>ERZ773252.2884-NODE-2884-length-14042-cov-3.270680_pt1 | contig 14042 bp, 9 predicted proteins | sample MGYA00580517_ERZ773252 | MGnify/ENA primary metagenome ERZ773252 (study PRJEB29015, sample SAMEA2737766) | human gut metagenome | biome: human gut; feature: human-associated habitat; material: faeces | place: China | collected 2012 ... | reverse complement strand
TCATAGCTTCTCTCAAAAAAAGAACAGACACAAACTATATATTCTATAATTCGCATCTGCTCTTGTATTATAATTTCATTTCACGAAGATTTAAAATTCTCTGATTACTGCTTCCCCGAAACTGTAATGTAATATCCTTCAAATCTTCTACAAACGGACCATCTACCAGTACATCTATATAAGACAACATCTCATCCGTGACTTCTGTATAGGCTCTTCCACCTGGTATCAGATCTTTGTCATATACATACCCGGAATAACTCCAGATATTCTTTTTTGGATACATTTCCCGGACTTTTTTTAAGAGCTTTACAAGTTCTCTTTGATTCTCCGGTTCAAATGGTTCTCCGCCAAGAAGTGTAAGTCCTGCAATGTATGGATGGTTCAATGCATCCAAAATTTCTTTTTCAGTCTTCTCAGTGTACGGATTCCCATAATGGAAATCCCATGTTTCTGCATTAAAACAACCTTTACAGTGATGACGACATCCTGAGACAAACAATGTCACTCGAACTCCCGGACCATCTGCTATATCATATTTTTTTATTTCTCCATAATTCATATAAAATTCCCAGCCTTTATTTTTTCCAACTAATCTACAAATTTTAATGCGAAATCCGGGAACCGTATAATTTTATACTTTAACTCCGCAATTTGCTTTTACAGATGTAAGACTCTATCCTTAATCTCCTGTGTTCTTCCCTGATTCCAGAACTGTGTTCCGATATATCCACATGTTCTTCTGGCTACTGACATCTTATCTTGATCATGGTTCCCACAGTTCGGGCACTCCCAGATAAGCTTTCCACTTTCGTCTTCTTTAATCTGAATCTCTCCATCATAACCACAGATTTCACAGTAGTCACTCTTTGTATTCAATTCTGCATACATAATATGCTCGTAGATGAACTGCATCACAGAAAGGACTGCCGGAATGTTCTGCTGCATATCCGGGACTTCAATATAGCTGATTGCTCCTCCTGGTGACAGTTTCTGGAACTCTGCCTCGAACTCCAGCTTGTCAAATGCATTGATTGGCTCAGATACATGTACATGATAACTGTTCGTAATATAATTCTTATCTGTAACTCCTTTGATGATTCCGAATCTCTTCTGAAGACATTTTGCAAACTTGTATGTGGTAGACTCCATCGGTGTACCATATACAGAATAGCTGATATTCTCAGCAGCTTTCCACTGGGCACATTTGTCATTCAACCTCTGCATAACTGCCATTGCAAATGGTCTGGCTTCCGGATCTGTATGCGTCTTTCCAAGCATACGCATGCACATCTCATAAAGGCCTGCATATCCAAGAGAAATGGTTGAATATCCGCCATATAGAAGCTTATCAATGGTCTCACCTTTTTTCAGTCTTGCCAGTGCGCCGTACTGCCAGAGAATCGGTGCCACATCTGAAATAGTTCCAAGAAGTCTCTCATGACGGCAACGGAGTGCTCTGTGGCATAACTCCAGTCTCTCATCAAGAATCTGCCAGAATCTGTCCATGTCTCCTTCTGCGGAACATGCTACATCTACCAGGTTAATTGTAACAACACCCTGATTGAAACGCCCGTAGAATTTATGCTTTCCGTTTGGAAGCATCTGAGAATCCTCTACTGTCAGGAAAGATCTGCATCCCATACATGGATAAACTTCACCTTTTTTCAGTTCCTTCATGATCTTTGCAGAAATGTAATCCGGAACCATACGCTTTGCAGTACATTTTGCTGCAAGCTCCGTCAGATACCAGTACTTAGAATCTTCTGTAATATTATCTTCATCCAGGACATAAATCAGTTTCGGGAATGCCGGTGTGATCCAAACACCCTTCTCATTCTTAACGCCTTGCATTCTCTGTTTTAATACTTCTTCAATGATGAGTGCAAGATCCTGTCTTGTCTGACCGTCTTCCACCTCATCCAGATACATGAATACGGTAACAAACGGTGCCTGTCCGTTACATGTCATGAGTGTGATAAGCTGGTACTGGATTGTCTGAATTCCGCTTTTTACCTCTTCTCTCAGACGGCAGTCTGTCAGTTTGTCAATGATTGCCTCATCCAGACTCTCCCCACATGCTTTACGTTCAGAGATAACAATATTACGGATTTTCTTACGGCTGATATCCACAAATGGTGCAAGATGTGCCAGTGTAAAAGACTGTCCTCCATATTGATTACTTGCGACCTGTGCTACAATCTGAGTCGTCACATTACACGCTGTAAAGAAGCTGTGTGGTTTTTCGATCATTGTCTCACTGATGACGGTTCCGTTCTGAAGCATATCTTCCAGATTGATCAGATCACAGTTGTGCTCTTTCTGTGCAAAATAATCTGAATCATGGAAATGAATAATTCCCTGTTCATGTGCTTCTACAACCTCTTCCGGAAGAAGTACACGCTTGGAAAGGTCTTTACTTACTTCTCCTGCCATATAATCTCTCTGCGTGGAGTTGATCACTGGGTTCTTATTGGAATTTTCCTGATTGACTTCTTCATTAATGTTATCAATCAGTGCAAGGATCCCGTTATCTGTTGTATTGGACTTTCTTGCCAATTCACGTTTATAACGGTAGCGCACATACTTCTGTGCCACTTCATAGCCACGCATTCCCATAATTCCAGTCTCTACCATATCCTGAATATCTTCTACATGTATAGCGTGAGTTGATTTTTTTACCTGTCCTGCAATATCATCTGCAATTGCCCGGACCTGGAATTCATTCAGTTTGTAAATATTATCAACTTCTTCATTAGCTGCGCGGATTGCATTCTCGATCTTTTCCAGATCAAAGCCGACTTCCTCTCCATTTCTTTTGATTACTTTCGTCTTCACTAACATCTTCATGTCTCACGCCTTTCTTATATATCTTTGTTCTTCTGCTTTTCGGATCCACCACAACATCTTGTGTTCCACAATTCACACTCACTCCGGTAAGAAACTATTTAGTTTCTTCAAAATCACAAGATATTGTGTTCCGCCCCATTATATTACTACAAAATATGGCGTTTGAAAAGCATTATTTTAATTTTAACATACTTTTATAAGTATACCTTTTCTGTCCATTTTTTGCCCATTTTGTCTGTTAAAGATCAAATAATGACAACTGATTGGACTCCGGAAGGTCTCCTAAAAGTCCTAAATCTGCCATGTAATCTACAACCGTCTTACTTGCTTTCGTACGGTTTCTAAAATCATCTTTGGACAGATATGGACCATCTTTTGCCGCTTCCTCCACCGCTTCTGCAGCCTTCTCTCCCATTCCGTCAATGCTGGAAAACGGTGGCATCAGCTTTCCGTCTATGATGCTGAATTTTGTTGCTTTTGCGCGATAAATATCGATTGGCAGAAACTCATATCCCCTCGCATACATTTCCTGAACAATATGCATGTCCTTCATCGTATCCTGTTCTTTTTTACTGAGAGAATCAGACCGTCTTGTATAATCATCAATATAGTATTGCAGTTTTTCCTTGCCCTGACACATAATTTCATAAGAAAATGCATCTGCACGGATTCCAAAATATGCTCCATAGTATGCCAGCGGATAATTTACCTTACAATAGGCGATACGATATGCCATCATGACATAGGCTGCCGCATGGGCTTTCGGAAACATATATTTAATTTTCTCACAGGAACCAATGTACCACTCTGGCACATCATGTTCCAACATATCTTTTTTATACTCCGGCCAATCTTTACATTTTCCTTTTGCAACGGTACCTTTACGCACTCGCTCCATGATCGTGAAGGATTCCTCACTATCCAGTCCTTTGTTGATCAGATATGTCATAATATCATCTCGGGTACAGATTGCTGTAGAAATGGTTGCCTTACCGCTCTTGATCAGATCCTGCGCATTGTTCAGCCATACGTCCGTTCCATGGGACAATCCGGAAATACGGATCAGATCTGAAAGTGTCTGTGGTTTTGTATCTACTACCATCTGGATTACGAAATCCGTTCCGAACTCCGGAATTCCAAGACATCCTACCGGACATCCCCCGATATCATCTGGTGTGATTCCAAGTGCCGATGTATCATGGAATAAAGACATTACCCCCTGATCATCCAGAGGGATATCTGTTGCTACAAATGGATGATCCGTCTCATTGTACTCATTTTCCATAGCAGGCGAACTGATATATGCCTCAAGTGCCTTGATCATGGTTGGATCATCATGACCCAGAATATCCAATTTTAACAAGTTGTGGTCGATGGAATGATAGTCAAAATGTGTCGTAATAATATCAGTCGTCATATCATTTGCCGGATGCTGCACCGGAGTGAATGAGTTGATATCTTCCCCGTGAGGAAGTACAATGATTCCTCCCGGATGCTGTCCGGTACTTCTGCGGATACCGGTACATCCCTGAACAATCCTGTCAATTTCGCAAGTTCTCTTTCTTGTTCCCCGCTCTTCAAAATAGTTCTTTACATACCCAAATGCTGTCTTATCCGCCAACGTACCAATCGTTCCGGCACGGAACGTCTGTCCGGCTCCGAAAATAATTTCCGTATATTTATGGGCATTACTCTGATAATCTCCTGAGAAGTTCAAATCGATATCTGGCTCTTTATTTCCTTTAAATCCAAGGAATGTTTCGAACGGAATATCAAATCCATCTTTTACAAGCCTGGTTTTGCACACCGGGCACTCCTTATCCGGCATATCCCATCCACAGCCCCCTGCGTAAGCCCGTACTTCTTCGGATTCAAAATCACTGTAGTGGCACTTCGGGCAATAGTAATGTGGGCTTAATGGATTTACCTCTGTAATTCCAGCCATGGTCGCAACAAAGGAAGATCCTACCGACCCACGGGATCCTACAAGATATCCGTCCTCGTTAGATTTCCACACCAATTTCTGTGCGATAATATACATAACGGCGAATCCGTTGGAAATAATGGAATTAAGCTCACGTTCCAGACGCTCTGTAACAATCTCCGGAAGCGGATCTCCATACATAGAATGCGCCTTGTTATAACATATTTCACGAAGCGTTTTATCTGAATCTGGAATGACCGGTGGACACTTATCCGGACGGACTGGTGATATTTTTTCCACCATATCCGCAATCATATTGGGATTGTCAATGACAATTTCTTTTGCTTTTGCTGAACCAAGGTATTCAAACTCCTCCAGCATTTCATCTGTCGTATGCAAATACAACGGTGCCTGCTGATCTGCATCTTTGAATCCTTTTCCTGCCATAATGATACGGCGGTACACTTCATCTTCCGGATCCATAAAGTGCACATCACAGGTCGCCACGACCGGCTTATCAAACCGTTCTCCAAGACGGATGATCTCACGGTTGATCTCACGTAAATCTTCCTCACTTTGAACCTTCTCCACACGATCACTATCAATCATGAACCGGTTATTTCCAAGTGGCTGTATTTCCAGATAATCATAAAAATTAACAATTCTGGCAATCCGCTCTGCAGATTTTTCTCCCAGTATTGCCTGATACAATTCTCCTGCTTCACAAGCACTTCCAATAATCAGACCCTCCCTGTATTTTAACACTTCGCTCTTTGGCATTCTCGGCTGACGTCCAAAATACTCCAGATGTGACTTGGAAATCAATGTATAAAGGTTCACGCGTCCAATATCATTCTTTGCCAGAACAATGACATGGTAAGACGGCATCTTACGGATTGCTTCCGCGTTGTGCGCGCCAAAATGATTCATCTGATCCAGTGTCTCGATTCCACGTTCTTCCAGCATCTGAATAAATTTCACATAAATCTCTGCGGTAACTCTGGCATCATCCACTGCTCTATGGTGATGTTCCTGAGAAATATTCAGTGCTTTTGCCACAACGTTTAGCTTGAATTTTGAAAGTGTCGGTAATAATACACGGGCAAGTCCCACCGTATCTACAGAAGTAAAATCCGGTTCTATGCCCTGCTGTCTGCAGTTTTCTTCGATAAAGCTCACATCAAAACTGGCATTGTGCGCTACCAGCACTGCATCTCCTACGAACTTTAGAAACTGTGGGAGAATTGTCTCAATCTCCGGTGATTCCATAACCATCTCATCAGTAATGCTTGTAAGCTGTGTGATTCGAAATGGAATCGGAATCTTCGGATTCACAAATGTACTATACTTATCCGTAATTTCTCCGTTCTCAACTTTAACTGCACCAATTTCAATAATCTTATCTTTTACCGAACTAAATCCCGTCGTCTCCAGATCGAATACAACATAGGTTCCTTTTAAAGACTGACCTTTCTCATTGACTGCCACATCCTGCAAATCATCGACCAGATATCCTTCCACACCATAAATAACTTTAAATGGATCGTCTTTATCCAGTGTCTCAATATAATGATTCGCGTCCGGGAACGCCTGTACCACACCATGATCTGTAATCGCAATTGCCTTATGCCCCCAGTCATGTGCTCTCTTTACAAGATCTTTGACCTCGGAAACTCCGTCCATGTCACTCATTTTCGTATGACAGTGGAGCTCCACTCTCTTTTCTACCGCATTGTCTTTTCTGGATTCTGTAAAATCAGAAATTTTCTTAATTCCAAACACAGAAGAAATGACAAGTTCGCCGTCAAATTTGTCAATATTGGTCACGCCTTTAATTTTCAGGAATGCACCCATTTTAATTTCAGCCAGAACATCTGCAAGTTGATCATTACGCACGAACATCTTGACCATAATCGTATCAGTAAAGTCTGTCACTGCATACATGACAATGGTCTTTTCATTGCGGATTTCTCTTGTATCAAAGCTAATGACTTTTCCTCGAAATGTAATTTCTCCCATCTCACCAATCACGGTTGACAGTTCAATCGGCTCATCGTCAAATGGACGCCCGTAAATCAAACCTGACTCATCAAGATCCATCTTCGCAGATTTCACAAACACCTTCTTATCACGAAATCCACCCTTCTGGAATCCACTGCCTTTTGAAAATCCACCTTTTGCAGGACTGCCAGAATTTTTTCCGTCTCCGGAATTTTTTCCACCTTGTCCGCTTCCAGATCTTTCTTTTTCCCCAGACTTTGCTTCTTTTTCCTGCTTTTTTTCCTCTTTTTGCTTCTGTACAGCCTCAACCTGATCCAGTATACTGTCTACTTCCTGCTGCAGACGCATATCATTGTATTTCAAAGTACTTTCTTTTGGTTCTTTATACATGACACGAATTTCAATGGGCAATCCGAAACGGTCTGCATACACACCTTTTAAATAATCTGTCAGAGAATCTTTTTTTCCTTGCGCAATAACAGTGTCGATTAACTGCATGCAAAGAATATTTCCTTCTTCAAAGGTACATTTCGCATTCTGCAGCATATTGCGTTCTACAACACTTCTTGTATCCAGCTCCGCAAGAAAGCTGTCCAGATACTCCGCCATCACATTCTCTGGCGTGTACTGTCCGGACAGCTCATACTTTTCTCGAATCTCTACCTGCACGGCACTTCTTCCGAAAAGCTGGTTCTTGATCAGGTGCTCCATCTCGTATACCAATGTTTTCTGAATCAGATGACGGCTTACTATATGCACTCTTAAAAATGTCCGGTCAGAGTTGGTCGTCACTTTTAATACCTGCGCTCCTTCGAACATATTACGTATATCTTCCCCTGCCTTTAACGTAGGGAATACTTCAAAGAACGGTTTACTCATTCCAATGCAACAGCTCCTGTCTCAACGTCTCTAATAGTTCCTCTTCTTTTACTTTCTTTACAATCTCGCCTTTTTTGATCAGGAGTCCTTCTCCCTTTCCTCCGGCAATTCCAATATCTGCTTCTTTTGCTTCTCCCGGTCCATTGACCACACAGCCCATAACTGCGACCTTAATGTCCAGTGGGATATCTGCAACCATCTCTTCGACCTGATTTGCAAGTCCGATCAGATCAATCTGGGTTCTTCCGCATGTCGGACAGGATACAACCTCAATTCCGCCTGTGCGAAGTCCCAGTGTCTTTAAAATAATCTTCGCTGTCTTGATCTCTTCTAGTGGTGATCCAGTCAGTGACACACGGATTGTATCTCCGATTCCCTGTCCCAGAATCAGTCCAAGACCTACTGAGGATTTTATATTACCTGCCAATAATGTTCCTGCCTCTGTAATTCCTACGTGTAATGGGTATGGGCATTTCTTGGCGATCAGTTCATGTGCCTTTACACACATCATAACATCAGAAGATTTGATACTGACTACAAGATTATTATATCCCATCTCCTCGATAAGCTGTATTTTGTCCAGGGCACTCTCTACAAGTCCCTCTGCAGTCACCCCATGATACTTCTCTACCAGATGCTTTTCCAGTGATCCACTATTCACACCAACACGAATTGGAACACCGTACTCTTTTGCTTTTTCAACAACAGCACGGACTCTCTGCTCATCTCCAATATTACCCGGATTAATACGAATCTTATCTGCCCCGTTCTCAATCGCTGCAATCGCCAGCTTATAATCAAAATGAATATCTGCCACAAGTGGAATATGGATCTGCTTCTTGATCTCACCAATTGCTTTCGCTGCATCCATATTCGGCACAGCGCAGCGGATGATCTCACAGCCGGCTTTCTCGAGAGCAAGAATCTGGGCAACAGTCGCCTCCACATCTTCCGTCTTCGTATTTGTCATTGACTGTATTCTGATCGGATTACCTCCTCCGATCGTAACATTTCCAATCTGAACTTCTTTCGTGTGATCTCTGTACATGATTTTTGCTCCTTCACATGCAGAAAACCTGCCACACGGCAGATTTTCTGATATTTTCGTTTTAGATTTCTTTTGTCTGATACCTACTTTCTGATGAACGTGAACTGTTCCCCATATTCTCGTTCTGTAAGTGTCAGCTGATTGCCATCTACGCTGTATGAAAAAGATGAATCCAGATCATCCAGTACATTCTCCAGATCTTCTTTTGTATATGCACCGTCCGCTTTCTCAACTGCCTTGTCAATCTGCTCCTCATCTTTTGTGATGGTAATAATCTTTGACTTCATATCTACGCTGTAATTCATCTCTACGGCTGCATCTGTATTCTCTGCAATATCCGTGATATCTACCTGAATCGTATCGTTCTTCTCAATCTTTAGCGCAATCGTTGCATCCTCACTTTCCCAGTTTCCTACTACTGGATTAGTCGTGAACATTCTCGTCAGCAGATATACTGCGATTAAAATGATCAGCACTGAGGATACAAGGGTAACCACTCGCCATATCTTACTTCTTTTTGCCTCATCATTGCCTGCTATAATCATACTCTTATAATCCTCTCACTTTTCTTCTTTTCTATCATAACTAAATTATAGATTCTTTTCCAGACAGTGTCAACGGGTATTCTCATGTTCCAGAACGGAACTTTTTCGCTACTTTTTGTTTACATCCGCCACACTTATCTTTTTTTCACATAACACTTGGTAAAATATACCAAAAATACAAAAGAAAGGAGACCTGGCAAGTGTCATTCGGTCAGAAGCTACGCAAATTACGCAAAAAATTTAATATGACTCAGAAAAATGTTGCTGACTGTATCCATGTCTCCCGCTCTGCTATTGCAGGTTACGAAAAAAAGGGCCGCCAGCCTTCTCATGAAAAGCTGACGGCAATCGCAGATTTATTCGAGGTCCCTGTTGATTATCTTCTGAATGACGAAGAGGATACTATCACCCTCTCTCCTTCCCGGCTTACAACCAATTCTGATGATGAGCTGAATCTTTTGCTTGCATACCGAAGCCTCTCCCGAAGCAGCAAACGTGATCTCAAAAAGTATATGAAACTTTTGAAAGAAAAAGATGCTTCAGAAAGCTCTTAATCTGCACTTATTATTTTTCTTTTTTTATTTTCTAGCACTCTTCTGCAATTTTATAAATTAGATGCTCCGTATCTTCCCAGCCAATACAAGGATCCGTAATGGACTTTCCATATACCATATCAGGTCCGATATTCTGTCTTCCTTCTTCCAGATAACTTTCCACCATAACACCCTTGATCATATTTTTCAGATCCGGATTATATCTTCGTGTATGAAGCACTTCACTGACAATACGAAGCTGTTCTTTGTATTTTTTATTTGAATTAGAATGGTTCGCATCAACAATTGCTGCTGGATTTTTCAGATCTTTCTTCTGATAAAGTTCAAATAATCGCAGGCAATCTTCATAATGATAATTTGGCTGGCATGTTCCATATTTGTCTACGCCTCCACGCAAAATCACATGTGCCAGATCATTTCCTGACGTCTGTACATCCATACCTCTGTAAATGAAACGATGTCCCATCTGGGCTGCCACTACAGAATTCAGCATCACCGACAGATCTCCACTGGTCGGATTCTTCATTCCGACAGGAATATCCATTCCACTTGCTGTCAGACGATGCTGCTGATTTTCCACAGAACGTGCACCGATTGCCTCATAAGATAAAATATCATCCAGATAGCTTCTGTTCTCCGGATATAACATCTCATCTGCTCCGGTCAGTCCGCTTTCTTCCATAGCACGGATATGCATATGACGGATTGCAATAATTCCCGCATAAAGATCCGGTGCCTTATCCGGATCCGGCTGATGGAGCATTCCTTTATATCCCTCGCCGGTCGTTCTTGGTTTATTTGTATAAATTCTTGGAATAATCATCAGTTTATCTTTTACTTTTTCATTGACTTTTGCCAGACGATTCACATACTCACACACTGAATCTTCATTATCTGCAGAACACGGTCCGATAATGACTGCAAATTTGTCCGATTTTCCCGTAAAAATATCTCGAATCTCCTGATCTCTTTTTTTCTTTAACTCTGCAAGCTTTTCTGACAGAGGATATTCTTCCTTCAGTTCTGTCGGAGAAGGCAGTGTCGTATTGAATTTCATAGACATATTTTTTCTCCTTCTATGTTTCTTCTCTCTTATTCATTCAAGACTGCACTATCCTAAAATCTGTACTCCACCAAGAAGCACATAAGATATGAACCACATAATTACAGTTGCCATGCAGATTCCAATGATGACTGCCGGAAATGCTTTCTTAAATTTCACACCGAGAAGTGCGGCAATGAGTGAACCTGTCCATGCTCCGGTTCCCGGAAGCGGAATACCAACAAATAATACAAGTCCCCAGAATTCATATTTTTCAATCTGGTCTTTTTTCTTCATTGCTTTTGCTTCCAGCTTATCTACCAGCGGTTTTAAATGTTTTGTTCCTTTCATCCAGTTAAAAATCGGTGTGATCAGAAGCAGGATAAACGGAACCGGTATAATATTCCCAAGAATACATAGTGGAATCGCTTTCGCGACCGGCACTCCAAGAAGCGGTCCTGCTACAAGAAGCGCTCCACGAAGTTCCAGAATCGGAATCATCGAGATAATGAAGATAATTGCCTCCTTCGATATGACTCCGGATAAATTAGCTGTAAACCATTGTACCAGTGAATCCATAAATTATGCCTGCTCCCCGCTGTTATTTTCATTCTGTGCCGCAGTATCGGTGGTGTTCTCCGAAACAGCGTCCGAAGCATCCGCGGAATCCGCGTCTGGGCCAGCCGCGCCTTCTGTTTCTGCGTTGTCAACCGCCTTATCTGCTGCAGCTTCATCCTTCTCTTCAAAGATAGTCTCCTGCATCTCCTCTGGTTCTTCCGGCTCATGCACATCTGCAGATGTCGTCGAATCCATCGGCGCACCGCACCGGCTGCAGAATGCCGCATTTTTCTCCACCTTTGCGCCGCACTCCGCGCAGACTCTTGTGCCCTCTAACTCGGCAATCTCATCCTCCAGGGACGCAATCTTCACAAGCCCTGCCTGGATAGTGTGGAACTCATCTGCAAATTTCCCTTCCAGCTCGCCCTCATGTCTGTCATAGTATGCTTTTCCCAGTGTGATATATGCCTTATTAATCTTATCTTTCTCGGCGGACAACTTCGATTTCAGCTGTAATACGCCTGTAATGTCCTTTACCCGGTTCGCAGCTTCCTTGCTCTTATCGCTGATCACCTTTCCAAGTTCATCGAAAAATGCCATATTTCTTCCTCCTCTGCGGGATATGTACGCCTCAAATTTCGTTCTGCCTGATGTGACAGCGCATCGCTGTTCTAAATCTAACGGCAGGTTCATGCAAAACCAAGGCATCTGATATTTTCTCATAACGATTCAGCCGGTTTTTGCATCAAATACATAAACCGGCTGAACCGCTACGTTTCCCCCTATTTTAGCCCCTACAGGGGAGAAAGTCAATCTTTTGCATCCCTAAATCAACTCTAGGCAACTTTTTTAATACGCAAACACCCGGTTCAGCCGCATCAATTCCGGTGTCAGGCCGAAGGTCGATTTCACAAACTCCGGAACCTTGCCATAGCGGAACGAGCGCTGGTAGATGCCATACTGACCCGATTCATCCATTTCATAGTCCGCCGCATATTCCCCATCATACAGGACATTCTGACCGGCATCCACCGTATATGTCTGACCTATCTCATTTTCCTCCATTGAATTTACCGAATCCCTCAAATCATCCTCTGAAACTGCCCCTGTGTCCTCTGTACCGGACACATATACTGCAATATTGATCCCCTGATATGCCTCCGCCATTTGATTGATCTGCACCATATCATCCGAAGCGGAGTTTGCAAGAATTTCTGCAATCTGTTCCGGATCTGTAATCGTTACCTCGCGTCTGCTGTTATTCTGAAGATACTCCCGCTGGCGTTTTCCAAGCTCTGTATCTGCCGGTGCCAGCTGATCCTCCGGAATCTTGCCGCCCTGATACTGAAGCACGATTTTTTCTGTATTTTCCGGCGTCACCTTGCTGCCGACCTCGGTACCACACTGTTTCAAAATCGCGATCGTCTCCTGGAAGGACGGATAAATCGGGTAATAATCAAACTGGTTAAATGTGTCATAATAGCCGCCATTTTTACGAATCACATCAATCATCGCCTGCATCTCATTTGTCTTAAACTGAATCTCCGCGATCGGCATCTCCTCCCGGCGCATATCTGGCGTCAGAGCCATCAGCTCTTTCTGGTATGCAGCAAGAAGCGCCGCCTTCGTCTGCTCATCCGGAAGCTTCACATGGCTGCAGTCCTCTTCCTCTTTGTAATTGATGCCTGCGGCATCGTCTGCCTGTAGGGACAGCACCGGGTACATTCCCAGTTTATAGCTCTGATTTTCATAAATGGAATCTAGCTGTTCCCGCAGCTCCGATACATTGATCGTGCGGTAATTACGGTAAACGGTTTTTCCATTGTTCAGATGCCAGGACAGCACGAGCGAATCATAGCGTGAATCCAGATCCGCCTCACTCATCCAATCCTGTCCGCCGTTCAAATGCTTCCGCTGTCTGGAAGCTGTCTCGATGCCCTGCGCGCCAATTTCCCGCAGGACACGGATTCCATCCTCATCCGAGATCTGCATTTTATCTGCCACATCTCCCTGGGACGCCCATTCCATTCTAACACTGTAGCCATCCCTATACATTCTCGGAGTCACATGGTAAGCCCCTGCCGCATTGTTGTCCAGCGCATCACAGTAAATACCCGCGTATGCAACCTTGTCAGCATCCGGCAGATAGCTGTCATATACTGCCACATCCAGGCGGAACCCTAAGAAAATGGCTGCCACTGCCACCGCACTGATGACAAGCTGTCTCTTATGTGCAAACAAGCTCTTAAAATCGAAATGATAGATAATTTCGATCAGGCAGCTGGTGATGAGCAGTCCGCAGATCAAGCCAAACACGGTCCAGATATCATCATTCAGGATTGACCGGAAAATCATTCCGGAAAACAGTGTGATCGGCACAACCAGAAGGAAACGGATCACCGGCTCACTTACCTTAAATGCCATCGCTCTTCCAGCCGCCTCAGACGGGCGTTTCCGGTACAGGAACATTCCCAGGCCAAAGAGCAGGGCTGCCACTGCCAATGCAATGACTGCCATCCGGGTGGGATGATCCGAACCAGTTGCCGTGCCGTACCAGAAAACCGGTGAGGTTCGCTCGCACCAGCGCAGCAGAAAATTGCCATTGTCATAAAACGTCATGAAGTATTCGGAAAAATACGTC
>ERZ773252.2882-NODE-2882-length-14054-cov-4.236588_pt1 | contig 14054 bp, 14 predicted proteins | sample MGYA00580517_ERZ773252 | MGnify/ENA primary metagenome ERZ773252 (study PRJEB29015, sample SAMEA2737766) | human gut metagenome | biome: human gut; feature: human-associated habitat; material: faeces | place: China | collected 2012 ... | reverse complement strand
ACTCCTTAAAATCAATTAAGCCGAAAAGACTGCACATATTACTCCTCCTCCGAAGCGTTTACGGGTTCGTTGACATACAAGCGACGCTCTTTCAAATACTGGATGAGCTCCGGTTCGGTGATGTTGTCCAGAAAATCGAACCAGCTCATCTCCTGCACCGCAGTGTCGGACATAGAAACAGCCACCTCGACGAGATGATTTACCATCTGCAAGGTGGCTTTGAGGGTATTCAGCTTGAGCGTGCCTCGGAACATCCGGATTTCGACCGTATCCGCGTTCGTGAGATTGACCGCCGTATAACGTCCAGCGCAGGAATTCTTCGCGTGGTTCATCTGCTCGGACGGGGTGAGCCGGATACCGTACCGCGCCGCCCAGCGATTCATCTGCGACTGTGTACGGCGGCTGAATCGCAGCAGTTCCGCCCAGAACTTCTCGACGAAGTACAGCAGACGCGCAATTGCAGCTTCCTGCTGCTCGTAGGTGCAGCCGAACGCAAGGCGGGAGATATGAACGTGCAGGCCGCAAGTCCCGGCGGCATGGCTGAGATAGCCCATGCTTTGCGCCTTGCGAAGAACCTCCGCCCACGGCATTTCGTTCAAATGGTATTCGAGCGTCATCGGGTGTGTGACGAGCTCAAGACCCTCATCCAGACTGCCGTCCGTCTTGATGTAGAGATTTTCTGCGTCCTTGTTCGCAATGTCGAGCAGCTTCTGCGCGTTGCTGTTCACCGTACCGCCGTCATCGATTTCAAGCTCAACGCCGAAATGACGCAGACCTTTGCCGTGGAAAACAAGGTCTGGTGTGTAGCTGTATTCGTGGATGACCTCGCAGTGCTCATCCCAGCAGGACGCGCAGTAAGCGTTGTCGTCACCGTCCCAATATGCGCGGTCGCGATGAATAATGCGGCCGCAGTCATCACAGCGAACATAATATTCGTCAAAGCAATGCTCGCAGAGCGTGTGCGTGTCATCCTCGACGACATTCTCCTCGTAGACTCGCTCGGCGCAGTGATCGCAGATGACAGTCAACCGGTCGGCGCAGTCCTCGCAGAGCCAGTCGCCCTCTACCTGGTACATATCTTCGATTGAATGTTCTGCACCGCAGTTTGCACAAATTCTCGTTTCGCTCATTGTCTGTTCCTCCATTTCGTTTGGTAAAACTTAATACTCTTCGGCAAGCAGCATAGTAGAATGCGTCAAATCGTCGATGACGAACACCTTCGCGTTTACGGCATCGTCGCACGGCACATCGAGTTCATAACGATAGGGCGGCTGCTCCTGCTCGTGGACGATGTGCTGACCCGCTGGCGTTTTCGTCAGAGTGAATACCTGTAGGTAATCCTTTTCCTTGACTTCCATCGTCAAGACCATATGCCACATGAGGTTGGTCAGCCATGATGGGATCTCAGCCATCACACCACGCGTCAGGAATTTTTGATTTTCGAACATTTTACTTCTCCTTTCGGACAGAATTAAAGCCCCCGGAATATTTCCGGGAGCTTCTATAGATATAATATATACTTCTTTTGTTATCAAATACGGAGAAAATTACACAATCGGTATTAGATATGTTTCCAAGTAGTAGAAGATTTCAAACTCAGTGTATATGCTGTAGTCGAATCTATAGCTTGGTAAAGCCAATCGCCTAATAATAAAAAATTTTCAGAGATACTGCTCTCTTCAGGAAACTCATACAGTGCACTATTCTCAATCCGTTCGCCTGTTTGCAAAGCATATTGGTCGATAGTGCAATAATCCCCTTCATCATCAATAGCGATTATTCGATTATTGACAACAAAAACTGAAGAAAAATCATATAGCACTTCAAAATCCTTGGTCAAACGGAACATTTGATACCGATCACCATATCTCGCAATCAAAAGGTATCCCCTTTCAATTTGAAGCATTTTGTATATGATCGGAAAATATTCCAGTTCATCAATTCCATGCCCTTTGAAATCAACATAAGGTATACACTTTTGCGCCATTATATCATATCTATAAATTTGACCATCGCGCCCAAGCAATAGTACATGATGCTGATATGCGAAAACATCGCAGAACTCCACAGGAGGATTCAATTCAAATATATGTTCAGCTGAATCTAAATGAACCCAAAACGCGCGATTCTGTAAAGTTTCATCTTCATCCAAATCCTTCTCGCTTAGGCCAGAGTCATATACACAAACGATTAGCTGGTCATCGGTAATGCTAAGATGTACCTCGTCTAATCGACGAGAAGGCTCAAACATTTGAAACTTCGGTTCCAAAAAGTATGCTTCTGATGTAGATAAATCAACAGCCAAAATCTTGCACATAGTATCCCGGCTTCTGAATCGTGTTGGACTGAATTCTCCATAAGAAATTGTGATATATAGAGTGTCACCTTGCGTACAGCAACTTGTTTTATTAAAACGAATTTTCCACTTTTCGTCGAGGATATGTGTAAGCGGGATTTCCGTTTGCTCTCCGCTTTTCTTATGAACTGCACAGATTACCGTGCTTTCAATCGCCATGTTGGCATCGACTGTTTCTGGATTGTTTTCATCCGGACCCTGAAGATACGCTATATATGTAGGTGTTTCCAGATATGTTCTGGTTTGCCAGGGATTTTTCATAACGCGTTGAAAAATTTGATCAGCTATGTTTTTCGATACCGGGATATATCGAAGCGTTTTTGCAGGATTCGCCTTATGTAAATTCTTCTTATCGTTCAAAATTTTAAGTTCTTTTTCGATTGGCGTCAGCCTTGACCCTCTTTGCACATTTTTGAACTGCTTCTCGATATATGGCAACCTTGCGATCGATTGCTTTGCTTACGATTTCCCTGTACTGCTTAATTGCGCTTTCAACCTGATCATCGGCAATATCATCAATACAGCGCAAGTGATAACCCTCACTGACACCGCAAACGGATAATTTCGATCCGATATGATCAACTAACCTTTTGCCAGTCTCGTTAACATCCTTGAAACGATAAATGGTTTTGTATTTGTCCCCCAGCCAACCATGTCCAGCATACTCTTCACGCCCTTCTGCGCAGATTTCATCTTCATAGCTGCTCAGCCGATTATACGAATCGCGTTCAAAGTCATCGAGAAACTCTTTGACATAGCTGGCATCTCCAATATAGTCCATAGAGCAAGCAAAACTGGTCTGGAAATCCTTACTTTTCTCAGGACGGAATTCTGTAAAATCAACAGAAAGAACCGAGTCGTTTTCGCTTGCTGCCGAAAGTTCTGCCTTGGCTGCTTTGAGAACTTCTTCAATCTTTTTGCTGAATTGTGCGTAATAGGTTTTATCAGGATTACTAAAATCGTAATACGGGCGCAGTACCTTGGACTTATACTGCGACAGATAGGCTAGGACATAATCGCTTCGCCGGCTCCAGAATACTTGACGAAAACGCTGTGCGCCTGCAGAAACAGCCTTGTCCCAAGATGAGTATTTATAATCGTACTCACCATCAGCATAACCGGCAGATACCTGGTAATCATCTTCGTCAAAACGCAGCTCTGAACTCGATACCGAAGGAATGTCGATCGCTTTCAGCTTCTTTTCCAAAGCAGCCCCCATCTTATCCGCGTCCAAAACAATATCCGCCTGTTCGACAATCGAAAGCGCATGAGCCGGGCATGCAGAAACGACTGCCTGTGCCTTCTCTAAATTTTCAGCCTTAATATAACCATCTGCAACCGGAACAGCATATCCAGCTGCATCCTCAATCAAAAGATCGGTTTGGAAAATGCATTCACCACACGCATTACAATCCTTAGATACACAAAACTTTTTCATCGCAAATACCTCACTTGATTTTCAAATTCATGCAACAGAGATGTGCCCTGCTCAAAAGCCCGCAGTGATGCTTCGGTTACAGAGCCATCAGCAGATAAAATCGGGACATCCAGAATGTCTTTAATTGCTTTGGCGAAATTAACGCAGGTCATTAAAACTTGGCAGTCATCATGATCATATCGGCGATGATCTGTTCCATTTTTCTGAATGACTTGGGCAGTGGCACTAATCGATTTGCCAAATAGTAGTCCAAATTTCGACAACAGATTAGAAATCTGATCTGCGCGTGCGCCAATTGCATCTACCGCGATCTCCATCGTTTTGAGCTGTGTCTTCATCGTATTGGCAATGCGCCGCTGATTATCCGCGATGGCAGCATTGCGTTTGGAATCGTCTAAAATTGCGGTACCCAGACCTCCCATAAGCCATTTGACAGCCATCTCTTTATCGCTCATTGGATGCATTGAAGTGGTAATCATTGTCCGAATAACACCGGCATCATTAACGGTAAAACTGCTGCGGTCCAGCTCCAGAATACCTTCTCCGGGGCGAAAATCAATCTGCTGGATCTGCTGATAAACATTGATAAACTTAGTCATATGATTATTCAGCATAGCCTTTTTGCGATTAATAAGCTTTACCAGTTTTCCGTCTGCATCGCTTTTATGCTGATCGAATGATGCTAATGCATCCTGATAGGTCATATGCGCCTTTTCCAAGGTTTTTAATGTTTTCTCATCTATGCTGTTGGCTTTAACCATCTGCCAGATAGAATATCCAAATGCTGCTTCTAGTATCATATCCATCACCTATTCAAAGTGTCAGAACCGTAGATGTATCCGAGAAAAAATCTTTTTCAAACTCAGAAAGACTTTTATATTTTACCTGTGTGCCAAACAGATCCATAATGGTATCCAGTCCTGCTGCAATGCCATCAGCATCATTAGCCATGGTTGCGTCCATAATCGTTTGAAAGCCGTTATCGATGGCAGCATCCCATCTGCCAAGCTCCTCATGTACATAATCACGCAAATTGTCCTGTTGGCATGCCATTTCTGCCTGCGCCCAAGATAGAACATGGCTGATTTCTGCATCACGTGTCTTTTCTATCTTCTTTTCCTGTCGATACCGCTCAATAGTGCTTGTAATTTGTGTCATGACAGTTGAAGCGAGTATACCACCAATCGGCCCACCTATTGATGCGCCAAGGCTGTATGCAAGTGTGCCCATACCGCTAGAAATCAATTGAAAAGCACAGTCTTCAGCAGAGATATTACCATCAAGATATCTCTCAATAGTCGTAGCAGTCATAACAACCATAGCAATCTCCTGAGTTGGGACAGGTACAGATGCAAATTTGGCTAATTGTTCGGCTCCCATATTCTGTGCAAACTGCGTTACCAAGTCTTGTGTCATTTGTATACCAGCAGCGCTAGCAAAGCTGCCTGCAGTATCGGTTAATATATCTTTGGCCGCATCTTCAAAACTTTTTTCGCCCGAAGCAACCTGTGCGATATTATTTAGACTAGAGACTGTGCAGGCGACAAGAGCGGCTCCTTTTCCTGCCTCGATAGATTTTTCTAAACTTTGCGAGACAATAACAGCGCCCTGCCCAGCATATAATTTAGTTTTTGCTATTGATTTTTGAATTGAACGTGAAGAAGTAATATCAATCGAGTTGTCAAACTCCTTATGCTCTGCCACACCGCCGGAATGTCCAAAGCGTGAATTGATTTCGCTTGGAATTAATTGCATAGTGATACCATCACTGCACTCATGCCATGTTAAATTGTTCTTTTTTCTGTATTCTTCAAATTGAGATAAATTACTGATTCCTCTTTCCTTGGCCCAACTTGTATTCAATAGTCGTTTTTCCGCACTGCCGAAGTTTTTTGCTCGATCAGCACTCATATTGCTAATTTTCACACTCGCTTGTGAACAAAAGCTAAAATCAGGTTCGGCCGAGAGACTATAGGAAACACGCGTACGATTATATTGCGCAAGCACCTTCTGGGAGTAAGCATCCGTTGGATAACATTGAGAACAACCTCGTTTCCCGGACCAAAGAACATTACTTACCGGTGTTTGCGCGATGCGTTGTTCACGTGAAACCGCATGATTATCAGCGCCAATCATTCCATATCCTAAACGCTCAAGTGTATTTTCGCTCATTTTCACATCCCCTTATATTGTTGCTATTGATATTGAAAATCTGTAACATATGTACCTTGACTACGAATCCACATTTCAATGCCTGTACCAAATATCTCAGCCGAAACATCCCATCCTCCATCCAGAGACGGTTTGACCTCAGCCGTAGGCAGACGATCCAGGGCAGCTTCGATTGATGGCCCAACATAGCGAAAATGCACCGTTTGCAGCCTTCCTCCATACATGAACTGAATGCGTTTACGAAACTCGCCTTCCTCAAAGCGATCACTATATGGCAGAGTAAAGTGTTTATCCAGCACATGCAGTTCATTGATGCGGTCAACACGATAAATGGTAGGAAATGTATCTGCTGGATTTTGAAAAGACTGTTCCTTATTGATATTTTGAATAAAACCCACAAGGTAAAAATAAAATTCGGAGAACATCAATCCAACAGGTTCAACCTCACATTTAACGCATGAAGCATCTTGCTTCATATACTGGATGCGAAGCACTTGATGAGCCCGGATTGCTTGACCCAGAGACCATAAGAGGTTGAATAAATGCTTCCCGTGTTGTGGTTCAATATAGTGATATTCCTCATTCAGCAGCAGATCCTTAATAGTCTTACGTTTGGCATTTGGAATGCAGCAATTGATTAAACGCTCCAACATCGGAAGCATTTCATCTCTTCGCAGGGAGCGACTATCCAATAATATTTTGCCGACGGCTAGCATTTCGTCCTCACAAAGACCATGCTTGCGACGAGCAATCAGGTGATAGGCTGATTGCTTTGTATCGTAAATAAGTTCTTGTGATAGATCTCGTTCTTCCATAAAATCACGCAATGAACTCATATCACGCTGTATGCTTTTCTCAGAAACCTGATATTGTAGCGCCAATTCCGATTTCTTCAATTGCTCGCCATTAACAAGTCGTGAATAAATGTCCAATAAGCGCCAAGATTTCGCTGACGATGCATCTTTCATTCTATTCTCACCTCCGCATCGTTGTTAATCATAGTATATCATAAAGGGTGGACACCTACTGTCCCTTCCTTAAAAAATATATTTCCAACTTCTACATTCTTAATTATAACTTATACAGTTATAATTGCAATATATTTATAGAATATGAAATGGAGCACATAATCGGTAGAATAGAGCCATGAGGTGCACCAAATGAAATATGAATTTGAACAGGAATACAAGCAAATAGGGCTTAAAATTGCGTATTATCGCAAGTTACAAGGATATACACAGGAAAAACTAGCAGAAAAGCTAGGCGTTGCAACCTCATATATTGGTCAAATTGAAGCTGCCGGAATGTATAAGCCAATTTCACTGACAACACTCCTGCGAATCGCGCAAGCACTCGATACGCCGGTATATAAATTCCTTGATTTCCAACACTAACAATAGCAAATTTATCCGAGATTTTCTTCGATAAACATGCGTATACTTGCCGATGGAATCCTCCACTCCCTGCCAACCTTCACGGCAGGGAGTTCTTCGTTTGCGATCATCTTTCGAACCTGCTGGCGTGTTGTCTTGAGCAGGACGGCGGTTTCCTTAACAGTTAAAATCTCATCGTACATCATAAAAATCTCCTTAAATCAGAGCGACAATCGTATTTCACCGTAATTCGAGTATACTTATTCTAATGTTCGTTATTAACTGCTATAATTTGCAATTTTCCGAAGCGCAAACAAGTCAATAACGCCCTTTATATGGACTATTTCTGCTTCCAATACGCAAGTTCGATTTTCACCGGCTGTGTTCCGACTGATTTTAGGATATGCAGCAGGCTTGGCATTCTTTTAGCCGCATACCCTTTGCGCAGTGGAATAGGATTCAATCCAAGCGACTGAAAGCGTTTCACTAAGCTCTTTGTCTTGTAACCTTTCTTCTCCATATACCGCACTGCCTTGTCGATCGTCTGCTTACGCTGCATTTGGTCCAGAAGTGTGGGCATCTGCTCTTTGGTATCAGCGTGTAATGACGAATTCTGAATAGCCTGCTGGCCATCCTCATAGCTCAGATAAGGCAGGTCAGGATAACATTTTTCAACAAGTTTCAAAATTCGCTCCTCACTTTCCTGCATCAGCAGCCACAGGAGATCGAGCAGGTCATCAGCTTTGCACTTCTTCTCAATATTCCGCAGCTTATCGCGTCCATAGTGAACCTCTACGCGCAATACACATGCAGGAAGATCCTCATAGTCGATCACCAGATTATTCTCGGTAAGCTGATAAGTCTTGTCGTAGATTACAAGCTCCTGCTGTCCACAAGCAAGGCGAATATAGTGTTTATTATACTGATTTGCCTTCTTTTTGTCCTGATTCTGATAGAATAACCGCTGATACTTCTTTGGAGTAGCAGTCTTTCGCAGCAGACGTACCAGCTCACGAAATACCTTCTCATGATTGCAGCGAATATTCGTACACAGATCCGCTCTAGAAAGATAATAATGCGAAATATCACCATCAAACGGCGACTTTTTCAGCACCTCTCGAAAGCATTTCTCCAGCAGCTCAATACTTTCTTCTTCGTTTGGCAGGATACCAAGATATGCCGTGTCCATAAAAATCAATCTGCGCGGATTGATAATCATACGAATGTAGTGACCTTTTGTTTCGTTTTTGTCTTTTATATGTTCTAAACGAATGCGTATACCTGCTTCTGCATATTGCGTACAGATATGACAGCCATGACATAAACCATCCGGATGGATGATATTTTCAGAGTATTGCTCATTATAGTCGTATAAATCGCTTTTGATTTGCTTCCATTCAGTTTGGGATACCTTACAAGATAACTCTATGGTATGAATAGAGAAACCATCTGGTTCTAACATAATTTCGACATTTTTATACTTACGAACCTTCTTGCCCAAAATAAAAACCTCCCAGCAAAAGTATTTATACTTCTGTTGAAAGGTTGTAAAAAAATAATACCCCCTAAATCAGCTTAAACAGGCATTATTCCATTACTTTAGCTATATTTTAAGTGTTTTTGTGTGTAGTTGTTGGAAGTTCAATAGACAAAACGAATATACATTTTGTAAATGTAAATGCAAATGCTGACTGTATTATGTTATAATTGGGATAAAGATTCCAATTCGGTATTATTGCGCGAAATATGCAGGGAGGGTGTAATATTGAAAAATATACAGCATCGGCGGTTGTTTGATATAATATATTGTGTTGTATGTATATTGACATTAATAGTTATTACTATACTAACCATATGTAATATTTCATTGCCCGACTTTTTGGTTAGTAGATTACCTGCCGAGGATACATTGTATGTGATGTTTCAAGTACAAGTATCTATCGCGGTATTACCTTTAGCAATTATAGCTTTGATAACAGGCATTATGAAAGAAACAATCTATGGAGTTTCTTTAATTCAATATGTAATGTACTCTAGACCTATCGTTCTGACGTATCGGCGTATTGCTATTATGCAGATAGGTCTAATCATGGTGTCATTTCTTTTTATGAGTTATCAATTATATAATCACCTTGAACTTATGCTACTTATCACTATCGCCAACACACTTATTATGATGGTGGATTGCTTTAATTTGATCTCAGATTGTAATCGTTATAAACCTGAAATAAAAGAGTATTTAATGGCATCATTAAAGCCAAATCATTTCAAGGCACTTTCATCTGATACTGCTAAAATGCATATGGTTGACATCGATGCCATAGAGGAAAACACTAAACTTATGAATGCAATATGCATTTCCACCATGGAGAATAAAAATCTAAGTAGCGTATTTCTTACTGAATATTCTAGCTGTATGAATTCGCTTCTTTCTAATGGCGATAGTGATATATTTCTTATAGTTATTAAAAGGTTGAACGAACTGTATCATCAATTTAACCAAGTTCACTACAAGCTGAATATATTTGGTTCGCTTTATAACAGCTTTTGTTATGGTCTTCGATATCTTAATTTAACTCAAAGACCTCACCCATGTGATTGCCTAAACACCTTGAGAAATGAAATTTTTGACAATTCAGTATTCCGGAAAGATAAATGGTTTACTTGGTTTACTGCAGATGTTTATCGCTTTGCTTCTCTTGAGAATGTCTATCCTTCGAACGCTTCTTCAGATAAAAATCTAGTGGCATTTCAACTCTACGATTGGTATCCTACGTATTCCGAGCATTCTTCGATCGAACGAATTGACCGTGTAAATTTCTTTAATGCACTAATACAAAGTAAGAATTCTGAAATCTTAGATGAAAAAATCTACAATTTTTCGATTGGTGATGATTCGGACGATTTAACTGATAGGCTATGTGCTACACTATTTCTCTATTATCTTGCTTTATGCGAACCATTGGCGGAAAAAAATCTATCTGATTTTGCGCAATCCTTTATTCAAAGCAAACAATTAGATATTCAACGTTTAATACGTAATAAAATCGATGATATTTCTAAAGATGATCTCACTTTTTCGTATTTTATAATGGAAAACTGGGAAATTATTAAATCTAATTCCATCAAGCAAATAATATATAAATCGGTTGTAAACGATTTCTGGATTTTTTCAGTCACGGCGACATCTTCCGCATGGTCAGTGAAACGTCTATTGTCACTGCTCGGGCATGGGCAAGAATTTTCACTTTATCAGCATTATTTTGCTGATTCGGCCACTGCTGATGAAACATCGCAGAAATATAGGCGTTTTTGCGAATTATTTGGTTTTGATTTCAGTAGATCGGCTATCGATTTACTGAAATCATTTTTATCAGAAATATATAAGAAATTTTCGATTGATGAAGCCAAAAAGGAATACAGCACGCTCTTAAATGCTTCAAATTTTCTAAAAGAAGAGAAGGGGAATCTAAAAGAATATTGTAAGCATTATAATGACTATTTTTCTGTTAAATCAGCAGATATCACAACCATACCATTATGTTTGCACTACAGAAGATTTTGTTTTGAACTCTATGATTCGCGAGGCTCCCAATATTTAAAAAATTATATTAACAATTGCATTCTATCAATAATATGTAACACTATTCGTCCTGCTACATATAAACAGACGATAGGCATACATGATGAACTTATGCCCAGCCTCAGAAAAATGAAAATGCAAAAAACAATTGATAATGTTAACACAATTATGGGACAAAAAAATTGCTTTTCATTTACTGAACGAGATATAGGGAATAAGATATTAAATGAATTTAGTGATACCTTCTTGACTGAGAGGAATTATATGTCCATATTATTTCTCTCACGTGAACTATTATATATTCATTTGGATAATGTATCAGTTAACTTGCGACAGTACTCTCGAGAAGAGTTATTACAGGAAATTGAAAAAGATTATCCACCTAATCAGAACGGGACTTACACCCATATAATTGCAAACAAGTTGACTGGAGATTTTACAAAAGATGAGCTCATCGAATTTTGGCAACATCAGTTTGTCTCATTGGAAATAACTATGGATATGCAATATGGTTTTTCAGCTGATAAGGTTGGTTATAGCATTACAAGGCAACTTTCTAATCATAACCAGGATTAATTTTTATTCACTAACTAGAGGTATGCCCCTGTAATATAAGCATTTGTTTCAGCCAATATTGCTCTCTCAATCTTCTCGAATAAGGCTTAACAAATTTGTCAAAACTCATTTCGACATAGACATAGTATTTTGAAACGCTTTCAGAACTGCCAAAATACACCGTTTTCTTCTGATATTTGGACTGCGTCAAGTAAAGTTCGCAAAAAGGGCTCCTGAAAAAAATGAAGTTAGGCTACAACGAGCAGCGTTGCCTCAATGGATTTAAGCTGTCCTGCCAGAGAGGCCAGTTTCTCTGCGCTATGGGGCACATCGAATGGCAGTTTTACCACCTCGCCAAAAGGACGAAGTACGGCCACGGTACTCTTGCTGCTGGAAACGTCAATGCCTGCTGCGTTCATGTTCATCACTCCTGAAAGAATTTGCAATGGACAGAGCCATTCTTTACCCATTGCCGATTCTATCTGTTTGGTGACACGAACACACAGCTCAACCTGCACAAATCGAACGCTGCGAATAGGAGGATGGCTGACTGACTTAACAACGGGCACGAAGCCCTTGGAAGAAAGGGTCAGACCATTACCTTCCTATTCTAACAGCTTAAGCAACGAGATGTCTCGGCTCGTAGATGGCTGCCACTTTTCCGAGGCAAATATATTGTAACAGGCAAATATATTGTAACAGGAAGAAATCACAACAATTTTTCACGAAAACAAGGGCAGATACGGCTACCGGCGGATTACGACAGTGCTGCGCAGCCGAGGGTTCCTTGTGAATCATAAGACCGTCCAGCGACTTATGAAGATGTTAGGGCTGATTTGACGTGTACGAATGAAGAAATACCGTTTTTACAAGGGAAATGTGGGCAAAATCGCACCAAATCTGTTAAATCGGGATTTTCATGCAGACAAGCCGAACCAGAAGTGGGTCACGGATGTGACTGAGTTCAGCTTGTTTGGGGAGAAACTCTACCTGTCGCCCATTCTGGATCTGCACAGCAGCGATCTGGTCCGCTATACTATTTCGGATTGTCCTGTGCTTAGCATGGTAATGACCATGCTGGACGAGGCATTTGCAAAGATCCCGGCCGGAACAAACCTCATTCTCCATTCTGATCAGGGCTGGCAGTACCAACATAAACAGTATCGACGGATGCTCCGGGAGAAGGGCATCCGGCAAAGCATGAGCCGCAAGGGAAACTGTCTGGATAATGCTGTGATTGAAAACTTCTTTGGATTACTTAAAAGTGAGCTGTTGTATCTGCAGGAATTTCACTCCATGGAACACTTCAAGCAGGAGCTAATCGAGTATCTGGACTACTACAACAATCGCAGGATCAAGGCAAAACGCAAGGGCCTGCCGCCTGCAATTCACAGACAGCAAGCCCTTTCGGTTGCTTGAACAATTTTTGCGTTGAATTTTTGTCCAACTTTTCGTCCGCACCCCCTAAGGTACAATAAGTTGCGCAAATTAAAAACCGCGTAAAAGAAGACATAGCTTGCAGGCTCTGGTAGAATGAAGTTACCACACAAACATTCGAAAGGAGACAGCAAACTATGTCCGAGAAAATTGTACAGCTGAATGAGGAAATTATCAAGGGGCAGATCAAGGAATTGGTCCGCGGCAGCGTGGATGAAACCCTGAACGAGCTGCTGGAAAAGGAGGCGGAGTCCCCGCTACGAGCGCAGCGAGGCCCGTCAGGGCTACCGCAGCGGCCACTATGACCACAACCTCACCACGACTTCCGGCGACGTCACGCTCCACGTGCCGTGGCTCAAGGGCGTATCCTTCGAGACTGCCATCATCGAGCGGTATCGCCGCCGGGAGAGCAGCGTGGAGGAAGCCCTCATCGAGATGCATCTGGCAGGCGTTTCCGTGCGCCGTGTGGAGGACATCACGGAGGCACTGTGGGGCAGCAAGGTTTCGCCCGCCACCATCAGCGAACTGAACAAGAAAGCCTACGTTCACATCGAGGACTGGCGGAACCGCCCCTTGCAGGGCGGGCGCTATCCATACGTCTACGTGGACGGCATCTACCTGCGCCGCAACTGGGGAGGAGAGTATGAAAATGTGGCGATTCTGGTGGAAATCGCCGTAAATGAAGATGGTTTTCGTGAGGTTCTGGGAGCTGCCGAGGGAATGAAGGAGGACAAGGCAAGCTGGGTCAACTTCTTCCAGTGGCTCCGCGGACGCGGCTTGGACGGCGTAAAACTCATCGTCGGCGACAAGTGCATGGGGATGCTGGAGGCCGTGGGCGAGGTGTTTCCGGACGCCAAATACCAGCGCTGCACGGTGCATTTCTACCGCAATATTTTCTCTGTTGTGCCTAAATCCAAGGTCAAAATTGTAGCAAAAATGCTCAAGGCAATCCACGCACAGGAGAGCCCAAAGGCGTCCCGCGACAAGGCTAAAGCAGTCGTTGCCGAACTGCGCGCCATGAAACTGAAGGAGGCTGCCAAGAAGGTCGAGGACGGCATTGAGGAAACGCTGACCTACTGCGATTTTCCTAGCGAGCATTGGACGCGCATCCGTACCAATAACGTGATTGAGCTGCTGAAT
>ERZ773252.2868-NODE-2868-length-14095-cov-8.555912_pt1 | contig 14095 bp, 10 predicted proteins | sample MGYA00580517_ERZ773252 | MGnify/ENA primary metagenome ERZ773252 (study PRJEB29015, sample SAMEA2737766) | human gut metagenome | biome: human gut; feature: human-associated habitat; material: faeces | place: China | collected 2012 ... | reverse complement strand
CGCTTTTTCATCGCGCTAGCGCTTCTTTGGGATCGACCTAAGGCGAGCGAACCATAGGGCTGCGGCACCCGAGGTCAGTAGCGCGGTGATGCAAGCGGCGATGGGAGCTGATCCTGTTGCCGGTAGGTCCTGCGGTAGGGTACAGCGTTGAATGACGCTGTCCTCGTCATGTGACTCAAGTTTATCGCCGCCACCGTTGCGGCAAAGATCGACGCGCGCGCTGTTGGTAAGTGCGGTTTGGGGCGTATAAGCCGACGTTGCCTGCATGTGTACGACTGCGCCCCGAGCGTCTGTGCCAAGGATTGCTTTGGCATCGTCAAGGTCGTCGTGCTCATCTTTGAGATCATCGCGGGTCCAAGAATCCGCATCGCTTCGAGTCGTAAAGTCGGCGGCTACCGCACCGTATTCAATGCGAATGCCCGTTACGACGGTATTGGACGCAAGGTCGAGTTCTTTCGCCTCGAGTGTGGTGGATTCCGTGGTCGAGACATCCGCCTTCCAGAGGTGCCAGCCGTCGTAATCGACGAGGCGGCAATCCTCACCCAGACTTTCCCTTACTTCGTCGGACTCAAGCCAAGGATTTTCGTGCCCATCGTCAAGTGTCGCGTTTGCCGGCTCATCGACGTCTGTCGAGTCCAACGGCGTCGTGCGATACCACACGTTGCACAGACCATTGAGGTCGCCGATGGCGACGGGGGTTTCGATTGAGACGAATCTCGCCGTATCGTCCTCGGCACATTCAAGATCATCGGTAATTGTAAACTCATCAACCCAGGTAGCTGAATCGTTTCGAGCGTCGATGGTATAGGAGAAAAGCCCATCCGTATTGGTTTGTATCGCGGCACGGTTTTTACCATCGCCGTTAGCCAACAGGCCCTTTTCGATAGGTTGGACAAGTTCCTGACGCTTGTCGACCTGCCCCTTGATCTCGATGGACGCATCCTTCATCGCGACGGATTGGACTTCTCCCGTATCCTTTATTTCAAACGTTATCTCCTTGGCAAGGTCATAGGTCCGCGGAGACATCATTTCGCGCAACGAGTAGGTGCCGGGTGCAAGATGTTCGACGCGGTGTGGCTTGTCGGATGAGGTCCAGGAGTCTATTTCGGTTTTATCGGGACCATATAAGGTGAGCCGTGCGCCTTCTACTTCCTGCTCACCGCTTGCATCGACCTTGGAGATATCAACCTTGGTGTAATCGTCGGATACGTTAAGCCGTGCTTCTACAACGGGTGTTTTCTGGTCGGCATAAGTAAGGTCGACAATATGGGTTGTCCGATCGAGCAAGAAGCCTGCCGGCGCTTGAGTCTCGACAACCTCGTAGCGTGCGGTACCAGATCCCAGTGGGAGGTTGTCCGCGCGTGCTTCTCCAGTTTCATCCGTCGTGACGGTAGCGACAGTCTCACCGTCGAGTGCGGCAATGCTACCGTCGGGGCGCACGATATCACCCGAGGCACGGATCTCAAAGATGGCGCCCGCGAGGCTGCTGCCGTCTACGGCATCGGTTTTAACGATCCTGATGTTTCCGGTCGCGGCGTGGTCATAATACGAGGCGATTGCAACGGGCGTTAGGTTCATGTCGGCGGGTATGTTTACCTCGATCTCTTCGCCGACAAGATAGGGCTCTTTGGCCGAGGTTTCGCGTACATAATAGGTGCCCGGCACGAGCGATTCGGGCAGTGTGACGGTCCCGGTCGCGTCAGTCGTAAAGGTGTCCATTACGTTATGTGCTGGATACCAGCAAGTTTGTGAGACAGGTTCGTGATTGCTGTCGAGAAGTTGGAAGGTGAATCCGGCTAGTGGAACAGAAGCGCCTGTTTGGGCATCGCGTTTTACAATCTGGAGATGCGTCGACAGAGCGTGGTTGTCCACGATATATTGAAGCTCGGCGCCGTTGGAAATCTGATTGGCCCCGACGGTCCATTCCCCCGCACGTTTAAAACCCTCGGGGACGGTTTCCGGAACCTCGCGAATCGTGTAGCCGGCACGGTCGTATGGGACGGCTCCGTGGACACCGGCGGGTCGCTTGCCTGTGCCGAACCATGCTTCGGGCTGATCTTTGGTGGAGGCAAAGCCATAGATGTTTGTGGTCAGTGTGCCAACAACCTGATGAGAGCTGTTGCTGACAACCTCAAAGACAACACCTCCCGCCGGCTGCTCTAGGCCGGATTGGTCGCTACTGCCGTAATCCTTGAATTTGGAAATCTCAAGGTCAAACGCAATGGGGATATCGGAAACGCGAGATTCGATCTCGACCACGCCTGAATCGCCGAGCTGGTCGGCTCCAACGGTATAGGTCCAGCTGTCGTTGGATGGCAGGTAGCCCTCGGGGGCTTTTGATTCGTAGATGGTAAAGGTTCCTAAGGGGACATCGGCGAGAGTGGCCCGACCGCTTTCGTCGGTCGTGAGGATTTGTGCCCATCCAGGGGTTGATTGCGACACACACGTGAACTCTGCTCCCGCAAGTGAAGCTCCAGCCTGGGGTCCGGCATTCGTCGCGGCATCGAGCTTTGCGATGCGCAAGGTAATGGTGCCAGGTTGTTCATCAATGGCAACCTGTCCGCCGTCATTCCCCGTGGTAAAGGCGATGCGATCACGACGGGGGACATAGCCGGCCGGCGCCTTCGTTTCAATCAGGTAGTACGCCGTGTTGGGTAGGAGTGTTGCCTGTGCTCGACCGTTGCCGTCCATCTGGATGGTACCAACACGCGCGCCGCTGGCGCTCTCAAAAACATCGAATGTTGCCCCGGTAAACTGATAGGTATTGTTTCCGCTGGTAATAACGGTGTTCGCAGACTGCTTTTGGAAGGAAACAGAGACCGCCGGCAGTACATAGAGCATGTCTTGACGTTTGCTGCCGCCCGATACGGCTCCTAGATAGCGTCGCGCGCGGTGCGGAGCGGCTTTGATGCTTCCTGATTTTGCGCTGTCGTGGAGCCACCGCGCAGCCGCCACGACTTCATTGTCGGCGGTAAAGTGTCCGCTCTTGGTTTTGCCCTGAGCGGTCGTGTAGGAGTAGGTGCCGTCGACATGGGTAGTGCCGTTGAGCATCCATACGGCAAGCTGGGTGGCGGCGCGGGCGCGATCGGGTGAAAGATGGTAACCGCCAAATGACGTGGCGGTAGGATATCCGTGACAAACGATTGCCGCGAACTCGTCGTCGAGCCACGCCCAGCCTTGATCAAAGTTGAGCCATGGGCCGCCCGGCTTGGTGGGGCCGGGGCGCTCCTGGTTCATGCAGTAGGCAATTGAGGCGTCTTGAGCTTCATACTTGCCGATGAAGAAGGGCCCACAATCATCGCTAATAGTGCGGAAGCCGAGCTGGTCATAGCCATCGACGGCAAATGCGGCTCCCGGTGCCAGGCAGCCGAAAAGCAGGAAGAGGAGCAGGAGCAGCGGACCTGTTGCGATTGCGCTGTGGACAGAGTGCGTGGGTGCGTTGGACATGGCTGCTCCTTATCCCTCGTGCGCCGCACGGGGAGGCTGCGACGCGTAGGATGAGGCTACCCCCGAGGTTCATGCGGGTAAGTACCGGAGCCTGACCAAAAGCTTGCCCAATTCCTGACAAATTGAGCTCAAATACAACAATCAAGCAAAAGCGCAGGTAGAAGATAGGGAGAACAGGAGGTCAAAGGTCCTCATCTCCACAATTGACGCGATTTTCAAACGAATCTCCACAGCTAAAACAAGCATCACCACCCTTGTATCGAACAAGACAACCGCGTTATACTAGCCAACACACAAGCGGGCATCGCCAAGTGGTAAGGCATCAGCTTCCCAAGCTGACACTCGCGGGTTCGAGTCCCGTTGCCCGCTCCAGTTAAGAGCACAAGCACGGCACCATCACGGTGCCGTGCTTTTTTTCAATAAAGTGTCGGGACTCGAACCCGACAGGGTGCGAGCGTTAAATAAACGCGAAGCGTTTATAGCGAGCAGGCAAGGTCGCCGATAGGCGACCGCAGCCGGTGCGGATTTGCGAAGCAAATACGCGGACGTCCCGTTGCCCGCTCCAATTCCAAAATGTTAGGTTCATGCCTGCTGCCCATACTTGCACCTGCGCACGGTACAATGGTTGGGTTACGACCAACGTGCCAATAACCAAAAAGGAGCCGCTATGATCGATCGCTATACCCGCCCGGAGATGGGACACATCTTCTCCCTCGAGAACAAGTACGCCATTTGGCAGGAGATCGAGGTTCTGGCCTGCGAGGCCCAGGCGGAGCTCGGTAAGATCGGTATTTCCAAAGACGAGGCCCAGTGGATCCGCGATCATGCCAACTTTGAGAAGGCGAAGGTCGATGAGATCGAGGAAGTCACGCGCCACGACGTCATTGCCTTCCTGACCAACATGAAGGAATACATCGATGCCGATGTTCCCGAGGGCGACCCCAAGCCCAGCCGCTGGGTTCACTATGGCATGACCAGCTCCGATCTGGGCGACACGGCTCTGTGCTACCAGCTCACCCAGGCCTGCGACTTGATCATCGAGGACGTCAAGAAGCTCGGCGAGATTTGCAAGCGTCGCGCCTTTGAGGAGCGCAATACGCTCTGTGCCGGCCGCACTCATGGCATCCACGCCGAGCCGATGACCTTCGGCATGAAGTTTGGCTCTTGGGCCTGGGAGCTCAAGCGCGATCTGGATCGTCTTGAGGACGCCCGCAAGAATGTTGCCTTCGGTGCCATCTCGGGCGCTGTCGGCACGTACAGCTCCATCGAGCCGTTCGTCGAGGAGTACGTCTGCGAGCACCTGGGCCTGGTTCACGACCCGCTGTCCACGCAAGTTATCAGCCGCGACCATCACGCCTATCTCGCCGGCGTTCTTGCCACCACCGCGGCCACCTGTGAGCGCATCGCTACCGAGGTTCGCAATCTGCAGAAGACTGATACCCTCGAGGCCGAGGAGCCGTTCCGCAAGGGTCAAAAGGGCAGCTCCGCCATGCCGCACAAGCGCAACCCGATCACCATGGAGAAGGTCTGCGGTCTGTCGCGCGTCGTGAAGTCCAACGCCCAGGTTGCCTTCGATAACGTCGCCCTGTGGCACGAGCGTGACATTTCGCACTCCTCTGCCGAGCGTGTCGCCCAGGCCGACAGCTTCATCGCCCTCGACCACATGTTCCAGTGCCTCATCCGCGTTATCGACGGCCTGCAGCTGTACCCTGCCCGCATGATGGCCAACCTCAATAAGACCCGCGGCCTCATCTTCTCCTCCAAGGTGCTGCTGGCCCTCGTCGACACGGGCATCACCCGCGAGGACGCGTACGCCATTGTGCAGGAGAACGCCATGGCAACCTGGCGCGAGGTGCAGGATTGTGTCTCCGGCCCCACCTTTAAGGAGCGTCTCGAGGCCGACCCGCGCTGCACCGTCAGTCAGGAGAAGCTCGACGAGATCTTTGATCCGTGGGACTTCCTCACCCGTATCGACACGGTCTTTGATCGTCTGGAGCAGCTGAGCTTCGAGTAGGTTCGGGCATAACGTTAGCTTTTTAGGGCGCTTTGCTGGTAATGTGTGTTGCCGGCAAAGCGCCTCGTTGCATTTAGGGAAAGACGGGGATAATAGTCGTCTCGAATAACATTCTGAGAGGGGATCGCATGATTTCGTTTGATTACAAGCCGCAGGGTGTATGCTCTCGCAATATTCACCTTGACCTTTCCGATGACGGCAGCAAGGTGCTGGGCGTTGAGTTTACCGGCGGCTGCGATGGCAACCTCAAGGCCATCTCCAAACTGGTCGAGGGCGCTCCTGCTGACCGTGTGATCGAGGTTCTTGCCGGCAATACCTGCGGCATGAAGAAGACCTCTTGCGCCGATCAGCTTACGCGCGCTATCGAGGCCGCTCGCGCCGAGATCGCCTAATGGGTATCGCCGACCACATCAAGAACGGAATATCGCGTCGCGGCTTTGTGCTCGGTGGAGCTGCCGCGGGCGCTGCCACGGTGCTTGCCGGATGTTCGAAAAAAACAGGCACCAGTGATGATGCCGCTGGCGAGCCGCAGGTTATCAAGGACGATTCGAAGATTGTCTCGATCACTGATGAGTACGAGGCAGTTGACATCGATCTTGAGCCGGCGGCATCGTGGACGCTGCCGCTGGGCACGTTGCTGTACTACTGCGATGGTGACTATGCTGCGGCAATGATGGCGCCCGCATCGGCACTGCACGCCAACACACTCGGTGTGCTCAACCTGGGCGATGGCTCGCTTACCACATTAATTGAGAATCCTATCGAGGGCACGGGATATGCTTTTTACGATGTCCGTGCCGGCGACGGCGTGTTTGCGTGGGTTGAGATGAACTTTGCCAGTTCATCGTGGAAGCTCTACGCTCAAAATCTGTCGGGCGCTTCGCTCTCTGGCGACGTGGTTGAGCTCGATCGAGGTGGCAAGGACTACGATCCGCCACTGTTTACGACGTTCGGGTCATCAGCCATCTGGTATAAAATGCCTTCGGCAGGCGGCAATAAAACGAGTAGTGATTCGTTTTGCTATCGTCGCTCGCTTGATGAATCCAAGGCCGAGACAATTTGGAAATCGACGGGCCGCTTTGCGTCGGCCCCGCGCGTGAGCGACGGCATTTTGACCATCTCGCCGCGTGTCCGCAACGACGAGGGCGTCTACTACGGCATAACGGCAATCGATCTGACCGATGGCAACAACACCAAACGTGCCCAGCTAGTCCTTCCCTCGTCAGTCTCGCCTTTCGAGGCCGTATATATGGGCGATACCTTCGTGTTTTCTATCGAGGCGACCTATAGTGGCGTGGGCAGCCTGGGCAACATGGGCACGTATATCGGTAATGAGGGAGGGCCATACCTCTTCCTGTCCCGCGAGCCGCTCGCATGTGCTGCCGGCAAGAAGAATAAATATCTCGTTAAGGTACAGGCATCGCATTTTCTCATCGACACCTCTGCCAAGACCTATGGCTCGCTACTGTCGCCCGACCGCGCTTTGGAATATGGCGATTATCCAGCTACGGCGGGAAAATCGGACTCATTTCTTACGTACGCCACGGTGCGCAACAGCCAGGGTATACCCGAGACGGTCACCGCACGCCTATTCTCTCTTTAAGCTTAGAGGGGTTAAAAAGGCGCCAACAGGGGAATAAACGCGTTGTAATTGTGAGTACCGCCCGCCGAGCTGCCGCGTCATAGTGGCATCCGGCGGGCTCAGGTGCGTTAAAATGGGCTTGTTCTTAGCTGATTGAGACAGGGGGGCCGTGTTATGGCTTCAGATGCAAAAAAGATTCTGCTGGTCGAGGATGAGAAGGCAATCCGTGACGCCGTCGCTGCCTATCTCGAGCGCGAAGGCTACTGGGTTGTGGGTGTCGGCGACGGCCAGTCCGCGATCGAGGAGTTCGAGAAGCATCAGTTTGACCTGGTCGTGCTCGACCTTATGCTCCCCAAGATCCCCGGCGAGCGCGTTTGCCGCACCATTCGCGATACCTCGGATGTCCCCATCATCATGCTGACTGCCAAGGGCGAGATCGAGGACCGTATTATCGGTCTTGAGCTCGGCGCCGACGACTATCTGATTAAGCCGTTCTCGCCGCGCGAGCTTGTCGCGCGCGTTCGCGCTCTGTTCCGCCGTGCCCATCAGGCCGACGAGCCAGCCGTCGAGGTACTCGACTTCGGCGATCTGGTCATCGATATCTCGGGCCACAAGATTTTGGTCGAGGGCAAGGAAGTCGACCTGACGGCTTCCGAGTTTAAGCTGCTCACCACGCTTGCCCGTCACCCCGGTCGCGTCTACAACCGCATGGAGCTGGTCGAGAAGGTGCTCGGCTACGACTTTGAGGGCTATGAGCGCACCATCGATAGCCACGTGAAGAACCTTCGCGCCAAGCTGGGCGATGATCCCAAGAAGCCCAAGTGGCTCTACACCGTCCACGGTGTCGGCTATCGCTTCGAGGCTCCGGCCAAGACCGATAAGTCGGACGAGAAATAGGGAAATCACATATGACACCTGCGCGCTTTGAAATCGGACAAAAGCACAAGCAGGAGAGCGAGGCGGGTTCCAAGGCTAGTTGGAACACGCCTCGCTCCGATTCACGGCCAACGATGAGCTATCCCTCGCGCATGGCACTTGCTTTTGCTCTGACATCGCTCATGACGGTATTGGTGCTGGTGGGCGTGGTCTCTGTTGTGTGGGGCACGGTCTTTTCGGATTACACGCGCTCCAATATCGTCGAAATCGCAAATTCCGCTGCCGAAAAGCTTGCGACGTCGTATGAGGAAAACGGCAATTGGACTGCGGGCGAGCTACGTACGGTCGCGACATCGAGTTTGGTGTCCGACGATTTGGGTATGCAGGTCGTCAACAAGAAAGGCGTTGTCGTTTATGACGACTCATGGCCTTCGGCAAGCGCGACCGCCGATGTGCGCGAGAACGAATCGCCGTCGAGCAGCTCGAGCGGGAAAAAAGCATCGCATAGTCCGGTCTCGTCGGCTCCCACCGGCTCCGATAGCGTTGCAAACGTCGAAATCATAACGTCTTCCGGCGAGCATGTCGGACAAGTAAAGCTGTGGGCCATCGGCTCCGATGCCTTGCTCACCAAGGCAGATTCTGCGTTTAGGGAGAAGACCTTTAACGCCATGGCCCTTGCTGCGGTTGTTGCAGTTTGCATTTCGGTCGTTATCGGATCACTCGTGTCGCGCATGCTCACCAAGCCGATTCACCGTATTACCAGCACGGCCAAGCAAATTCGCGATGGCGATCTGTCTGCTCGTACGGGCTTGCGCGGCGATGACGAGATTGATCAGCTGGGTGAGACCTTCGATGAGATGGCCACTTCGCTCGAGAAGGATATGAAACACGAGAAACGTTTGACCTCGGACGTGGCTCACGAACTTCGTACTCCGCTTATGGCCATGCTCGCAACGGTCGAGGCCATGCAGGATGGCGTATATCCTACCGACGATGAGCACTTGGAGACTGTTGCTTCCGAGACGCGTCGCCTGGCTCGTCTGGTGCAGCAGATGCTCGACCTGTCGCGCATGGAAAACAGCACGGCTCCGCTCAACCTTGAGCCGGTGGACATGGTTCCTTTCGTGCGTTCCATCGTCAATGCCCAGGAGCGCCTGTTTGTCGACCGCGATCTGCGCTTGCGCTTTGCTGACGAGACCCAAGGTCACGACGATGTCGTCGAAGCCGATCCCGACATGATCACACAATGCGTCATCAATCTCATGAGCAACGCCATGCGCTACACCCCCGAGGGCGGTTGGGTCGTGGTGTCGGTGCTCAGTGACCGCAAACACGTCAGCGTCGCCGTTTCTGATACCGGCATCGGTATTGCCAAGGATGACTTGTCGCGCATCTTCGGCCGTTTTTGGCGCGCCGATGCCAGCCGTGCCCGTGAGGCGGGCGGTCTGGGCGTGGGCCTCGCCGTGACTAAACAGATCGTCGAGCGACATCATGGCTACATTTCCGTGGAGTCGGAGCTTGGAAAGGGTACGACTTTTACGATTCATCTGCCTCGCGAGCACACGGCGGACGCGGCATCTACTACAATGGAGCACTAGCTTTTCGCTATTCGGTGAAGGAGGGGTTTCATCCCTGCCGCTCCGAGTTTGCGAAAACGTGCGGGAAAGAACCCGCATTACTGTCGTATTTTGGTAAGGAGTGACTCACGTGACAACGATGGAGCGTCGTCCGGATTCCCGTGGCAAGGTTCGTGATATCTACGATGCCGGTGAAAACCTGCTGATGGTCGCCACCGACCGCATTTCTGCGTTCGACTTCATTCTTCCCGACGAGATTCCGTTTAAGGGAGAGGTGCTCAACCGCATCTCGGCATTCTGGTTTGGTAAGTTTGCCGACATCGTCCCCAACCATCTCGTTTCCATCGACCCGGCGGATTTCCCCGAGGAGTTTGCTGAGTATCGTGACTACCTCGCTGGCCGCGCCATGCTGGTTAAAAAGGCCCAAACGATTCCTATCGAGTGCATCGTCCGCGGCTATCTGACCGGTTCGGGCAAGAAGACCTACGACGAGAACGGCACCGTCTGCGGCATCCAGCTGCCTGAGGGCCTGACCGAGGCTTCCAAGCTTCCCGAGCCGCTGTTCACGCCGTCCACGAAGGCCGAGATTGGTGACCACGACGAGAACATCTCGTTCGAGCGTTGCTGCGAGATCGTGGGCGAGGATATCGCCACGCAGATTCGTGACCTTTCCCTCAAGATCTACAAGGCCGCTGCCGAGTACGCCGCGACCCGTGGCATCATCATTGCCGACACCAAGTTCGAGTTTGGTGTCATCGATGGCAAGGTCACGCTGATCGACGAGTGCCTCACGCCCGATTCCAGCCGTTTCTGGCCTGCTGCCAGCTACGAGGAGGGCAAGATCCAGCCCAGCTACGACAAACAATTCGTCCGCAATTGGCTCAAGGCCAACTGGGATATGACGGGGGAGACCCCGCACCTGCCCGCCGAGGTCATCGATGGCACGTCCGAGCGCTATCGCGAGGCCTTCCAGATCATCACGGGCTCCCAGTTCACAAGCATGAAGGAGAACGCATAAGTGAGTACCCGTAGCGCCACGAACAAGCGCACGCAATCCCACGAGGTTACCGGGGTTGCGCGCAAGTCCGCCGCATCTGCTAAGCCTGCCCGTCAGGCAGCGAGCTCTGTCCGCGTCGTGCCGGCTTCGTCTAAGGCACGCCGCAAAGAGCTCGAGAAGGGCGAGAACCTCGAGGGCCTCTCTAAAGAGGAGAAGCGCGCCCGCAAGGCTAAGCAGCGCGCCAAGGAGGACCGCATCTACACGGTGTCGAATATCCTTCTCAAGCAGGATGAGGACTACACCAAGCGCCGTCGTATCTGGTGGGCCGTGCTTACTATCGGCATGGTACTCGTCGTGGCAATTTGGGCTTCGCTCTACTTCGCTCCCGCTGGCATGGTGTCCAGCCCTGTCCAGATGGTCGGCATCGTTTTGTCCTACGTCGTCATTTTGGGTGACTTTATCTACGACTTCGTTCGTATTCGTCCCCTGCGCAACATGTACCGCACGCAGGCCGAGGGCATGTCCGAGAACAAGCTCAACGCTCTTATCGAGCGCGCGGCTGCCGAGGAGGACAAAAAGGACTCCAAGAAGAAATAGCGTTTGCATGCATACTTATCGCTAAGATATAAGGCGCGTCGTTTTTGCGGCGCGCTTTTTACTGTTCTATAGATAGATGGAGTGGCACATGATTCGAGCTGCCCTGACGGTCGAAGAAGCTCTGGAGGGCATGAAGGCCCTGGAGCCCAAGATTAAAAACTATGCGCGTCTGGTTGTCCGCAAGGGCGTAAACGTCAAGCCCGGCCAGGAGGTTGTCGTTCAGTCTCCGGTCGAGTGCGCGCCTTTTGCCCGCGTGGTGGTCGCGGAGGCTTATGCCGCCGGCGCTGGCCACGTGACGGTCATTTGGGCCGATGATGCCGTGACGAGGCTCACGTACGAGCATGTCGATAAAAGCTATTTTGAGCAGACGCCCGAGTGGAAGCGCCTGCAGCTGGATTCCCTGGCCCAGGATGGTGCCTGCTTTGTCTTTATCGAGGGGGCGGATCCTGCGGCCCTCAAGGGCATCGATCCAGCCAAGCCGGCCGCGGCATCCAAGGCGAGGAATACGCAATGCAAAGTTTTCCGCCGTGGACTGGATTACAACATCAATCCGTGGTGCATCGCCGGCGCTCCGGTCGTGGCTTGGGCGCACGAGGTGTTCCCGGGAGACGCCGATGAGGTTGCAATCTATAAGCTGTGGAATGCGATTCTGCACACCGCGCGCGCCGATGGCCAGGACCCAGAGAGCGACTGGGAACTCCATGACGCCGCATTCGAAAAGAACCTGCGTTTTCTGAACGACAATCGTTTCGACTACCTGCATTACGCCGCGGCAAATGGAACCGATCTGACGATTGGCATGACGAAAGGTCACGAGTGGGCCGGCGGCAAGGGCAAGACGCCCGAAGGGCACCCCTTCTTCCCCAACATTCCCACCGAGGAAGTCTTCACTTCGCCCGATCGCATGCGCGCCGACGGTATCGTGTACTCGGCCATGCCGCTCATCCACCATGGCAATAAGGTCGACGATTTTTGGATTAAGTTCGAGGGCGGCCGCGTAGTGGACTACGATGCCCGTGTGGGCAAGGCAACGCTCGCAAGCATCATCGATACTGACGAGGGCGCTGCTCACCTGGGAGAGGTCGCGCTCATCTCCAAGAACACGCCGATCCGCGAAAGTGGCGTACTGTTCTACGATACGCTCTATGACGAGAACGCTAGCTGCCATCTCGCGCTAGGTGTCGGTTTCCCCGAATGCATCGAGGGTGGGTATGACATGTCCAAGGAAGAGCTCCTGGAGCATGGCGTTAACGTCTCGAGCACGCACGTCGATTTTATGATTGGCACGGACGACATCGATATTACGGGCATTACGCCTGATGGACGTGAAGTTGTGATTTTCCAGAACGGCCAATGGAGTTGGGAATAGTCCCAGACCGTGGTACAATGCCACCCGCGGGCCGTTAGCTCAGCTGGCAGAGCAGGGGACTTTTAATCCCAAGGTCCAGGGTTCGAACCCCTGACGGCCCACCATAGAATGGAAAAGCGACTGGCGGATGCCGGCCGCTTTTTTGTTGCCGCGACGCGGGTTCGAACCCGAAAGGGCGCGGAGCTGAGGAAACGCGTGAGCGTTTGCCAGTGCAGCGCGCGAGGCGCGAAGCGCCGCAGCGGCTGCCTGCAGAGCAGGCCGAACCTCTGACGGCCCACCCAAAGAAAGGAAAACGAAATGAAAACAGATAGATACGGAATTAGCGGCAGCACATTAAAGATAATAGCGGCCATTTCGATGGTTCTCGATCATGTAAGCAGGATCGTCCTGACCAATGGAATCATGACTCACGCATCGTACAATCAGATATCAGACGAACAGTGGGCGATTCTAAGCGAGGCTTCGGATGTGCTTCATGTTCTTGGCAGAATTGCATTTCCCTTATTTTGCTTTTTGATAGTTGAGGGATTTTTGCATACTCATGACATAAAGAGGTACCTGCGAAATATGCTTGTCTTCGCAATCATTGCGGAGCCCATATACGATTTCGTTCAAACCGGGCAACTATTTGACCTTCGGCAACAAAATGTTATGTGTGAGCTCCTGCTTTGCTTGGTCTTCTTGATAATTCTGGAAAAGATACAAAGCCTTTCAAAATGGAAGAGGTACATCGCAGAAACTGCTCTGATTGTTTTGACAGCACTGGCAGCTGAATACACTAAACTAGATGGCGGTGTGTATGGCATTCTGCTTGTGGCTGCATTCTATTTATTCCACGACAGCAAGGCCAAGATGTTCTTTGCTGCAGTATGCGCAGTGCTCCTTTCGTCATGCCATATAGTTGGCGGCGGATTTGAGTTTGCTACAGCTAATATATTTAATCCTGATGTTGCTGCCGCGGTCGTTTCGTTGCTGCTTATCAATCTTTATAATGGCAAGCGAGGGCTGAAGCTCAAATATTTCTTCTACATTTTCTATCCGGCTCATCTTGCTCTGCTTTATGGTGTCTCACTTATTGTTTTGAACTGTCTTTAAAAACTCTCAAACAAGTCTCTGAAAGCAGAACTAAATTGACCCTAAGACTGCTTGTGAATTTCCGGAAGACCTGTGAGATACGAGGATAGACAACGAGGGCTGTAGAAAGATGCTTCGAAAGCATGAATGGCAGCGAGAAAATGAGTTCGGAAGCGCCCTCTGGATGATCCAGCATAGAATAGAAAGCGATCGGCTCCGGCTGGTCGCTTTTTTGTTGCCGGTGCACGGGTTCGAACCCGAACTTCTCTATATATAAGAACGCTTGGCGAACAAAACCTGCCTTTTACCGACGGGAAACAAATAGCTGATGCTTTTGGAGTAAAGTGGCGCTCCAGAGATGACCGATGCCTTAATACCTATAAACCAGCTGGTCATCGCCAATATCAGAAGCCAATGCTTCAGTTTTAACCTCAGTGATGCGACTGAGGGACCTATTCATTTGTGAACAAAATATGGAGTGCGCGATTCCCGCCCCCGGCGCCCCTCCGGTCTGGCAATATATCTCCTTGCCGCGCGGCCCGGTCGGACCGGATCAGCCGCC
>ERZ773252.2860-NODE-2860-length-14131-cov-8.148409_pt1 | contig 14131 bp, 11 predicted proteins | sample MGYA00580517_ERZ773252 | MGnify/ENA primary metagenome ERZ773252 (study PRJEB29015, sample SAMEA2737766) | human gut metagenome | biome: human gut; feature: human-associated habitat; material: faeces | place: China | collected 2012 ... | reverse complement strand
TGATCGGAATGGTTGCCGAGCTTGAACAGGTTCCGAATGCATTCAGTGCTGCCGGCATGATCGCGCGGAAAAACTTAAACGGACTTGTCTTTCCAAAAAATTTTACTGCACCGCCGTACACAATAAATGCAAATCCATAAAATGCAACATACAGAATGATCAGCTGTATTGCCAGTGATACGATCGTACTCGTTCCATTTGCTTCTACAACCGGAACAATGGTACAAAATACACCGATCGGTGTAAAATACATAACAGTACTGATTACCTTCAGACACACCTCGTTACAAGAATCAATCACCTTTAATAATGGCTCTCCCTTTTCTCCGATCGCAATCCGAATGATCTGTTCATAGATCATGATCTGTCTTCCTTTCTTTTGACAAATCTCAAGTACTATCTGAAATATTTTTTACTTTTTTCACGATTATGGATAAAATTTTATATTGAAAATGCAGATGACAGTCCTTCCGGATTTCGTCACCTGCTTTTCACTCTTTCTATATTTTCCGCACTGAATTTCCATCTCTAATCTTTACAGGAAACCGGTACGAATAATTTTTCTGCTGCCATTCCGGATCCTCCATCATCCGCAGAAGATGTTTTGCTGTGATACGTCCGAGCTGATACTTTGGATGCACCGCTGTCACCAGCTGGATACTGGTACTCGAATCCTGAAGCTCTGCATCATCAAAAGATACCAGCGAAATGTCCTCCGGCACATGCAGCCCTCTCTCTTCCAGGAACTCCATGTAATAATCCGCCACCTCATCATTGTAGACCATCATCGCCGTACAATCCTTCGTCCGTCTGTACATCCTAAGCAGTCCCTTTTTGCTCAGTTTCTCCTCCATATCCTTCGTCGAATACCAACGAATACAGTCATCATCAAATTTCACACCGTAATCTGACAGGCACTGAACAAATCCTTTGTACCGCTCAATCCCCTGCCTGTCATCATACTTGAAGATTCCGCCAATCCTTCGGTGCCCGTTCTCGATCAGAATCCTGGTCAACTCGTAAGCTGATCTGGAATCCGACATTTCTACACTGTCAAATGGCATATTTTCATAATGATTGTGGATAAACAGTGTCGGAATATTTCTTCTTTTGATTTCTTTATAAAGACGAATGTTTGGATTTGGAAATGCCGATCTCGATCCTTCAATGATCAGACCACTGACATTTCCTTTGAGCAGACCTTCCAGATAAATCGCCTCATCATTCAGGCGGTTCTTCGTTACCGCAACCTCAATTCCATATCCTTTTTCTGTCAGCGAAGCTTCAATCCCATCGTATACCCGCGGAAACAGATAATCAGAATAATAGCTCAAAAGAAGACCTATTTGTGGTCTTTCTCCATTTACTCCACTGCTGTCATAAGAAACATAGGTTCCGCTTCCCCTCACACGGGTAATCAGACCTTCTTCCTCCAATTGCCGCAATGCAGTCCTTACCGTCTGCCTGGAATATCCAAACTTCTTCTGAAGGCTTGTCTCTGACGGAAATTTATCCATATTTTTAATCACACCACTGGTGATCAGTGTGTGTGCCCAATTATATAATTTTTGGTATTTAAGTCCTTCCTGTTCTGTCTTATGCATAAACTCTCCATTTCTGCCACATAGACCAAAAATCAGGATTCGCAATCTTATTTGGACTGCAAATCCTGACTTCCGATCTGTATACATCCGGAAAATTCTTCTCGTAAACGAGAGCTGTCAGTTCCCCAATATGTAAATTATTATTTGATTACCTGGATAGATTCTCTGTCTGCGAATACTGCCACGAAGATCAGGAATACAACACCCTGAATGAGCTGCATCATCTGTGTTGTGAATCCCATCATTGTCAGTCCACTGTTCAGTACGATGTACAGTAAAGATCCAACAACAATATTTTCAAAACGAACCTTTGCGCCACCGGAAATCGGCATACCACCTAATACCAGCGCGATCAGAATCTGTGTTTCCAGCTGGTTACCACCTGAAGATGTAACCGATCCGACTTTGATTACATTGATAAATGCCGCAAATCCTGTAATTGCACCTGCAAGTACATAGATGAGGAATTTCATCTTATCTGTACGGATACCAGAGAACATTGCTGCTTTTTCACCGGCTCCGATTGCTTTCAGATAAGTTCCGAACTTTGTATAACGGAATGCAATGAATCCAATAATCAAAATAACTACCGTACATGCAATCTTAAGTCCTGTACTGTCATAGTTGATCAGTTTTGCAGAACCCGCAACAGGTGCATTTGTTGTAAAGTATTTGATAAATCCACGGAATAAGAACATGGTACAAATTGTAACAATGAAGGATTTAATCTTACGGAATACATAGAAGTAACCATTCAGAGCTCCAATTGCCGCACCAGATGCAATGCCACCGATAATTGCGAGTGGAATGCTTTTCTGTGAAAGAATACATACAACGATGGATGAAATACCGAGGATAGATCCCTGAGAGAAATCCAGACCTCCCATTGTCATAATGAAGAAAACACCCATAGCTGCAATCATAGTTACATATACCTGTGAAAGTACCAGTGACATATTTCCCATCATACGGAAATCTGTCAGGACATTGAATAACAGGAAAATAACAACCAATCCTACGATTGGCAGGAGCGAACGAATTAAGGCCATTTTAGATGCCTTTTTCAGCTGCTGCTCTTTATCATTTGTTTTTGCACTTACTTGACTTCCCATAGCTGCCTCCTTATACCATCATAGAAATAAGACCGTTTTCATCAAGGTTCTTATCTCTATCCAGCTGACCACTGATTTTTCCATCTTTCATAATTACGATACGGTCGCACATACCGATCAGCTCCATCAGCTCTTCCGAAATCATGATAATGGATTTTCCATTCTTTCTCATCTGATTCATTAACTGGTAAATATCCTGTTTAACTTTGATATCAATACCACGTGTCGGGCTGTCCAGTACAACAATGTCAGAATCTTTTCCGATCCATCTTGCAAGAACGACTTTCTGTTTGTTACCACCTGAAAGATTTGATACAAACTGGTTTACATCTACCATCTTTACAGACATCTGTTTTGCATATTTGTCTGCAAATTCTTTACGCTTCTTATCACTTAAAAGATGTGACTTTCCTGCCAGTTCATCCAGTGATGGGAGGCAGATATTGTCTCCGATACTCTGATTCAGAACAACAGATTCATTATCACGGTCTTTTGATGTGTACGCAATGCTGTGTTTGATCGCAGTCGGAATATCATTAATCTGTGTTCCATCTGCCAGTGTTACGCTACCTGTACGGTCATAAGATGCACCGAAAATAGCTTTTCCGATTTCATGCATACCAGATTCTGAAAGTCCACCGAATCCAAGGATTTCACCTTTATGAAGATCAAATGTTACATCTTCGATCAATCCAGGAACAGTAACATTCTTTACTGATAATACAACTTCGTCAGATACTTTTTCGCCATAATCTGCACGATAATAATCACCTGTTACTTCACGTCCTACCATCAGCTTCTTCAGATCATCTTCTGTTACATCTTTACTCTTAACGGTATCGATGTAAACACCATCTCGAAGAATTGTAATTGTATCAGACTTGTCAAGAATTTCCGGAAGGTCATGAGAAATGAAAATAACTGTATTTCCACTCTTTTTGATTCTTTCCATATGTTTGTAAAGCTCTTCACGTCCTTCCTGTGAAAGAGCAGTTGTTGTCTCATCAATAACAACAATCTTCGGATCAAAGTATGTAGCCTTTACAATCTCAACCAGCTTACGGTCTTCAAAATTGTAATGATCGATCATATCAGCTGCTTTGATTCTGTCAAAACCATATTTCTTTAAAAGCTCTGTTGCTTTCTTGTTCATAGCATTTGTATTTTTAATTCCAAAATGTACGAACTGATCCTCATGTCCAAGGAAAATATTCTCTGCAACTGTAAGCCCTGACAGAGTTCCAAGTTCCTGTACGATGATAGATACACCTTCATTATTTGCTTCTACCTGATTCTTCGGATGGATTTCTTTTCCGTCCAGAATGAACTGTCCGCTTCCAATGCTGTAGATACCGGTCAGCATGTTGGTCAGAGTTGATTTACCAGAACCATTTTCTCCGATCAGTGCATGAACCTCTCCTTTATTTACATTGAAGGATACATTCTGAACTGCTTTTGTAATACCGAAGTTTTTACAAAGATTTTTTACCTGTAATCTTACTTCACTCATTGCTGTCTTCCTCCCTTCATTACTTGACGATTTCGCCCTTAGTAGCCTTTGTTGTCACAGTAATGATAATAAGCAGTGCAAGTCCTGTGATAACATCCTGAATTGCAGTCGGTGCTCCGAGAGCAATGAAACCGAAGAAAATGATGTTGATTACGAACTCACCGATGATGATTGCCGGAAGCGGCATTCCGTATTTCTTAAATGCAAGACCGAAGAAACATCCCATGGTCGGAACGAAGTTTCGGCTCATAGATGCCATTCCGGTAACAGCTACCATAGATGAACCATAGCTGATTGTCAGGATTGCCATAACCCCAAGGAACGCACCACTTAAGATAAATGCAAGTACTTTATATTTATTTACGTTAATACCCATATTCTTTGCAACGAATTCATCACTTCCGATTGCATAGGTATAAGTTCCGATTTTAGTATAGTTTAAGAATATGTAAGCTACTGCACAAGCCACTAATGCAAGAATAATATCCCATGGCATCTGACCAAATGCACGAATATTTGCCGGAAGCGTCTGCTCAACACCGCCTGCAATATAGTTTGCGATTGACTCATAAATAAGAGCCAGACCGGTTGTTACGATCATTGATGGAATACGAAGCTTTACATAGAAGATACCGTTCAGTATTCCAACGATTGCGCCTGTAAGAACGCATCCAATAATAAGTCCCAAATAGCCCATGTTGAATCTGGTTGCAAATACACATCCAACGATTGCGGAAAGCATGATGTTTGCACCAATTGAGAAATCGAACATTCCCATTACCATTACAAAATAAAAACCAACTGCACCTACGGTAGCAATCAGGCTCGCCTGAAAGTAATTGAGCATATTGGAAAAGGAACCGAAGTTATGTGGTGTCAAGATTTTAAAGATCAGCCAGGAAAGTACGACCAGACCGATTAAGATCAGATATCCCATCACTTTCCCTGAAAGTTTTTTACTAGTGCCCATATTATCTACCTCTTCATAATTGTCATTTCTGATTTAGAAAAGGTGGCATCGCCTTTGCGACGTCACCCTTTCTGAGTTAATAGTCGTTACTATTTGTCTATCCTAGTTACCTGCACGTGATGCTGCATCTTCAATAGATAACTTAGCAGCTGTTGCCTTTAAGTCTTCCATGCTGAGTTTAGACATATCAACCAGTTCTTCATCTGTGTATGGAAGCTGGTCTACGAAATATTTCTCATATGCTTTGTAGTCATCTGGTGATGATACATACAGATATGGGAATGGAACATCTTCGAATTTGCCACCGAAGTCTTTGTAGTTTCCTTTGATTGCATTGTAAACCATCATGAAGGAAATCAGCGGGTCACAGTAATGTCCGCCAGATTCACCAGCCATAGATCCATTTTCAAGTCTTTCTCCAAGGTCTGGGAGGAAGTCTGTAGAAACGATATCAATATCACTTGTCTTGCCTGCACGTTCAACTGCTGCGATTGCTCCCTGAAGTGGATCTCCACCACCACCAGCTGGGATCAGTGCATCAAGATCTGGATCTGCTGCCATTAAAGCTTCTGCTGCTTTTGATCCACCTTCTGAAGTTGTACCTGCATACTGTGGTTCAGAAAGAGTTGCCTTATCGTTCGGGTTTTCTTTATTCCATTTTTCAACGCCTGCTTTGTAACCTTCCCATCTTCCAAGCCATGTAGCATCTCCCTGCTCCCAGCCAATAAGACCGATGTTACGATCTCCTTTTTCAAGAAGGATGTTTACAAGTTCTTCACCGTTTGCCGGTTCATCTTCATGTACAGCTCCGATGTAGTAATCAGAATCTTTAGCTACCTGATAAATATCTGCGCTGTTCTCTTCACTGATCACACGGAAGAACTGTGCAAGATAAACTTTGTTGTCATTACATGTCTTGATAGCAGATGTCATTTCTGTATCAGATGAGTTACAGATGATGATTCCCTGGCATCCTGCTGCTGCAAGCTGTTCTACAGATGCTGTAACTTTTTCAGAAACATGTCCCTGGTCAACATACTGTACTTCGACATCAAGAGCTTTTGCTGCTTCATCAAGGATCTTCTTACACTGTGATCCAAGTACGTCTGTTGAAGACCAAATAGAAACACCAATTTTGATCTTGCCTGATTTTGAAGCACTCTTGTCAGAAGATCCACTTCCACTACCACCACATGCTGCAAGTCCGACTACCATTGTAGCTGCCATTGTAGCTGCTGTTACTTTTTTGAAAACTTTTTTCATATCTTCTCCTCCATCTCCGTTTTCTTGATGATTTGATTATATTATTTGAGTCTGTGCTTTTCAAGAAAATACAAGAAAGTTTTTGTTCAAAGTTGTATTTTAAACGTGTATTTTATCCACTAAAAATGTAATGTTTTTATTCATTTTGTGCATTATGTCCTTATAGCAATCGTTTTTTTTCAGTGAAAACTAGATTTTTGTGCGTTATGTGTAAAATTTTCATGAACTAACAATACAACTTTCATTTTCTCTATACTTGTATTGTAAATGTATACAAATCACATGATTACATACCTTTTTTCTTTTTTGATATTATACATACACAGCCTTAATCCTTCCTTAAAAATTTATAGATTTTATGCATTATGCACAGCTTATTTCTTTTTATTATCCACTTGACATAAGTCCGAATTCAGACTACAATATATCGAGTACGATTTCAGACTTACTATCATCTGATTTCGAAATCTACATAATTATTTAAATGAGGTGAACCATGAACACGGATTCTACTGTACTTATCAGCAAATATTTAAAAGAATACAATCACATATATAAAGAAGCAAATGAAATTTACCACGAAGCTGCCCGCAGACTGCATCTGTCAGACAGTGCTTTTGAGATTTTCTATACAATTTTTGAAATGGGCGATAACTGCCTGCAGCGTGATATCTGCAAAGCTTCCTGCATGCCAAAGCAGACGGTTAATTCATCTATACGAAAACTGCAGACCGACGGTTATCTTACCCTCTCACCCGGAAAAGGACGAAGTATGCATATCCATCTTACAGCTTCCGGCAAGAAGCTTATTCAGGAAAAGCTGCTTCCTCTCATCCAGATTGAAAATGATACTTTAGCTTCTTTCAGTCCCGAAGAATGTGAACAGCTTCTGCGCCTGAATGCCAAATATAATCAGACCTTACGTTCTAGGCTTTCTAACCTTGAGGAGGATCTATAAACTATGAAAATTCAATTATCCGAACATTTTACTTATAAAAAACTTCTGCAATTTGTGTTTCCTTCTATTATAATGATGATCTTCACATCCATTTACAGTGTGGTTGACGGACTTTTTGTCTCCAACTTTGTTGGAAAAAGCGCTTTTGCAGCGGTTAATCTGATCATGCCTTTCCTGATGGGCATCAGCGCTCTTGGCTTCATGATCGGAACCGGCGGTAGTGCCATTGTTGCAAAGACGCTTGGTGAAGGAAAGATCGAAAATGCCAATGAGTATTTTTCCATGCTCGTCTATATCACTGCTATCGGAGGAATCATTATCGCAATCCTGAGTATGTTCCTTGTAAAACAGGTTGCCATTTTATTCGGTGCAAGCGGTACTCTTCTTGACAACTGCATTTTATATGGACGCATTCTTTGCATTTCGCTGCCTGCTTTTATGCTGCAGAATGTATTTCAGAGCTTTTTTGTAACTGCCGAAAAGCCACATCTGGGACTTCGCGTGATCGTGATCGCCGGTGTGACCAATATGGTTCTCGACTTTTTATTTGTAGCTGTACTCCACCTCGGACTTCCCGGTGCCGGGTTTGCGACTGTATGCGGAGAGTTTATCGGAGGGCTTTTCCCGTTATTCTACTTTGGACGGAAAAATTCCAGCTTATTAAAGCTTGGAAAAACACATTTTCATGGCAGAATCTTATTAAAGACCTGTACCAATGGCTCGTCCGAGCTTATGACCAATCTTTCCAGCTCTGTTGTAAATGCTCTTTATAATATGCAGCTCATGAAATTTGCCGGTGAAGACGGCGTTGCAGCTTACGGAACGATCATGTATGTCAATTTTATCTTTGTTTCGATCTTCTTTGGTTATGCGATTGGAAGTGCCCCGATCGTCAGCTATCACTACGGTGCCAACAATCAGGATGAACTAAAGAATCTTTTCCACAAGAGTATCCGGCTGATTGGAACCTGGGCTGTTTCCTTATTTATCATCGCGCAGCTCATCGCAACACCACTCGCCACATTGTTTGTCGGTTATGACCAGGGGCTTTTTGAACTGACACGCAGTGGGTTCCGTCTGTACAGCTTTGCGTTCCTGATCAACGGGTTCAATATTTATGGCTCTGCATTTTTTACCGCATTGAACAACGGTCTGCTCTCTGCGCTGATCTCGTTTCTCAGAACACTGGTTTTCCAGATGGCAGTGGTTCTGCTACTTCCACTGCTTCTCGGGATCAACGGAGTCTGGTGCTCGGTTGCAATTGCTGAACTTTTAACTTTATGCGTTACCGGAACTTTTATCGTCCTGAAACGTAATACTTATCATTATTTGTGAACTACTCGGCAACTAAGTTACCAGAGCATCTGAATTTTGGCGGGATACCGCCTTTTTTCATGGTGCCGTTGCTAGAATCAAACTTTTTGAACCAAAAATAATATTTGTTATTGAACCAAATCATTCGAAGTGCTATAATCAATTTAAGTTTTGAACTTCACTGTTTTATTTTTAAATTGAACTTTTTAGTTTGAAAGGAGATTTTCAAATGACAACTTTCTCAGATAGACTTAAAGAGGCGATGTATGCCCAGAACCTGAAACAGATTGATCTGGTTCATATCGCCGCAGAAAATAATGTAAAATTAGGTAAAAGCCATGTAAGCCAGTACGTGAGCGGAAAAACTGTTCCGAGAAATGATATCCTCCATTTTCTGGCAGATACGCTTCACGTAGATGCCGATTGGCTGCTCGGTGACAGTCAGGAAAACTTTACTGCTCGGGAAAACAACTCCGTTGCCCCAAAAGCTCCGTCTACCACTAAGACTTCTGGTTCTGTCGGAACTTCAAACTCTTCAAAAAGGGGAACTACACCGATGAAAAAGGCAATAACCGACAAAAATGATAACGATAATGCAGGAAGTTCTGCCATGCATATATTCAAAAAATCATCCAAACTCGATAATGTATTATACGATGTCCGTGGACCGGTTGTTGAAGAAGCTGCCCGTATGGAAGAACGCGGTACCCATGTACTAAAGCTCAATATCGGTAATCCGGCTCCATTCGGTTTCCGCACACCGGATGAAGTTATCTATGATATGAGTCAGCAGCTTTCTGACTGCGAAGGATATTCTCCTTCTCAGGGACTTTTCTCTGCACGTAAAGCAATCATGCAGTATTCCCAGATCAAAAAGCTGCCAAATGTCACGATCAGTGACATTTACACCGGAAATGGTGTCAGCGAACTGATCAACCTGTGTATGTCAGCTCTTCTTGACAACGGAGATGAAATCCTGATTCCGTCACCAGACTATCCTCTGTGGACCGCCTGTGCCACACTTGCCGGCGGAAAGGCTGTTCACTATATCTGCGATGAACAGTCTGACTGGTATCCGGACATCGAAGATATGCGCCGTAAGATCACAGACCGTACCAAAGCTCTTGTAATCATCAATCCGAACAACCCGACCGGAGCACTTTATCCGAAAGAGGTGCTGCAGAAGATTGTTGATCTCGCAAGGGAACATCACCTGATCATTTTCTCAGATGAAATTTATGACCGCCTTGTTATGGACGGAAAAGAACATATTTCCATTGCTTCACTGGCACCGGATCTGTTCTGCGTCACCTTCAGCGGTCTTTCCAAATCCCATATGATCGCCGGATTCCGTATTGGCTGGATGGTTCTCAGCGGAAATAAAGCAATCGCAAAAGATTATATCGAAGGAATCAAGATGCTTTCCAATATGCGTCTCTGCTCCAATGTTCCGGCACAGTCTGTCGTTCAGACCGCTCTCTGGGGCAATCAGAGCGTCAACGACTACCTCGTTCCGGGCGGACGTATTTACGAACAGCGCGAATATATTTACAAAGCACTAACTGACATTCCGGGAATCACTGCCATTAAACCGCAGGCTGCATTTTATATGTTCCCGAAGATCGATGTGAAGAAGTTCAACATCCATTCCGATGAGCAGTTCGCGCTTGACCTGCTGCATGACAAGCATATCCTCATCAGCCACGGCGGTGCGTTCAACTGGCAGGAACCGGACCACTTCCGTGTGGTCTATCTGCCTCGCATCAGCATGTTGAAGGAGACCATCGGCGAAATCGGCGACTTCTTCAGCACGTATTGGCAGGCTTGATTTTCGGTTCGCTTTTCTTTCGATTATGGCCGCGATCTGATATCGCGGCCTTTTTGTCTTTCCGTATGTCTTCTGCGCGTATTATTTCGGCATACGAAAAAGAGGTCTCCATCAAAAGATGGAGACCTCTCGGCTTTTATCCGTTTAACGGTGCTGTATCAGCGAATGATTCAGCCGTTGACGCGGTCGATGCCAGCCTGGACGTCAGTAAGGACGGAATCCCAGGACTTGATGAAGGAAGCGACGCCGTCGGCTTCCAGCTTGTCGGTGACAGCCTTGAAGTCGATGCCCAGCTCAGCGAGCTTGGCCATGATGGCGTGGGACTCTTCGTAGGTACCCTTGATGGTCGGAGCGCCGTTGCCGTGATCGGCGAGAGCGTTCAGGGTCTTCTCCGGCATGGTGTTCACGATGAGCGGGGCAACGAGCTCGTCAACGTAGACGCAATCGGAATAGGCCGGGTTCTTAGTGCCGGTGGAGGCCCACAGCGGACGCTGCTTCTTGGCGCCCTTGGCTTCGAGAGCAGCCCAACGCGGATCGTTGGCGAACTTGTTCTCGAACAGCTCGTAAGCCAGGCGAGCGTTGGCCACAGCGGCCTTGCCCTCCAGAGCCTTGGCCTCGTCGGAGCCGTTGGCTTCCAGCAGCTTGTCGACAGCGGTGTCCACGCGGGACACGAAGAAGGAAGCGACGGAGCCGATGTGCTTCAGGTCGTGGCCGTTGGCGTCAGCCTGGGCGATGCCCTCGATGAAGGCGTCGATGACCTGCTCGTAGCGCTCGAGCGAGAAGATCAGGGTGACGTTGACGGAGATACCCTTGGCCAGGGTGGCGGTGATTGCCGGCAGGCCTTCGAGGGTGGCCGGAATCTTGATCATGGCGTTCGGACGGTTGACCTTCTCCCAGAGTTCCACAGCCTGCTTGGCGGTGTTCTCGGTGTCGTGGGCCAGACGCGGGTCGACCTCGATGGAGACGCGGCCGTCGACGAAGTCGGTAGCCTCAGCGATCTCGCGGAAGATGTCGGTGGCGTTGCGCACGTCGGTGGTGGTGAGCTCGCGGACAGCGGTCTCAACGTCAACCTTGCCGAGCTCCTTGAGCTGAGCGTCGTACGGGCCGACCTGGCTCAGGGCCTTCTGGAAGATGGATGGGTTGGTGGTAACGCCGACCACGTTCTTGTTGGCGATGAGGTCCTGCAGGGAGCCGGACTCAATGCGGGAGCGGGACAGGTCGTCCAGCCAGATGGAAACGCCGTTGTCGGACGTACGCTGAGTTGCTTCAGTCATTGTTTTTCTCCTTGATACCTTTTTGGATCAAATCTTTATTTATTGTGCGGTAAAAGGGGAGAGGCACATGCATCATGCCCCTCCCCGTCGAATCACTTGGCGGCTTCGACTTCGGCGATGGAGGCCTTGGCGGCTTCCACCACGTGCTCGGCGGTGATGCCGAGGTCGATCATGTTCTGAGCGCCGTCACCCTGCAGGCCGAACTGCTCGATGGAAACCGGCTTGCCGTAGGAGCCGAGGTACTTGTACCACGGCATGGCAACGCCGGCCTCGACGGAGACGCGGGCCTTGACGGCGGCCGGAAGCACGGCCTCCTTGTATTCGGCGTCCTGCTCCTCGAACCATTCCACGCACGGCACGGACACGACGCGGGCCTTGATGCCCTCGCCGGCCAGGGTCTTGGCAGCGGACACAGCCCACTGGACTTCGGAACCGGTGGCCATGATGATGACGTCCGGGGTGCCCTCGGTGTCGACGAGCACGTAAGCGCCCTTCTTCACGCCGTCCTTGGCCTTCTCAGCGGTCTCGGCGAGAACCGGGACGCCCTGACGGGTCAGAACCATAGCGGTCGGCAGGGTGTTCTTCTTCTCGAAGAAGTAACGGTAGGCTTCAGCGGTCTCGTAAGCGTCGGCCGGACGAGCGACCTCGAGCTGCGGGATGGCGCGGAAGGAAGCCAGATGCTCCACCGGCTGGTGGGTCGGGCCATCTTCGCCGACTGCGACGGAGTCGTGGGACCACACGTACAGGTTCGGAATCTGCATGAGGGCGGCCAGACGCACAGCGGAACGCTCGTAGTCGGAGAACATGAAGAAGGTGCCACCGAACGGACGGGTATGGGAGCCCAGCAGGATGCCGTTGGTGATGGTGCCCATGGTGAACTCGCGCACGCCGAAGTGCAGCTGGCGACCGAACTCGTTGCAGTTCGGCCACTGCTTGGTGGCGCACTCGGCCGGGGCGAAGGTGGCAGCGCCCTTGAGGTCGGTCTTGTTGGAGCCACCGAGGTCGGCGGAGCCGCCCCAGAGTTCCGGCATGACGGCGGCGATGGCGTTGAGCACGGAGCCGGAGGCGCCACGAGTGGCGACACCCTTGCCGACTTCGAAGGTGGCCTCAAGGTCGTCAAGGGCCTTGTCGAAGCCTTCCGGAAGCTCGCCGGCCTTGATGCGGTCGTACAGGGCAGCCTTGTCCGGGTTGGCCTTGCGCCATGCGTTGTACTTCTCGTCCCATTCCTTGTGGGCTTCGAGACCGCGCTCGGCGACCTTGCGGGCGTGGGCGAGGGCCTCTTCGTCAACGTGGAAGGACTCCTCCGGGTCGTAGCCGAGGAGCTTCTTGAGGCCGGCGACGGCCTCGGCGCCCAGCTTGGAGCCGTGGGAGGACGGGTCGTTGGTCTTGCCCGGGGTCGGCCAGGCGATCAGGGAGTGGACCTTGATGAGCTTCGGCTGGTCCGGGGCGGCGGCTTCGGCCTTGGCGATGACGTCGGCCAGACCCTCGATGTCCTCCTTGTAGGAGCCGTCAGGCTGGATGAAGCTGAACTCGTCGGTGTACCAGCCGTATGCCTGGAAGCGCTTGAGCACGTCCTCGGCCAGCACCAGGTTGGTGTCGCCTTCGATCTGGATGCGGTTGGCATCGAAGATCACGGTCAGGTTGCCGAGCTGCTGGTTGGCGGCGAGGGAGGCGGCTTCGCCGGAGATGCCCTCTTCGATATCGCCTTCACCGCAGATGACCCAGATGTTGTGGTCGAACGGGGACTCGCCTTCCGGAGCTTCCGGATCGAGCAGGCCACGCTGGAAACGCTGGGGCTTGGCTCTCTGCTGGGGCTATGGCTGCAATCCCTGCTCATTCATGTGACCATGTGGGCGATCAATATTGTGATCTTCGTTATCGTCTATGGCCGCATGATCGAAATATACCTGCTGACCAGCTTAGCCCCCATCCCCGTTGCCACGCTCTCTAACCGGGAGCTGGGCAACACTGGGCAGAACTATTTGAAGTCCCTGTTCGCTGTTGGCTTCCAAGGACTGCTGATCCTTGTCTGTGTTGCCATCTATGCGGTGCTGATACAGGGTATCGCCACAAGCGGCGACCCCATCGGCGCGATATGGGGCTGCATGGGCTATTCCGTGCTGCTCTGCTTCTGCCTGTTTAAGACTGGCTCCATCGCACGCAGCGTGTTCAGCGCACATTAAAGGAGGGATGAATATGACCTTGGGACAAAATGTCCCAAAGCTGGATGCGCTGCACCTCATGGACGGGATCGAGGGCTTGCGCTCTCTGCCAAAGCATAGCGTGGATATGCTCTTG
>ERZ773252.2856-NODE-2856-length-14147-cov-6.186276_pt1 | contig 14147 bp, 15 predicted proteins | sample MGYA00580517_ERZ773252 | MGnify/ENA primary metagenome ERZ773252 (study PRJEB29015, sample SAMEA2737766) | human gut metagenome | biome: human gut; feature: human-associated habitat; material: faeces | place: China | collected 2012 ... | reverse complement strand
GCTGCTTGAACAATTTTTACTTCAAAATATTGTCTAACTTTTTGGGGTCACTTCACCGCGGTGTTCTGTTTTATTCCATTTCGTCAAGGACGGAAAACGCGGCAAGCTGCTCGGTATTGTCCTCGTTATACTCAATCTCGCGCGAGTACGCCTTGCAGATGCAGATCTGCGCCCAGTGCGTGAGTTCCCCGTTGGTGAGCCACTCGTACACATCGAGCAGCTGAATGACCGCCGTACTCACGAGCGCCAGCTGCACCTTGTCCTGCACGGCGTCGTCCCCGAGCGCCTTCATAAAGTGCCGGTACAGGAAGTACGTCAGCAGGTTATCGTATTCATGGCGTTTGCCCTGATACGCCTGCAAAAACGCCTCTCTGCGGGCGATGATCTCCGGCAGGCGCGCTTTTGCGCCGGTCAGCAGCGTGCGCCAGTCGTCCTTGTTGATCTCAAAGCCGAGCAGCAGCTCGAGCAGGCTCGTGAGCGTGCTCTCCCGCCAGAACGCCTGCGACCACGAAGCCGTGTCCTCGTCCGTCTCGTCTGCATCCTCGTCCTCCCCCTCGGGGAACGGGAACAGCAGGTCGTCGTACTGCTCCTGCTGCGCCTTTGCCGTGCGGTAGAGCCTGTCGGCCTTGTCATCGAACGGCGCGTCCTCGCACGCCAGCCGGAACAGCGCATCACGCATGGAAAACAGCACGTTCTCCAGTTCGGTTTCCGCCTCCGTGCCGGTTTCGGATACGCCGTCCGCCTCGGTCACGTCAAACGCCGGTGCGCCGGTCTGCGCGAGAATCAATTCGGCGGCGGCCTCACAGCACAAGCCGAGACCGTCCTCGCGGCCGTCCGAAAACCACTCGTAATACCGCGGGTGGTCGGTGCAGATCTGCGCCATTTTGTCCTCGCCTAAGTGAAGCAGCACTTCGCACAGGTTGCAGTCGTTCAGCAGCGGACACCGTTCCTCGGCGTCCAGTCGAAAATGTGTGGCCTCTCCGGTCTGCTCGTCCGCAGGCGCAATGCTCGCGCGCAAACGCTCGCCAAAATCGCCGGGAACGGTCTCGTAGTACGCAAGGGAATCCTCGTCTACGTCGATCTCCCAGCCGATACAGCAGTTTTCCGTGCAGTCCGAGCCGATGCACCGGAATGCCTTGTAATACGCAGGACGGCGAATGTAGCCCATCCTAATCACCTCTCTTGTCTGTCTCATTATAGCAGACACGGGCGCGGTTGAAAAGGGTTATGACGGCACCGCCTTCTCCCTTGTGTACCGCTTGACCCGCTCGTACCATTCCCGATCGAACGCGGACAGCTGTTCGCTCGACGGCCCGATTGCGGGCTGCGCCGGTGCAGGCTTTGCCCGTTTCTGCATATCCTCAGCGGTGAGAATGCCGTCACGCTCGCAGTTCTGCAGCAGCGTGCGGAAATACCCTGCCGGATTGCGCGGTGCATTCTCAGCCGTCTGTCGGGCGGTATCTAAGAACACCTCACGTTGCATACCCTTGTTCTGCAGCCTGCGCAGCTCCAGACAGAAATTATGGTCAAACTTACAATTCAGTTTTTCTTCCAGTTCGGTCGTCAGACCAGAATCAGCCGTAACTGCTTTCTCTTCTCTGGTCTGCTCTGCTCTACTGTCCTCTACTGTCCTCTGCTCTTCTGTTCTCTGCTCTTCTCTGCTCTGTGGATTTTCGGTACAATAAATCGCATTTTCCGTACGATAAATCGCATTTTCCGTGCGGGAAATAAATGCACGCAGCACAAAAGACTTGCCACTCGGATTCTTCTCCCGCATTTCCTGCTCGGTGAGAAGCCAGATGTCAAAATTGATGGGCACTGCATTACGCGTCACGGTCGCCAGAAAATACCCCATCTGTATTCTTTTGGATGTGAGAAAGCCGCGTTCATATAACGCAGCATGGAACAGGCCGCTTGCCGCCAGCTGATCGACTACGGCGGCCAGTGTTTCGATCGTCACGTTTTCCAGTCCGGCGGTGTACTCGCGGAGCTGCCACAGCGTGTCCTCGCGGCTCTCGCCGCTGTAGGCGATGTAGTAGCCCTTGTCGCCGTAGGCAATGTCGAGCAGGCATTCGTACACATACGGCCCGAGCACGCCGAATTTCTGCCGTGCGGCTCTCAGCTTCGGGTCACGGTACAGGCCGATATCGCGCGGCCACCAGTCCAATCCAACTTTTCTGTTTCTGCCCATGTGAGCACCTCCCTTTACCCTACCGCCGGAACGGATAAAAAATTGACCACAAATGGTCAACTCCGAAAAAAATATTTTCCGGGAAATAAAAAAATCCTCCGCGTATTCGGAGGACATGCTCTATCAATGTTGTGCCATTTTTGTGCCATTTTCGATTTTTACCCTGTGTATGTCAGAAATTTACTTGCAACTTTTTCGTGCCGCAGATAAACAAAAAGAGCTGAAACCTTACGATTTCAGCTCTTTATGGCGGAGAGTTAGGGATTTGAACCCTAGAGACGCTCATCACGCCTACACGATTTCCAATCGTGCGCCTTCGACCACTCAGCCAACTCTCCATCTTGTTAAGTTGTTGTCGTTTTTGATGACTCATCGCTGACGACTTGTTTAGTATATAACAGAATCCCCGTTTCGTCAACCCTTTTTTCAAATTTTTTTGAAAAAGTTTTTTCAGGTCGAATTGGGGCGGATTGCAGGTGTAGGATTTGGCGTTGCGCAGACCATCCAACAGCATACATTCCACCAAAGGGTTCGACCTGTAAATCATAACGATTATGGGATACCGTAGGGTAAATCCTTTCAACCGTCAAACGCAAAAAGAAAACCGCCTGCTCTCACAGACGGTTCTCCCCTATTTACTTCTGAAACTGCTCGCGCACTTCCATATACTTGATGATCTCTTCAACCGTGCCGTCAAAGCCGAGCACGCCGCTGTTGAGCGACAGATCATAATTCCGCGCGTCATACCAGTCGTGGCCGGTGTGATGCTTGTAGTAGCGGGCGCGGTACTCGTCGATCTCGGCAATCTTCTTTGCCACCTCGTTCTCGGGCAGCGAGTCCACCTTCATGGCCTGCTCGAGACAGAAATCCTTGTCCGCATGGACGAACACGCGCACAACATCCGGTCGGCCTGCCAGAATATAGTCGGCACAGCGGCCGATCATAACACACGGACCCTGATCCGCCAGCCGGCGGATGATCTTCACCTGATAGGCGAACAGCGCCTCATCCTTGAGGTAGGACTTGGACGAGTCGTTCGGCACGGGCGTGTTGCCGTGATAATGCGCGCGCAGGCGCGTCAGGAAATCGCCCTTGAGACGCTCGTCCGAGAACAGCATGGCATTTACACCGCTGTCCTCACTCGCCATGGTGATGATCTCGCGGTTGTAGAACGGAATGCCCAGCTTGTCCGCCAGCATCTTGCCGACCGTCTTGCCGCCCGAACCGTACTGGCGCGCGATTGTGATAACGTAAGGTTTCATAATTTACCCCCTACATAAATTGATAATTGAGAATGGAGAATTGAGAATTGAGAATTGTGGTATCGCGCATAGCGCGATTATTTAATATCGGCGCTGTGCGCCGCACATTCATTTTCCATTTTCCATTCTCCATTTTCCATTTCCGAAATTTATTCTCCCAGATAAGCCTTCTTAATAGAGTCATCATTCAGCAGATCGGACGCCTTGCCGGTCTTGACAATTTTGCCGGTCTCGAGGACGTAGCCTCTGTCCGCGATGGACAGCGCCTTCTTTGCGTTCTGCTCTACGAGCAGGACGGTGGTGCCTGCCTTGGACACTTCCTCGATGATCTTGAAGATCTCGCCGACGAACAGCGGCGACAGACCCATCGACGGCTCATCGAGCAGCAGGATGCGCGGCTTGCTCATCAGTGCGCGGCCCATCGCAAGCATCTGCTGCTCGCCGCCGGACAGCGTACCCGCTGCCTGATTTTTACGCTCCTCCAGACGCGGAAAACGCTCGTAGACCATTTTCAGCGACTCCGGGATCTCATTCTTCAGGCGGGTATACGCGCCCATACGCAGGTTCTCCGCGACCGTCAGACCCGCGAACACGCGGCGGCCCTCCGGAACGTGGCTCATGCCCAGCTTTACGATGGCATGACCCGGCTTGTGCGTAATGTCCTTGCCCTCAAACGTCACCGTGCCGCCCTTCGACGGCAGCAGACCCGTGACCGTGTGCAGCGTGGTGGTCTTGCCCGCGCCGTTCGCGCCGATGAGCGCTACGACCTCGCCCTCGTTTACCTCGAAGGAAACATCACGCAGTGCATGAATCAGGCCGTAATACACGTTGATGTCCTTTACTTCCAACATTGCCATACTTGTTTCCTCCTTTCTTATTCGCCCAGATATGCCTTAACGACTTCCGGATTGCTCAGCACTTCCTTGGGCGTGCCCTCAGCCAGCAGACGGCCGAAGTTGAGCACATACAGGTACTCGCAGATGCCGGAGACCAGCTTCATGTCATGCTCGATGAGCAGGACGGTTACGCCGAACCTCTTGCGGACGATTTCGATCGTCTCCATCAGCTCCTCGGTCTCGTTCGGGTTCATGCCCGCGGCAGGCTCATCGAGCAGCAGCAGCTTGGGGTTGGTAGCGAGCGCACGCGCGATCTCCAGCTTGCGCTGCTTGCCGTACGGCAGGTTGGCTGCCTTGTAATCGGCCACACCGTCCAGATCGAACACGCGCAGCAGCTCCATCGCCTTTTCGTCCATCTGCTTCTCCTTTTTGCGGTAGGAGCCGAGGTGGAACATGCTCTCTGCGAACGAGTAGGTGATCTGATTGTGCAGACCGGTCTTGACGTTATCCAGCACGCTCAGCTGCGAGAACAGGCGGATGTTCTGGAACGTACGGGCAACGCCCAGTTTACAAATTTCATGCGGCTTTTTGCCGATGAGGTTCTGACCGTCCAGACGGATGCCGCCGTCGGTCGGGCGGTACACGCCGGTCAGCATATTGAATGCGGTGGTCTTGCCTGCGCCGTTCGGGCCGATGAGGCCGACCAGACCGCCCTTTTCGATTTTCATGCTCAGCTCGTCAACGGCACGCAGACCGCCGAACGAAATGCCGAGCGAAGTAACTTCCAGCATTGCCATGGCTTACGCACCCTCCTTCTTGCCGCCGGCCTTTTCGGCCTTTTCCATCTGACGCATTGCGCGCTTCTCCAGCAGGCGAACCTTGAAGGAGGAGTTGTTGAACAGCATCATTGCAATCAGCAGGATTGCGTAGATGAGCATACGGTAGTTGCTCAGACCGCGCAGCAGCTCGGGCAGCAGCGTCAGCAGCGCTGCGGCGATGATCGAACCCCAGATGTTGCCCAGACCGCCGAGAACGACGAATACGAGCACAAGGATGGAGGTGTTGAAGTCAAACTTGGCAGCGGTTACGGTGGAGAAGTTCATCGCGTACAGCGTGCCCGCCATGCCGGCGAACGCCGCGGATACCACGAACGCGAGCAGCTTGTAGTGCGAGGTGGAGATGCCGATGGAGTCAGCGGCGATCTTGTTGTCGCGGACCGCCATGACAGCACGTCCCGTGCGGCTGTTTACAAAATTCAGCACGAAGAACAGCGTAACAAGGATGAGCACAACGCCCGAGGTGAAGGTGGAGAGCTTGGTGACGCCGGATACGCCGATCGGGCCGTTGATGATCATCTTGCCGCCGTCGCCCAGCTGGAAATTCTGGTTGACCAGGCTGAAATGCAGACCGGCATCATCCAGACCGAGATACATAACGTTTACAATGTTTTTGATGATCTCACCGAAGGCGAGGGTTACGATGGCGAGGTAGTCGCCCTTGAGGCGCAGTACCGGCACGCCGACGATAACACCCGCAATCGCCGCAAACAGTCCGGCAACGACCATGGCGACAGCCAGACGCAGCGGTGCAAGCGGAATCGCATCCGCCAGATAGGTGGTGGTGACAATGCCCGCAAACGCGCCGACCGACATAAAGCCCGCATGACCGAGCGACAGCTCACCGAGGATGCCGACGGTCAGGTTGAGCGAGATCGCCATGACAACATACGCGCAGATCGGCACGAGCAGACCCTTGATCTGGCTGGAGATGCCGCCGCCCGCGATGGCTGCCTGCACGATGATGTACGCAATAATGACAATGCCGAAGCACAGCAGCGTGTCACGTCCGCGCTTGGACGCAGCATAGGATTTTAACTTGTTCATATGACTGCCCCCTTAAACCTTTTCGCTCACATGCTTGCCGAGCAGGCCGTCCGGCTTGACCAGCAGCACCACGATGAGCACTGCGAACACGATCGCGTCCGACAGCTGCGTGGAAATGTACGCCTTGGCGAAAATCTCGATGATGCCGAGCAGAATGCCGCCGATGAACGCGCCCGGAATCGAGCCGATGCCGCCGAATACGGCAGCGGTGAACGCCTTGATGCCCGGCAGCGAGCCGGTGGTCGGCATCAGGGTCGGGTACGCGGAGCACAGCAGCACGCCCGCGATGGCTGCCAGACCCGAGCCGATCGCAAAGGTGATGGAAATGGTCGTGTTGACGTTGATGCCCATCAGCTGGGCCGCGCCCTTGTCCTCAGAAACCGCACGCATCGCCGTGCCGACCTTGCTCTTGCCGGTGAACAGCATCAGAGCGACCATGATGACAACGCACGCCGCAATAGCAACGAGCGTCACCTTGGAGATCTGCATCTGACCGCCGAACAGGCTGAGCGCCTCGCCGGTAACGACCGAGGTAAATGTCTTCGGGTTGGAGGACCAGATCAGCAGCGCCGCATTCTGCAGAAAGTACGAAACGCCGATGGCTGTGATCAGCACCGCCAGCGACGGCGCCATACGCAGCGGCTTGTAGGCGAGTCTCTCAATAACAACACCGAGCGCGGTGCAGACAACAACAGCCAGCACAACGCCCATCCACGCCGGCCAGCCGAGATAGGTGGTAGCGCAGAAGCACATGTAGCCGCCTACCATGATAACATCGCCGTGCGCGAAGTTCAGCATTTTTGCAATGCCGTAAACCATCGTGTAGCCGAGTGCGATGATGGCGTAGATGCTGCCCAGACTGATGCCGCTGATCAAATGATTCAAAAAGCTCATGGTTTGGAACACCTCAAATCTTTGTTTCTCTTGTTTATGAAATGGGGCAGTGGTTCGGCAATGGTCAAGCCACCGCCCCACCCCATAACTTTTGGTGGATGATACCTTCTCCTCAGGACACCCCGCCCTGCGGTACAGGTATACCTCTTTATAATAGCGGTAAAGGAGGACTGCTTCCAGACCTCCTTCACTCGCCCTTGCGTTCTTAATATGTCCCGGGCGAGCTTTGCCCGTCCGGGACACCGCTGCCCGCGCCATCGCGGCGCGACACCTTTGCCGTGCAAAGGTGAGGGGGTTATCCAAAAAAGTTTCTACGGAACTTTTTTGGTATCTAAGGGGGACAGAGTCCCCCTTAGAGGGTCTTACATACCAACGTAAGCGCCGTTCTCGATAACCATGCCCTTCGGGGACTTGGATACGGCACCGGTCTCATCCCAGGTCATGCCCTCGCCGGTCAGACCGTCAAAGGTCATGGAGGTGAACTGCTCGATCATCTTGTCGCACAGGTCCTCTGCGGACATATCCGGCGTAGCGCCTGCATTCTCGAGTGCCTGCTTGTAAGCGTAAACACAGTCGTAAGCGTCGGCTGCGAACTGGTTCGGGGTTTCACCGAACTGCTCCTTGTACTTCTTAACGAAGGAAGCGGTCTTGTCATCGGTTGCGTCTGCGTTGAACGGGGTCAGCAGCATTACGCCCTCGGCCAGCTTGGGATCAAAGCCTTCCATGGTCAGAATGCCGTCCATGCCGTCTACACCGAAGAACTTCGGCTTGTAGCCCATGCTGTTTGCCTGCGTCAGGATCAGGGATGCCGGCTGATAGTACATCGGCAGGAATACCAGGTCAGCGCCCTTGCTCTTTGCATCGTTCAGCTGAACGGAGAAGTCGTTCGCGGAAGCATCGGTAAAGGTCTTGTCGGAAACGACCTGCAGGCTCTTGGTCTTTGCCTCTTCTACGAACTTGTCGTGAATGCCGGTGGAGTAAACGTCATCGTTCTTCCAGATGATCGCAATCTTGGTGCCGAGCTTCTGCTCTGCGATGTACTGCGCGGATGCGGTGCCCTGGTTCGGGTCCATAAAGCACATCTGGAATACGTTGTCCTTGCCCTCGGTTACTGCAACGGAGGATGCGGACGGGGTCAGCGCGAAAATACGGTCGCTGTAGTTCTCAGCGGCGGTAGCCTCGCACGGCTTGGAGGTTACGGAGCCGAGGGACAGCTGCATGCCCCAGTCCTTCAGGGTGTTGTAGGCGTTGACAGCCTTCTCGGCGTCGTGCTCATCGTCCTGATAGTTCAGCTCAAACTGAATATCGCCGCCCTCAGCGTTGATCTCGTCAACAGCGATCTGCGCGCCGTTCTTTGCAGCATTGCCGTAAATAGCAGCCGCGCCGGTCAGCGGGCCGGTGCCGCCAATCTTGAAGGCAGTGCCGGAAGCGGTGCTGTCGGAGCCGCTGTTCTGCGAATCGGAGCTGCTCGAAGCGGAACCGCCGCAGCCGGTCAGCGCCGTAGCCAGCATAGCGCCGGCGAGGAGCATACTGAGTGTTTTCTTCATGGTGAAATCTTCTCCTTTGTTTCCCCCGAATCGGCATATCCTATCGGGTGTCTTGGATTATGCTTCACATTATACTACCATTTCCGCATTTCGGCTCACTTTTTTTGCGCTGAGAATACAATTTCAGATAATCTACTGATTATCTTTTGAGTAACTTTACGTTTTTTGTATCTTCTCACAAGAACACTTGTCCACCCCGCAAGGATTCCTGCAAATTACTCCCATCCTGCCGCTGTTTTTGCAGAGAGAGCCTGCAAAATTTTTCTCATGCTGAGAACATCATAGACTATCTTCGCTATTCATAAGATATTCGTAGGGCGGGGTGCCCCGCCCTGCGGTGTTCATTCAATCTGTGCAACATTTCAAGGAGGTACCCCATGACCGAAAAACGCCACGGAAAAGGACTGTTATTCATCGTAACGCTGGTTCTCGCTGCCGGTGTGATCAAGTACGCCGATATCCCCTTCGCGCAGACCGTGCGCGAAAAGGCGGCTTCTGCCCTGTCCGGCGCGGCAAATGCTGACCATGTTCTTGCGGTATTCGGCGGCTCTGCCATGCCCGCAGATACCGTTCCTGCGGAATCCTCCGGCGGTGCGGACGATATTTTAGACCGCGACCAGACCCTGTTCCCCGACACGGTTGACCAGACCGTCTATCCGCTGGAGTTCGAGCACACCACGCCGACTTCTGGCACGCTGACGTCCTCTTTCGGCAGCAGGCTCAGTCCCATCACCGGTCAGCCGGGCTTCCACTACGGGCTTGACCTTGCCGCGGACAAGGGCACGCCCATCACCGCCTTCGCGGACGGCACGGTGCGCGAGACCGGCGAATCCGGCTACGGCCTGTACGTCATTGTCGATCACGCGGACGGTTTTGCAACCTTATACGCGCACTGCAGCAGCATTTCCGCCAAAGTCGGTGATACCGTCACCTGCGGACAGGAAATTGCCAAGGTCGGTCAGACCGGCAACGCCACCGGTCCGCACCTGCACCTCGAGCTGTGGCACAACGGCGCGGCGCTCGATCCTGCCGACTATCTTGCGCTGTGAGCCGAATTCAGGTCCGCGACGGCTTTCTTGTGCTCATGGCTGCGCTCTGGTGCGCGGATGAGAGCGGCGTGCTCCCCATTTTCCTGCTGGCGGCGGCTGTACATGAGTGCGGACACCTTTTCGTCATTCGGCTGTCCGGCGGCACGGTGCACGCCCTGTGCCTGACCGCCTGCGGCGCTGTCCTGCGGTGCAGCCTGCCGCCGTCGCCGTTTTCGCGCGCCGCCATCTGCCTCGCCGGACCGGCGGCCAGCTTTGCGCTCACCGCACTGGCGAACCCGCTCGGCGCGTACCGGCTTGCCGGCGCAAGTGCGCTGCTCGGACTGTTCAACCTTCTGCCCATTCCCCCGCTCGATGGCGGCATGGCGCTCCGGCACCTCGCGGACGGACGGTTTACACGCCTGCTGAACGGGGTCGCGGGCGTATCCGTTCTCGTTCTCCTTGCGGGCGGTGTCCTCCTGTGGAAGTCGGGATTTGGCGGGTGGCTGTTGCTCGTTGGCATTATGATAACCGGCAGTGCATTCCGTAGGGGGCGCCGACCTCGGCGCACCGCATGTAACCCGCATGCACGCGCATAACCGTAGGGGCGAACATTGTTCGCCCACAAACCGTTCGATTTTACGCTGTTCGGGCGCACACTGTGCTCCCCTGCGGGATAATCGTTGCAGATGAAGCCGCTCCGGAGTGCCCCGTCCGACGATAAATTCTCACAACCCTTGTAAATTTTGCCGAAATCGTGTAAAATAACGGTACAAAGATTTATCCAAACGAACCAAAAGGCTCACAAAGCCTTTTGATAGAAAGGACCGAACAATTATGCTGGGAAAACGCAGAAAAAAAACTGATCTCCCCGCCGTATGCGCTGTTATCGTAGCGGCAGGCTCCTCCCGCCGCATGGGCGGCGAAAACAAGCTGCTGCTCGAGATTGACGGCGTACCCGTCCTCGCACGCACGCTTTCCGCCTTCCAGAAATGCGCCGCCATCCGCGATATCGTGCTCGTCTGCCGTGAGCAGGACATCATGCCCTATACCGAGCTGGCGAAGGCCTTCTCCATTGACAAGCTGTGCACGGTAACGCGCGGCGGCGAGACCCGCACGGAATCCGTTCTCGCGGGCATCACGGCCGCACCGGAAAACGCCGTGCTCGTTGCCGTACACGACGGCGCCCGCCCGCTCGTCTCCGAGGCCGTTATCACCGAGGCGGTTACCACCGCCGCCGAGTACGGCGCTGCCGCGCCGGTCGTTCCGGTCAAGGACAGCATCAAGCGCATCAAGGATGGCAATATCGCCGCCGATGTCGCCCGCGACACGCTTGCCGCGGTGCAGACCCCGCAGGTATTCCGCAAGGACCTGCTCCGCCGTGCGCTCACCTCGGCTGCCGAGCGCGACTACAGCTTCACCGATGACTGCGCGGCTGTCGAGTCGCTCGGCACCATCGTCAAGGCGACCCACGGCAGCTACCAGAACATTAAGATCACCACGCCGGAGGACATTCTCGTTGCGGAAGCGCTCCTCACAAGGGAGGACAAGTGATATGCGCATCGGACACGGTTACGACGTACACAGACTGGTCTCCGGCAGACCGTGCATCATCGGCGGTGTGAACATTCCGTTTGAGCTTGGTCTGGACGGTCACTCGGACGCGGATGTGCTCACGCACGCCGTCATGGATTCCCTGCTCGGCGCGCTCGCGCTCGGCGACATCGGCAAGCACTTTCCGGATACCGACCCGCGCTACAAGGGCGCGGACAGCATCGCGCTGCTGCGTCACGTTGCCGCGCTCGTGCGCGAAAGCGGCTGGCAGCTCGGCAATCTGGATGCGACCGTGCTCGCACAGGCGCCCAAGCTCGCGCCGCACATTCTGCAGATGCGCGAGAACCTTGCCGCCGCCATCGGCTGCGCGGTCGAGCAGGTTTCGGTCAAGGCGACCACCGAGGAGGGACTGGGCTTTACCGGCTCCAAACAGGGCATTGCCGCGCACTGCGTGTGCCTTTTAGAGCGAATCTGAACAGTCTTACATATACACTATACTATGATAATAAAGGTAACACCGCATAGCGGTATTGCCCCCAACAAAGGAAGTGATTCCAATGGATATACAGGTAAACGACATTCTTACCATGAAAAAACAGCACCCGTGCGGCAGTAAGCAGTGGCAGGTGCTGCGTATCGGTATGGATTTCAAGCTGAAATGCCTCGGCTGCGGGCATGAGGTCATGCTGCCGCGCAGCAAGGCGGAGAAAAACATCAGAACGGTAGAACGGGAGGGTGAAATCGTATGTTGATAGACGGCAGACAGATGCACATTCAAATCACCAAGGGCGATATCGGGCGGTACGTCATTCTGCCCGGTGACCCGGCGCGGTGCGAGAAGATCGCGCAGTATTTCGATGACCCGAAGCAGATCGCCCACAACCGCGAATACACGCTGTGGACAGGCTCTCTGGACGGCGTTCCGGTTGCGGTATGCTCGACCGGCATCGGCGGTCCGTCTGCGGCCATTGCCATGGAGGAGCTGGTCGAGTGCGGCGCGGACACGTTCATCCGCGTCGGCACGTCCGGCGGCATTGTGGACAAGGTAAAGGGCGGCGATATCGTCATTGCCACCGGCGCCATCCGTCAGGAGGGCACGAGCCGCGAGTACCTCCCCATCGAGTTCCCGGCAGTCGCGGATTTTTCTGTTGTTTCCGCGCTGCATGAGGCGGCGCAGGCGCTCGGCTTCCCGTATCACACGGGCGTAATCCAGTCCAAGGACAGCTTTTACGGCGAAATCCGTCCCGCGCAGATGCCCATCGCGGACGAGCTGACCGCCAAGTGGAAAGCATGGAAGGCGGCAGGCGCGCTCACCAGCGAGATGGAGACAGCCGCGCTCATGATCGTCGCGCAGGTGCTGCACGTTCGGTGCGGCGCGGTGCTCAACGTGTTGTGGAACGCGGACAACGACGATGCTCCGGCGATTCCGCCTGACGCCACCGAGCGCGGCGTAAAGGCCGCCGTGGAGGCCATCCGCGTGCTCATCCGTGAGGACAGCAAGGCATGAGTGAACAACAGAATCAGCAGACAGCGGCCCTCGGCACAGCACCCGTAGGGCCGCTGCTCTTTCGGCTGGCGCTGCCGACCATCACGGCGCAGGTTGTCAACCTGCTGTACAGCATCGTGGACCGCATTTACATCGGACGCATCCCGCTCGAGGGCAAGCTGGCGCTGACCGGCATGGGCGTTACCTTCCCTGTCATCACGCTCATTTCCGCATTCGCGGCGCTGATCGGCATGGGCGGCGCACCGCGGGCGTCTATCGCGCTCGGCGCAAAGGAGCACGACCGCGCAGAACGCATCCTCGGAACGTGTACGGCGGCGCTCTGGGCGCTTGCACTCGTGCTGACAGCACTTTTCCTGCTGTTTCAGGCGCCATTACTGAAACTGTTCGGCGCATCTGCCGACACCCTGCCGTATGCGATGCAGTACCTCAACCTCTACGTTCTCGGCACGGTTTTCGTGATGACCTCGCTCGGTCTGAACGGCTTCATCACCGCGCAGGGCCGCTCGTCGGTGGCGATGAAAACGGTCGTTATCGGCGCGGTGCTCAACACCGCGCTTGACCCGCTGTTCATCTTCGTGCTGAAAATGGGCGTGCGCGGCGCGGCTGTGGCGACAATTATCTCGCAGGCGGTGTCTGCGGCTTGGGTTCTGCGGTTTCTGACCGGAAAGCAGACGGTTCTGCGCTTAAAACGCGCGTATTTCCGCATTGACCGACCGGTTCTGGCATCCGCAGTCGGTCTGGGCGCGTCCCCGTTTGTCATGCAGTCAACAGAAAGCCTGCTCACCATCGCGTTCAACGTATCGCTGCAAAAGTACGGCGGCGACGCAGCCGTCGGCGCAATGACCATCCTGACCTCGGTGGCGCAAATGGTGCAGCTGCCGCTGACCGGTCTGGCGCAGGGCGCGCAGCCCATCCTCAGCTACGCCTGCGGCGCGAAGCGACCCGACCGCATGAAGCGCGTCGTGCAGCTGAATCTCGCGGCGGCGTTCGTGTTCGCGTTCTCGATCTGGGCAGCTGTGCAGCTGTTCCCGCACACGGTCGTGCATCTGTTCACCTCGGATGAGGAGCTGGTCGAACGCACCGTCTGGGCGCTGCGCGTCTACTTTGCGCTCGGATTTACCAATGCGTTCCAGACCGGATTCCAGCAGTCGTTTGTGGCGCTCGGCGAGGCGAGAATCTCGCTTTTTCTCGCGCTCGAGCGCAAGGTTTTCCTGCTGATACCGTTTATTTTAATCCTGCCGCACTTTTTCGCGGATAAGCTGTTCGCCGTGTTCCTCGCGGAGCCGGTCGCGGATTTATTAGCCGCGGCTACAACGACAACGCTGTTTTTGCTCCGATTCAAGCAGATCACGCGAGATATGTGAGCCAATTTCCCTGCATCGGCTGTGCGGAGTACACGAGGCGCATAGCGCTACGCCCTATCCGGGAGGCAGCCTTTTTCAGCATCG
>ERZ773252.2855-NODE-2855-length-14151-cov-2.778519_pt1 | contig 14151 bp, 10 predicted proteins | sample MGYA00580517_ERZ773252 | MGnify/ENA primary metagenome ERZ773252 (study PRJEB29015, sample SAMEA2737766) | human gut metagenome | biome: human gut; feature: human-associated habitat; material: faeces | place: China | collected 2012 ... | reverse complement strand
GAAATATTGCAATCTTTACTCTTTTTCTTGGGACAGGCATCCGTGTTTCCGAGTGTGTAGGACTGAATATAGAAGATGTTGATTTTAAAGAATGTCGTATAAGAATTATACGAAAAGGCGGCAAGGAAGAATATGTATATTTTGGCGATGATGTTGCAGATGCACTTGAGAATTATATAGATTATGCACGTTCGGAAATTGTACCAAGAGAAGGTCATGAACACGCACTCTTCTACTCTATCCAACGCCGACGTATGACTGTGCAGGCAATAGAGGATCTTGTCAAAGAATATGCAACTAAAGTTACAACATTTAAGCATATTACACCACATAAACTACGCAGTACATATGGCACCTCTCTATATCGTGAAACAGGCGATATTTACCTGGTAGCGGAAGTTCTTGGGCATAATGATGTAAATACGACCAGAAAGCATTATGCAGCACTCGATGATGATAAAAAGCGAAGTGCTGCCACAGCGGTAACGTTGAGGAAAAATATATAAAATCATTTGTGCTTTTTTATAAAGCTCTTGGATTATTTGTAATTAAAAATATCCCCCATATTAATAGTGTAATTTTATATTAATATCAGGGGATATTATTTTGTCACTTAGTCATCAATTTCTTTATTATATAATCGTCCGGCAATGTCTTCAACAAAATCATAGAAATTCATTATGTATTCTTGATATGATGTGGCATCATTTCTTTTTAATATTCTTTCATATAGTTCTTCCACGCCACCTAAAACATACGAATTATATAATTCATCATAAATTTTTCGTTCATCATCTTTATCATCTAGTCGAAATGCAATATTCATGATATCATCTTCTGCTTTGTCTTTATTACATAGAATCATTAATGTTCTAAAATTAAATAATAAATCAGATTGTTCGTTTCTTATTTTATTTACATCAATTTTTTTAGTTTCAGAAGAAGTCACATCCGGCTTGCTTTTTCTCTGATATATATATCCGATAATAGGTGCTATTTTATAGACTTCATAATTACTTCCAAAAAATCCTCTTGAAATTTGATCACTAAGTTTCGCCTGCAATTCCGATACCATTTGTGCATGTTTCCCTTTAAACATATATTCCTTATCAAACATCATATTCGTTATCCCCCTTTCTGCTTTCACATACCGGAATTATTGTTGAATGTAATTTGCTGTCATTCACCTGATTGATTTCATATTGATTACCTATTTTATTGTGCATATGCATTTCCGCAATTTCGCCATCGGTATCTTTAATGAACATAATCACCTGATTAGCAATCTTAGGTATTTCTGTACATATTTTTTGAATCCTTGTTTTATCAAATGCAGATAATGGTGCATCCATTACTAATGGATAGCCCTCCTGTTCAATATCAGTATACTCTTCATTGGTGCCTAAAGCATTTTCATATGCTTTTTCCTTTGATAAATCAATGATTGCAGCGATGAAAGCAAATACCAATGCATAACCTTGTGCAGTATTTCTTTCAATATCATCATTTGATTTATCTTCTATAACATTAACAGAAATACGATATTGATCATCAATATAGATTTGAATATCGCTATCATAAATATCAGCAAATATTGTGTTCATTCTTTTTTGAAGTTCCGATTTATAATGAGCCTCTTTATTTCGATAATGTTCATTCATGTCGTCATATAAACGCTTAGCATACGCTAAATATCGTTGGTTCTTTTCGGTATCCTTGGTTGTAATAATAAGGTTGCTTTTTTGATTAATAATTTCTTTTTGTTCTCTCTTAAGAGCGGATATTTCCTCTTCTATACGCCCAATAGCTCTATTAAGAATGGTATTATTTTGTTTTTCTTCTTCTAATTTTTTCTTAGCTGTTTCCCCTTCATTACTTTTACCACGTTGTGAATAAATCTCATCTTTTTCCTGCTCAGATCCTTCAATTTCTGCGTCATATTTCTCAATTTGTTTAATTCGTCTGGTAATAATTTCAAAAAAATCATCTGTAGAAAGATATTTTTTTGTTTTTTCAAAATCCTCAATAAGCATACCGATGGTTTTTGGATAGGCGTACTCAAATTGTTCTATAATCTTTGAATATGCAGAGTTTCCCTCTTCCAGACAACTTCCACACAGACACATATGCCTTTCTAATAATACATTTAACAACTTTTTGGTTACACCGGGAATACATTTATCTTTTCCTAAATCATCTTTTAAATATGGTTCTGCTTGTCTTACAAGTGGATTCATAATATAAGCATAAAATCCTGTTGTAATAGATGGTAAAAAGTCTTTATATATGGAATCTATCTTTTCTTTTTTTGTTTTCTCAATTTTACTTTCTAACTGTTTATAACGTTCATTTAACTTTAGTTGTGGAGTTTCGCGTTCTATTATCTCCTCATAAGTGGATATTCTATTTGATGATTCACTATGTGCCATTTTTTTCGCTTCTAATTCTTTTTCTTTACTATTGATTGAATTTTCATTGGCATCATATCTTTTCTGGTATTGCTCCATTTCATGATTTGATTTATTATTTTTATCTATTTCATTTTGGAAAATTTTAATTACATTTTTCCTTCCGCCTCTTGAATCACCTAAATGTCGAATTGCATTCTGGGTCGCACGTAGACCAACAAGACCATAAACAGCTTCTTTAAATTCTTTGCTTTTTCCGCCTGATAATTCTTTTGCTAAAGTTTCTATGCGCTCTCCATCAAAGAAAAAGAATTTAGATAAGTCTTCTGGTAATATTTGTTTTACAATATAATTTTTTTGACTTTCGGAAATGTATTCATTGTTTCCATTTTTATTTTTTTTAGCAATCGTAAAATAGGAACCATCATTTTTTTCTATAAAATCTGATTTTGTTTTTTTATAAGTGATTGAACGCTTTAATATATAGTCTTCTTTTGCATATTCAAGCTCTAAAATTACACATAATATCACCTCATCATTCGGGTTTGCATTTTCTTTTGCTTTTCTATTGATCAATTCCCGAATCTGAAAGTTTGTATGACCATATAAAACCCATTGAAATGCTTGCGCAAGTGTTGTCTTTCCAGTTCCGTTGTCCCCCTTTATTAAGGTAACATTTTTTTCAGGATCCGTTGAAAATGAAATTTCTGTATTCATATACTGTCTAAAATTTCTTAAAGTTATTTTTTTGATTAACATGGATTCTCCCCCCTCGTTATGAATTAACTCTGTCAACCTCATCTTTTATAATATCACATAATCTGTCAACCATTTCATGTTCGCTATATTTATTGGATCTATCATTTGCCCGTTCTTCAAATTTAACAGCTAAATTAATGTTTCGTAATACATTTTCATCAATTTTAATTGCCTTGTCACTATTCATAATTCTTCCTCCTCATTATACATTTGATATGCTTCTTTAATGTGCTGTAACAGTTCAAAAGATTGATATCCATTATCTGCTAAACGTTGAAATTCCTGCATTCTATCTAATTCTCTTTTGACAAGAGATTGTGCGTAATGTCTTGATTCCTCCGGTAAAAAAGGAGCCGTATCTAAGTCATATGGTAATGTTATAAAATCATAAATTTCTGCATAGTCTTTTCCGGGATAAAGTCGGAGTACTCGCCCTCTTCGTTGAATATATTCTTTAGGATTTGTAGTACTTGCAAGGATGAATGCAGTTTTTATTGCCGGAATATTTACGCCTTCATCTAGACATTTTATTGCGATTAATGCTTGAATAGTGTCACCCTTGGAAAATTCATCTTTAAGCTGTTGACGTTGTTTCATATTTTCCCTAGAAGTAAATTGAGCCACTTTCATTTCAAGGTCTAATCCTAATTTTTTACTGATTGCATCAATTTGACGAATATCATCAGGAAATCTGTCACTTGCTTCACTTTCCTGTTCTACTTGCGTTGCACCACAATAGACGAGAATATGTGACTCATTTTTATATGTATCCATTACTGTCATCAGAGCATTTATCTTTTGACTTGCCCCTGCGATCATTCTTGCTCTGGTTATGGCAAGTTGTTTTCCTTTTGAATTTAACTCCTTTTTCCCTTTATTATTTATCCTTACATTTTGAGCTATTTCCTTACTGATTTTATTATAATCAGCACATTCCTGGTCAGTGAAATATACACAAATCGGATAGTATTTATATTTTGTCAATTTTCCTTGCTCGATAGCCTCTTCCAAAGAATAATTAATGCATTTCTCACCAAAAAAACGATATAAAATATCTGTTCCTTCTTCATCATTATGGCGTTCGAAAGTGGCAGAAAGTGCTAAACGATATTGATAATAGTCTTTTAAATATGCACTATAATTTTTTGCTCCAATATTGTGTGCTTCATCAACAACCAAAAGTAAATCAGATTTTACTTGACAGATTCTCTCTTGGAATTTTTCACTCGCAAATGTACTTAATGTACATATAACAAAAAATGAATTTATAACCTTTAATTTGTAATTAAAGACTGCTTGCCTAAGCTTTAGTGGATAGCTTTTATATTTGGGAATTCCATATGCAACAATAGGTTGTATCCCAAACACTTGCAAATCCTCTACCCATTGCTCTACTAAATGTTTTTGAGGACAAACAATGACTGTAGCTAAGTGTCCCTTTTTCTTCTGGTATAGATGACAGATGGCACCAATTCCTGTATATGTTTTTCCGGTTCCTGTAGCCATATCAAAAACGCCACGAAACCCTTTCTTCTCCCATTCATTGATAGCATTTAATTGGTAATCATAAAGTTGAACTGTATGAGGAATGCCAATTTTTTGTTTTTTCTCCATTGATAATACTTGGTAAGGGTCTGTAATTTCCTGTTTATATTGATATTTTTGCAATAACTCTTTCTTCACATCTGGGAAGTCAAGAATTTCAATTTCATTATCGTTATTATCCCAAATAGTTTCAAAAGCTTTTTCTTTAAGCTGCACTCTCTCAAATTCACCAATTTTCCATGAACAAAATGTGTCAATTGTTTCATAATTGTAATCTACAGCAGAAAGACTTTCGTTAGATGAACCTGTAAAAGCTACAATATTTTTTTCTTTATCGTATAATAAACCTAATTTTTCATGGTATATCCCAATATTTTTATTTTCATTAATAATCGCAATCTTTATATCTAATTTGTTTTGTGCTATGTAATTAGCTAATAAATTAAGACTCTCTTTTTCAAATAAATTTTGCGGCTCTTTCATTTCACGCAACAAAGCATTTTTCATAATTTCATTTCTAAGTTCATAACCTTTATTAATTGCTTCCAAATCTTCAGATGTTAATTTAGGTGATGCAACTAATTGAATACTTCCATGATTTTCAACCATTTTTTTTAAACCTACAGCATAGCGAGCTAAAACCCCTGAAGAAAAAAATCCGACTGCCCTTCTATACAAAATTGCGTTTGAAAATAGTGGGATATAAAAATTTTCAATTACATCAATATGTTTAGAACGATATTCACTTTTAATATTTAAGTTTTGAAATGTCATTTTTTCTCCTTTCTCTTACCTACCCATACTCCATAATATCCTCCAATGCTTCCACCATCCTATCAATCTCCTCTTTTGTCGTATACCGCCCGACACTCATGCGGACTGTTCCGCCATACGGTTTACTTAAAAGTGCATCATGGATCAATGGTGCGCAATGATAACCTGTCCGTACCGCAATATCAAATTCCTCATCTAAGATCTGTCCGACTTCATTGGCTAAAAAGCCTTCGATTGCAAATGACTGGATACCGAGACATTTTTCTGTAGGCGTGTCTTTTGCAAATAGGATCAGATCATCCAGATCGGCTGTCTGTTGTCGGAAATACCGTATCAATTCCTGTTCATGGTTATAAATAACCTCATAGGAAACGCGATTTTCTATTGCAGCTTGCAATCCGGCAACCGCAATAATGTCAGGACTGCCGACTTCATAACGTTTGATCCCGGATTCCGGTAAACTAAGATTTAAGGAATCACTTCCATTACCTCCATATAAGAACGGTTTTAGCGGATATTTGCTATAGTTGATATAGCCGCCGATGCCAAACGGTCCTCCAATCGATTTGTGACCGGCAAAAAGATAAAAGTCAATACATTCTTTTAATGGTTCAAGAGGTAAGAGTCCAAAGCCCTGTGCCCCATCAATACATACAAGACATTGCTCTTCTTTTGCTGCTTTGCATAAAACTTCTAATGGTAAGATATAACCTGTAACATTGCTGATCTGTGTGAGACATATTAATTTCGGCTTGTACAAATGGATCAGATCCATACTTTTTGCAATATCAATCTCTAATGTATCCGGCTGTAACGGAAGCACATCTATTTGTAAGCCTTTTGTCTGCCTTAAATGTTCTGTTGTTCGCATGATTGCGTTATGTTCATAAGGTGATACGAGGATCCGATCCTGTGCTTCCCATGAAATGCCATTTAATATTTCATTTGCGGCAATGGTAGCAGAAGGTGCAAAGACTACCTGTCCGATATCAGGAACTGCTGCCAGTCGGGCAACTTCACTACGTGTAGCAATTATTAACTCTTCTGCTTTTTTTGCTAAATGATAGCTCCCTCTTCCGGCATTGACAGATACATTACGCATCACATCTTCCATTGCTTTATATACTTCTTCGGATTTTGGATACGATGTTGCTGCATAGTCCAGATAGATCATGTCGTTTCACCTCATTTCTTTTTGTACATTATGCCCGATATTGCTTTTAGCAATTTGTTTTTAGCCCTGTTCTAATGTGTTCTCGATCATTTGTAAAAGAACCCGTATTTTTTGTTCGGTACTGAGTTCTTCTGCATAGTCATCTAATAAACTTTCCATTTCAGTTTCTAAAAAATGGGTTGAACTGTTGTTTTCTTCCGTCGATACGGTTTTTTCGATCGTATTGCCATTGGCTCTGCGGATCGTAAAGCGATATTGGTTTGGCTGATCGGTTGTTTCTTTTTGTGTCACTTCAGTAAGAATGGAATCCCATGCCTCCTGAAAATGTGTCAGACCGGATTCGTTATAATCAGATAAATATTTTCCGAGAAAACATTTCGAAATATGATTCAGAATATTTTCGGTATTGTCATCTGCTAAATTTTGAATGTAATGAAACAAAGAAACCGCCTCATGGCTTAGTATGATTTCTCCGGTATCGTATTGTTCTTTCCAGTCTTTTAATGCCGGACGCAAAGAAACATCATGCGAAACATTGATTGCATTCCTTGTGATCTGTTCGGCTTCCCGGAGCAAACGATCATATAGCTTTCCTATAAATTGTTTTGCCTTGGTTAATCGTTTGATACATTCTGTCAGGGTAGATGCTTCAAAAAGAGCCGGAAGGATTTCAAATAAATATTCTCTTGGATTGATCTCAATTTGTTTTAAGCTGTCCCGAAACTTAGTAAACATTTTGACATTCAGATTTTGCGGAATATCTTCTTTTGGAATCGGTACGATCCTTGCATATTGTGAAAGCGAGCGATACCATTCCTGCATGGCACGAACGATACAACGAAGCCGCATTGCCTTTTTGTTTGCAAAATCGCGACTGATACCAAACAGCTTTTCTATCTGCTCTAAATACGTCATGACATCTTTTGAATCACTTAAAATGAAAAGCCAGTGATTATCCGGTGTATTATCTGCTTCTGTCAATGTATCTGCTGAAAGTTCCTGTTCTGCTTTTCCTGCATACAAAACAGGTGTCCCTTCTGTTCTGGCTAAGATCCATGATAAATAAATAGGAATGATTCCTTTTCGAAGTCCGATTTTTTTGCCGGTCAGTCGGTCATATAAAGCTTGAAAAGACTGTTTTTCATAAAATGCTCTATTGACAAATTCCATGATCATAGTAAGTATCATCTGAATATCTTTTGGAATCACTTTATTCTTATCATGCAGATCAGAAATTCCTACATTGGTAAATACAGCTCGAAAGATCGTAGCTTCCTGTGCCGTACCGGTATCCCAGGAAGTTACGTCCTGATCCTGTAAGATGGCATCCATAATCTTTTTACGGGCATTTTTTGTTTGTGCCGTAATATTTCTGCGATTGATCATTTCATTGTTGATGCGTGGTGTCTGCCCATAATAATGAATACAGATCTCATTTAAAACTTCATGCATTTGCGTAAAACTTTGTATCGTGTCAGAAATGACCTGCTCGTCACAAAGATGCATAGCAGACATTTGCTTTTTATTTGATGGAAAATACGTCTTTGCGATTTCTGTATTGAGTTCATAAAGCAGATCATCTTTGTATAATAAAAGTTCCTCTTCGACAAATTCCTGTTTTGCAATTTCCTCAGCATTAGAAAGAAGCTCCTGTACCACACAATATTGTTTTAATTTTTCATCCCAATGCATTGTTTTGTGCGGAAATACTACAAGCAGGCGTTCTTCTTTCCATTCCTGCAGCTTTTGCCTGATCTGCCTTTCAGAAACGGATGGATCGGATAAAAGCATCAGGATCTTTCCGTCTGAAAAACCATATCCCTTTCCTTTTTCCTGTTTCCAAAAAATATCCGGTGAGGATAATTGCAAGAACGTTTTCGCATCTAAAAACAAATATTCAAAAAAGCGTGTGATCGCTTTTTGCTGATTATATTTTTTAGGCAATTCGTACTTTTGTTCTAAGATCTCGTATAATAGCGACTCAATTGCCGGTTTTTTTGTCATATTCTGCGCTAATGTTTCGATTTCCTGCTCAAGATGAATACTTTTGTCTCTGGAAAATGCATATTCTTTGTGACGTTTACGAAAAACAATATATCCTGAGGCAAGTAATTCTTTCTTGCATTGTTCATATAAGTCTGCCGGCATATTACATGCATTTTGTAAATGAAGATCATTTGCAGGCATATCGGAAGAATGGATCATCGTAAATAACGCTAACACCTTGATCCATTTTTTACAGTTCGGATCGGTTTGCTGTTTTAAAATGTATTCTGCTTTCCGGCATTCATCCTGATATCTTGGATTACTCTTATCATGCAATAAAAGATCACGGAAATAATCATAAATTCTGTCTGCACTGATCAAAAATGCATCTGCCTTTTTTTCTTCGTGCAAATAGCTGACTAATGTGTACTCTTCTTTTTTACTTAAGAATGTAAATAATGTCCGCTCATTTTGTCCGACTGCTTCACTGATCTGTAATAACAGATGCGTTGTAAGCGGTGCTAACGGAAAACAGCCGTATACAACAATTTCTTTGAATTGTTCATAAGAAAAAATTGTATGGAAATTTGCCAACGGATATACGTCTCTTGCATAGGCATCCAGATCAAAGCGCTGTTCTTTTGCAAATTGGTTGATATCTGTATTTTCTTTGCAAATAACATTTTGTATCAACTCATAATAATTGCGATAACCGGTTGCAAAGGAAATCTCATGTAATCTGCCTTCTACGCCTTCAAATGCATGCAGCACTTCAGGAGCTAAATATCTTCCGTATTCTTTGATGCTTTTATGCGTAACAAAAATCTGGCACAAAGATGCTTTATGACTGCTATTACATAATTCACACATATCCTGGACTAATTTCATATCCGTCGAAACTTCATCGGGATGTTCGCTTTCGATAAATTTGCTGAATTCATCAAATACGATCAGGATTCCTTCATAATGATATTGTTCCTGTAACAAATGAAGTGTATCTTTGTAAATATCCATGGTATCCATAGAGATCATAGGATGAAACTGACTACCGGCTGTAAGTGTTGGATAAATCTCTTTAAAAAGCTGCAACGCTTTACTGTCATGTTCAAAAAGAGCCTGCTGTAATATGGAGATCGTTGTAAACTTACTGTTACAAAGTTTCTCTTCTAATAATTGATAAGTTGTATAAAATTCCTTTTTCCACTGGTCAATACAATGATTCGCTACTTCAAAATGTGTGTCAAAGACCAGCTCCGAAATTCCGTCTCTTTGTAATGCATTTTGAAGTGCAAGCAAATATGATTGTTCTAAACTTTCCCTTCCAAAATTAATGATAACCGGAAGATATTTTTTCTCCTTTTGTACGAGTTCTTTTAATTTTAATGCAGTATTCTCATTAATGTTTGCTAACTTTTTTTGTAAGTTTCTCACACTCTTTTTCCACAAAGAAAGTTCTTTCTTTTTTGTGGCAGCAGGTCTGTTCAATAAAAATAAAAGAACAAGTAACAGATGTGATTTTCCTTTTCCGTATGCACCGGTCAACATTGTAGAGGTCCATTTTTTCTCATAAAGTAAATCTTCTAAAAATGCATCCAAAATAGCAACCGAAGAAGACGTTGGTATATAAGCATCTACTTTTTTATTATTTTCTAAATCTAACTTTAAGTTAATAGAAGATTCAAAACGTTCATTGACTGTAATTATGTTTGACAGATTCATTTAGTTATTCTCCTATCTCATAGTACATTTTAACAATCTGTTCTGCCTTATCAGGCAAATTCTTTGCAATGTAAACCATATCTAACCCGGCAGTACGGTCCACATGCAAATAGCCCTTATTTTGAAGTTCATCTAAAGCATCATTCAAAGAAATCCTTGTTAAGTTCAATAACCTGCCGGGGCTGTTGCAGCCTTGTAAAAGTTCATCAATGGAAATACTTTGGACTTTATGACCTCTTAGAGGCTCTTTTAACTGTAATTGCTTTTTCATGGCATAAAGTACGGCATAGCCCGATATATCAAACTGTGTCTCACGAATATAGTTTTTACCGTGTCTGCTGATCAGATGAAGACGCTGAAACGGGCATAGCCTGTTATCTTCGGGATCAATATCCTCTGTATTTTGCCTTACATACATTTGTAATAACACACTACAATCATTTTCTAATGAATGTATGGGATAATCTGTCTGAAAAACAGATTCAAACGTTTCTTTCATTCTCTCTTCGAGTTTTTGACGGTCAAATTCAAGATTTGACATAGTTTGAAAAAACAGATTCCAAATAGTTGCTTCCTGCCTGTTCGATGCAATATTGATATGTAAAAAATATAATGTCATATCATTTTCTAAATAGGGATCATATTGTAAAATAATATGGGCAAGCTCTGTTAAATGTGTATTTTTTTGTTCGATCAAACCGGACACACGGAGCCAGAACTTGATCGATAACGCCATATTAGAACCCACTCCTAACGAATCTGCACCATTGAAATTTTCTTTTGAAAAGAAATTTTTGTCCGGGTTTTGTTTTTCATATTCCTGTATTGCAAGTAATGCTTTTGTAATCCATCCTTCTCGGATCGCAAAGCTTCCATGGCCTTTTAAACGGTAATTCTTTGCCATAATTTTTCCTTCCTGCCTGTATCTTTTTCTTTTATATGCTTTGAAGCGTCCTTTTTAATTTCTCTTAATTGCTAATACTTTTCGCATATAACATCCTAATGTAAAATGACCAACGCATTCCTGACATTTTACGCATTTCGTATCGTCAATCTTGTAGTTTGTGCTGCCTTCTTTATCAGAGACACTGATCGCACTATATTTGCATACACTCTCACATGCCCGGCATCCGAGACACATTTGGTATTTTGTGATCTGGCAATCTATTTTGCGTTTGGCATCTGCAAGATCTTTTGCACGCATCCTGGCAATATCATCTATAATGATCTTTATCGATGTACTGCCTGCTTTTCCATGTATCCGCAAAATGCTGTTGTAATTGCTGTCAACGACATATACTTCATGCAAACGCTTTCGTCCCATAGAAAAATCAAGATGTCCGAACGGTTTCATCAATTCATACAATTCATCGCTCAAAGGACGTGTTAATTCATAGTTGAATGCATTTTCCTGTGTCACACATGGTTTGTCCGTAACAACAGAAGTCTGGGCGATCATAAGACCGTTACCACCTTGCCGTGCTTTCCATTTGCCGGTATCTACATAGACTTCCGGGTCTTTTTTGCCGACTTTTTTCGCAAAGTCGATCAGTTGTTCACGAAAAGTAAAATATTGATCCGGCATATGGATCATTGATAAAAATTCGGACCATATACTGTTATTCGGGCAGCACCAGCAGCCTACTCTGGCATACCCTAACCGATATGCCTGATTAAAAGGAATCTTTCGGCTTAAAATATAGAGCCAGACATCAAAGTCATACCAGTCAATGATCGGTTCTGCCGCTTGCTGCTTTCCAATCTTGGAATCTTCGGAAGTTCTTTCATATTTGCTTCGACTTGTCGACTCACTTCGACGGATTCCCTGAAACGAAACGATCTTTGTTTTATTTTTAAACATTGATTCAATCTGGCGGTTGATCGCACCGGTCTTAAATATCGTACAACACCAGCGCATAACCCGACTTGGCGGACCGATAATCTGACAAAGTTCCTCAAAGTTTTTATCCTTATTCTTAGAAGAACGCACGAATGCATCCCGGTATGTCTTTTTATATTGTTTGACATATTCTAAGGTATAAGGAAATTCCAATGTAGTATCTCCAAACAGATGTAATAATTTTTCTTTTGGTGAAAAATCAAGCGAACGCCTGACAAGATCTGCTACGACCGTGGAATCTTTTCCTCCGCTAAAAGAGACAAAAATCTCATCTTTTTGAAAATCTTTTGCCACCTGACGGATATAATTTGTGGCATCTTCTTCTATCTGTAAGAATCTCTGCCGGTTTGCGACAATGAAACGTTCGATCATAGCATCAAAGTATCCGGTATCAATTTCACTTTCAAATTCCTGATACTTTTTGCGGATCTTTTTCGTATCCAGAGACTTTAATGTACTGATTGTTAAAGGGATTCTTTCCTTATTTGCATAATAGATGTTGCCGCTTCCGTTCCAGATAGAAATATTTCGAAACGATCCGGGCTTTTTGCCTAAAATAAGTTCGAGCAAAAGCTTCTCTTCCGGGAAAACAATACGACAGTCCTTTGCAAAAGCAACTCCCTTTTGCTTACAGCAGCCACAAACTTTATCATAAAGAGGGATGTTGCATTGCTTACACCAATACAGTCTGCTGTTTGTCTCAACTTCACTTCGTGGTTGAAAGTTTAATTCCTTTGCATTGGGATAACTTTTTGTCTTTTCAAACAGCATACGACATTGATTACACTCACTGGATGGAATGGTAATATACGATCTGTCTGATTTTGGAAGTACATCATATGCTTTTTTTGCTTGCAAATAAGCCTCATAGCTTTCGTCTTCTCTCTTTTCTCTATGAAATCCATAACATTTATATTGAATCATCTTTTTCTTTCCTTCATTTTTATCGCTACCGGAATTAACATATCAAAAGTTTATTTTGTGTCAGAACATCCTAATTATGCTGACCTCTTTATACGCTAAAATGAAACTATTTTATCCTTATTGCCGGATTTTTCGGGATACCGATTCTTTCTGCATTATCGTCTTTTGAGAAAATGTACGGATCTTCCTGTAAATAACAGCATATTCTCATAAATTCATCTGCACTGAAAACCGTTTGATCCGAACAAAAACGCTCCTTTGCAATACCGGTTGCCCTTGTAAGTTCATCAACCGACAAGCCTTTTTCTTTTATATAATCCATCACCCTTTTGGTTATATTCATATTCACACCTTGTCCTTTTTCTCTTTTTACGGGAATTTTATCTATAATAAGTCTATTATATTCTTTTTAAAAGAGAATTGCAATTAAATATTTTCCCGGATAGTGGGAATATCTATGTGTTTGCTTGACAGCAGGAAAATTGATTTGCTACTATGATTTTAATAAGACCGAACTGTATATACTAAGAGCAGATATCCTATCTGCCATGTGTCGATATGTTTACAGCTTTTATCAGAAAACAGAAAAAAGGGATGATAAAAATTCCCGGAAATGAGGAAAAATGAAAAATCCAAAAATCGCAGCTATGTTAAAATATTATAGAAAATTAAAGAAATTATCGGTTGAAAATGTAGCCGCTTACCTACAGGACAACGGAATCCCGGTTGCTTCTAAAACCATTTACGGATGGGAAAGCGGGCAGACGCAGCCCGATGCAGATACATTGATGTATCTTTGCAAACTTTATGAGATCAAAGATGTATTAGGTACTTTTGGCTATAAGACAGCAAAAGATAAAATGATCTTAACAGAACATGAAGAAGCTTTGATTCTGGCATATCGTTCAAAAGAGATTTACCGGAAAGCCATTGATAAATTATTGGATCTGTAAGACGTATCA
>ERZ773252.2844-NODE-2844-length-14188-cov-4.025331_pt1 | contig 14188 bp, 14 predicted proteins | sample MGYA00580517_ERZ773252 | MGnify/ENA primary metagenome ERZ773252 (study PRJEB29015, sample SAMEA2737766) | human gut metagenome | biome: human gut; feature: human-associated habitat; material: faeces | place: China | collected 2012 ... | reverse complement strand
CCCTTTCTTTCCATTTCATAAATAAATATTTCTTCTAAATTTACAGGTAAAACTTCTAACATAATTGGATTGAACATTCTTAAATAATCTTTAATTTCATTGATGTCTCCTTTAACAACCATATTAATCACACGAGATTGTTTATGGAAAGATAGAACATCTAAATGACTAAATTCTTCTTTGTTTAATTCTTCTTTAAAAGCAATTTGTATTTTATGAACATGATCTTTAATATCATAGAGATCACCCGATGTTGTCATACATCCATTTTCTAAAATACCAAAACTATCACAAATATCTTCAAGCTCTCTTAAATTATGAGATGAAATAATGACTGTCATATTTTCATCAATCATTTGATTTATAGCTTTTTTAAAGGCTAAACGCATAACAGGGTCTAATCCATCAAAAGCTTCATCTAATAGTAAATATTTTGGTGCAATTGCAAGTGCTAAAGCAAACATTGCTTGTCTTTTCATTCCTTTTGAATAATCTTTTAAAGGTTTATTTTGTGGTAAACGGAATAAATCAACATAATGTTGATAGGTTTCTAAATTGAATTGTGGATAAAAAGTAAGATAGAAATCTTTCATTTCATCAATAGTAGCAAAGTGGAAATAGTAAGGATCATCACTAATGAATAAAATATCTTTTTTTACATCAGGATTTTCATACACTTCTTTTCCATCAAATAAAATACTTCCTTCATCACATTTAGAAATCCCATTTAATAAATAAAGTAAGGTTGATTTACCAGCTCCATTAGGACCAATCAAACCAAAAATACTTCCTGAGGAAATTGTGACATTTAAATGATTTAAAACATTTTTATTTTCAAAAGATTTCATCACATCTTTAATTTCAATCATACAGTTTCCTCCTTATATACTTTTTCAATAATTTCTAATAATTTGTCTTTGGTAATTTGATGCTTTTTCATTTCATTGACACATCCTTTAAAATCATCTAATTTATCGTCTTTAATCAATTGATCAGTTTGATTATCCGCAATAAAACATCCTTTTCCTTTAATGGAATAAATATAACCTTGGTTCTCTAATTCTTGATAAGCCTTAGAAACAGTATTAGGATTAACGCCAATATCTGTTGCAAGAGATCTTACCGAAGGTAATTTATCATTAGGAAGTAAAATGCCGATAGAGATAAATTCTAAAATTTGTTTTTTGAGTTGTTCAAAAATAGGAACTTTATTTTGAATATCTATTATAAACATAGAGTCCTCCTAACTGTATTAGTGTCACTAGTACACTAATACAGTATAATACATTTAATGATTTGTCAATAAGGTAAAGAAAAAAAGAGCTCATTGAGTGAACTCTTTTTCATGTTTTTTGAAAAAGTCATAAAAATAACGTACGTTTTCTAATTGATACCAAGGCGTGACTTGGCATTCTTTAGCATCAAGATTATATATTTTAGCATCTAAAGTTCCTAACATAAAAGGAGAATGAGTAGCAATAACAAATTGACATCCTAAATAATGTGCGAGTTTATTAATTTCATGGGCTAATGCAACCTGGTTGGCAGGGGATAAAGAAACTTCAGGTTCATCTAATAAATAAAGCGCTTCAGGTATAAGGTATTCTTGAAAAAACTGTAAAGAGGTTTCTCCATTGGAATACTTTTCTTGAGAAAAAATAATATTTTCTATTCTTTGTTCTTTTTTATGATCCAAAATACTTTGAGCTTTTTCTAAAGATAAACCATCTTGCATATAATCATAAGTTAATCCATGTTCTAAAATTGCTTTTTGTTGTATTTTTTTAATTTCATAGAGAATATCTTCACTTTTGATATAACGACTATTTTCAGGAAGATGATAAAAAGGAACACCGTATTCATTACTTCCCAAACTATAGGCACATTCATTTTCAAATCTTTGACAATAATTTTCTGAACCGTAATTATTGCTTGCAGGGCTTTCTTTTCCTTTTATCTTTAGTTTTCCAGCAATAATATTTAAAAGAGTAGATTTTCCACAACCATTATTTCCATAGAAAATAGTAATAGGTGCAAAAGAAAAGGGTTCAATGTATTTATCTTTAAAGACACTATAAGGATAAATATTAGGGTTTTTAAGTTTTTTGTTACTTAATTTAAAGCTACTTAAATAAATCATAGAATGACCTCCTCGTATAATTTAATCTTAATTGATGAGAGTTAAAAAGACAATAAATTTATAGAGTATTATTTTTATTGAATATTGCAGGTTTACTTGGAAGAAAGTATATGATTCGATATAATATATTTTAATAAAAGGGGAAATAATATGAATGAAAATCGTGTTCAAAAATATAAATTAGCGAAAAAAATTTCAAATCAAATTGAGTATTTAGAAAATAAAAAGCATGTTCAATTTAATATAATGTCTAAAAAATAGCGGGTGAGAAATTATTAGAATATAACTATATAAATTTAATAACTCCGTATAAACATAACTTTGCAAAAACAAATGAAAAAAAAGAAGTGATTAAAGTAAATGGAGAACATATTTACGAAAGAAATGTTGAATTTAGTGAATATTATGATTTGTTTATGAATGAAAGAAAATTATATCCGATGATTATTGAAAACATACTAGATTTTGAAATTCATTTCAAGTCAATAACAGCTTATCATATTTTAACTTTGAATCAATTAACAGATTCTAATCAATTGAGGATGTTTTTTGATGGCTTAAAAATAAGAGCTGCAATTTTAGAAAATAGATATAATGAACAAAGAATAAAACATATGAATGCACATTTAGAAAAACTAAAAGAACAAATTTTTAATTATGCAGATATTTATTGTTTCTTTGATAGAATGAGTTTAGGAAATATGTTAACTGTTTTCACGTGTCTTGATAAAAAACAACAAGATGTAATTTTTGAAGATTTAAAGCGATTTAATATGAATTTCAATGTACAAAAGATACCAGATTTTATTAATAAAATTTTTTGTTTGGTTTCTATTCGTAATTGTGTAATGCATAGTAATAGTTTAGAAATATTAATTAGATTTTATAATCCTAAGACCCATGAACTACGAAAAGTATCTGATAGGAAAAAATATTTAAATATGATTAAAGAATTATGTAAAGAAAAAACTCATGATTATTCATGAGTTTTCTTCCGCACCAAGTGCCATTTACATTATTATTATATGCAAATACAGAAAAAAGACAACACAAAATTAAAAATGAAACAACAAAAAGTAATAATACCTATAAAATAGTTCAAATTTTTAAAAAGTATTGTATTGAATCTTATAAGTTGTGTGGTAATCCACCAAAAAAAGCGGTGTTCCCAACCATTAAGAGGGAGTTAAAAAAGCGGTGTACGCCACCAAATCAAGTTATATAATTTGAAAAAGAGCGAGTTAAAAAGGAGAGAGTATTCCTATTTGGAATGCTCTCTTTAATTTATCTAATGAATAAATAAGCTGTATAAATGATATAGAGTAAAATACAAAGAAGACCTTCTTTTCTGTTCATTGATTTATTTGTTTTTGCAAATAGATAAAGTAGAATGCTACTTACTAGTAAGATAATACAATCAATAATGGATTCATTTATAACAGTAAGTGGTGAAAGTGTAGCAGAACATCCTAAAATAAATAAGATATTAAAGATATTAGAGCCAATAGCGTTACCTAAAGCTAAACCACTTTCTCCCTTTTTTGTAGCAACAATAGAAGTTACAAGTTCAGGAAGAGAAGTACCAATAGCAACAATCGTAAGTCCAATGAAATTTTCGCTAACACCTAAATTTCTAGCAATAATACAAGCTTGATCAACGATTTGTTGTCCACCCAAAATAACGAAAGCTAATCCTAAAACAATAAATAGAATACTCGTTAATAGAGAACGTGTTTTTGTGTTATCTTCATTTTGTTGGTGACAAATCGCTTCATAAATCATTCTTCCAAGATAGATAATCATTAATAAAATAAGAAATATTCCTTCTAATCTTGAAAGTTTTCCATCAAATAACATGATAAGTAAAATGAAAGTAACGATGATATTAAAAGGAAGATCCTTTTTTAAAATCGCTTTATCTGTTTTAAATGAAGCTAAAAAAGCACAGATTCCAACAACAATTAAACCATTAAAAATATTAGAACCAATAATATTGCTTAAAGCTATTTCATTATTTCCTGTAAATGCAGCACGTATACTTACCGATGCTTCAGGTGCACTCGTTCCCATTGCTACAATCGTTAAACCAATGATTACACTGGGTACTTTTAGAAATCTTGCCAGATTACAGCTTCCCTCAACAAATAAATCAGCACCTTTAATTAGAAAAATAAAACCAATCATTAATAAAATATATTCCATGCTTTCCTCTTTCTTGCGAAAAAAGTCAACAAAAAAGACTTTTATCGCATCAAAAAAATTGATTGATAAAAGTCTCGTTATTTACTCATAATAACCGGCTATAAGCGTGATGACGATTATTAGAACATCGAAGATGCTAACTACTCCCTTTTATATAAAAATAATAATTGATAATCATAAATAAATCAATTCTATTTTAATATATGTTAAAATATTTAATGTAGAATTAAATTTGAGGTATTTGTATGAAAAAATTATATTTAATAGGTGGGACAATGGGTGTTGGCAAAACTACCACATGCCAAGTTTTAAAAACAAAATTAGATAAAATTGTATTTTTAGATGGTGATTGGTGTTGGGATATGCATCCTTTTGTTGTAAATAAAGAAACAAAGAAGCTTGTTTTAAACAATATCTGTACTTTATTGAACAATGATATAAAATGTAATACTTTTGAAAATATTATTTTTTGTTGGGTAATGCATGAACAAAGTATAATTGATGATATACTTTCACGTCTTGATTTAAATGACGTAAAAGTAATAGCGATTTCTTTAGTTTGTCAAAAAGAAGCTTTAGAAAAACGTATTCAAAAAGATATTGATCAAGGAATTAGAAAGAGCGATGTTTTAAAAAGAAGTATCGAAAGAATGGAAATGTATCAAAAATTAGATACTTATAAAATAGATGTTTCTTATAAAACAGTAGAGGAAGTTGTTAATGAAATTATGAAAGTAGGGGTGAAAAATGATTAGACATATTTTATTTTGGAATTATACAGACGAAGTTAAAGAAAAGCATCAAGAAAAAGAAACGTTAATAAAGCTAAAAGAATCTGTTGAAACATTAAAAGATATAGAAGGTTTATTATGTGTGGAAATGGAAGAAAACTTATCATCAGGTTATGATCTTGTTTTTTATAGTGAATTTGAAAATTTAGAGGCATTAAAGAATTTTCAAAATCATTCATTACATGAAGCACATAAAAAGCGTTGTAGGAATCTTGTTTGTGAGCGTTTATGTGGAGATGTTGAAAGATGAAAACAGAACATATTGAAGTTGTAGATTATGATTCGAAGTGGGTAAATGATTTCAATCAAATTAAAGGGGAAATAGAAGAAGCTTTAAAAGATTTAGTGCTTGCTGTTGAACATGTAGGAAGCACTTCTGTTCCTTTACTAGCAGCTAAACCAATCATTGATTTAGATGTTGTTATTGATCAAAATGATTTAAAAGAAGTTATTTATCTTTTAGAAAATCATGGTTATATTTATGAAGGCGATTTAGGTCTTAAAGATCGCGAAGCTTTTAGATATGAAGGAAAAGAGCATTTAAGAACACATCATCTTTATGTATGTCCACAAGATTCTAAAGAATTGAAACGACATCTTGCTTTTAGAAATTATTTAAGAAAACATCCAAATACTGTAAAAGAATACGGTAAAATTAAAAAAGAAGCAGCAAAGTTGTATCCAAATGATATTGAAAAATATTGTATGTATAAATCACAAATTATTGAAAAAATTTATAAGGAAATAGGTTTAAAATGAAAAAAAGCTATAAGGGGTACATTGTTTGGATGATTTTATTTTGTGTTGGCATGGTATTGATGATGATTGTTGATTTGAAAAATCTTAAACTATTTAGCTTGATTTTAGGTAATTATATGCTTATGATGATAACCTTGCTTACAGGAATGATTTATAAAAATGAATGTATTTATTGGTATTCAGGAGTTTCTTATCAAGAAGCAATTGAGGCAACAAGTATGTCAAGAAAAAAGTATGCTTATAAACATTTTATACGTTTTTTTATAACATGTTTATTGTATTTATTTTATTCAATAATAGCTTATTTTTTATCATTTTCATTTGGAATGAATATGACAATTTGTTGTTTGTTAATTATGGTGTGTGCCCTAAGCACGACATCTATTAAGTTATAAAGGAGTTTTTATGAGTTTTATTACAACGTATACAAAAAAATATTTTGATCCATTAAATGTAGATGAAAGTTTATTAGATATTAAAGATATTGCACATGCACTTTCTTTAATATGTCGAGGAAATGGACATGTTCAATATTTTTATTCCGTAGCTCAACATAGTCTTGCTTGTGCTAAGGAAGCAAAGACAAGAGGGTATAGTAAAGAAGTTATTTTAGGATGTTTGTTGCATGATGGAAGTGAAGTTTATTTAAGTGATGTTACAAGACCGATAAAAAAAGAACTTACTTATTATTTAGAAGTGGAAGATGTTTTACAAAATGTTATTTGGAAGCATTTTATTCAAAGAGATTTAACAAAAGAAGAAACTAAATTAGTTTTTGAAATTGATGATGAAATGTTATCTTTGGAATTAAAAGAATTATTAAATGATGAAATCAATCGGAATTATTTAAAGTTGCAAAGAAAAGTTGATTTAAGTTTTGTAGCTTTTGAAATAGTTGAAAATGAATTTATAGAATTTTACAAAGAGATGATGGGAATTTAAAATCGTCTTTTTCTTTACCCTTTTCTTATTTCTGTGCTAAAATTTGAGTATATATTTTTAAGGGGGACTCTAATATGGAACATGTTACATTTGATGAATTTTTTGATTTTGTAAAGAATGAAGATGCCAATTGGTATATTCCTGGCCTAAAAGAATATTTTGAAGGTTTGAATCAAGATGAAATCTATATACAAGACAATTTTTTGGGAAAGCTTGTTTATCAATTTAATAAATTTGAAAATAATTTAAAGGAAGCTGTTTTTGATAAGTTTATCTGTTATAGAAAAATGACAGATGAAAAAGAAATAAGCATGCTTAAAAACAGTGCCAATGAAATAGCTAATATTGATTTAAAAAGTGCTTATTCTTACAATGAACTTTTTAACAATGTTTCTCATAACAAATTATTAGAGGATATCAATAAATATAATAATTGTGGGAATATTGGTCCTGATTTTGAAATAGAATTAGGGTTTAATGAAATATATGATGAAAATACTTTTAACCAAGGTTCTTTAGATATTATAGGAAGTGTTTCATTTAACTCACATAAAAGTGGAAAAGTTTTTGATTTTCCATTTACCATGACCATTGGTTTAGATTCATATTATTTTGAAAAAGAGGGGGATATCTATAAGATATATAAATTTAGGGAGTTCTATGCTTTTTCTAAAATCTATGGTACAGAAGATACAATTCATTATAGATATAGAAAAAATGATTTTTCATTAGAAAAATATGGTACATATGGTGTACATGTTGATAGTGATATTCCTTTTGCCAGTGATAAGTATTCGATTTATATGTTTAGAAATGACTATGCCCCATTTAAATATGCTTTCCAATATGACTGTCTCACTCATTTAGTTAAATCTGAACTTGGGAAAGAGCTTTTAGAAAATGGTGCTAAAGAAGATTTATTAAGAATTCTATACAATAGGATAGCTTATGCTGTTGATGAAAGCCTTATGCCAGAATATGATTAAGATACCGATTTTTGGTATCTTTTTTTTACCAGTATTTTTTCAATAATAGTTTTATTCTTTGCTTTTATGATAAGTTTTATCTACAAGTTGGCAAAAGAAATGAATGATAAAATGTTATCTTTGAGATTAAATCAATCATTTTTTAAGGTTACAAAGAAAAGGTGATTTAAGTTTAGAATGTCTGAAAAAAGGGAAGACTAGTGAACTACAAGTTCAATGACAGCTTTCTTTTTTTGTTTTACAATAATGTTGGTGATAAAAATGGATAAAAAATTAATAGACCCTTTAAAACTAGGAATGAATTTAAAAAAATATATTAAGACAATAGGATATAAAGTCAAAGATATCCAAAATTATTTATGTTTAGAATGTCCTCAACCAATTTATCGTTGGTTTAAAGGAAGTACATATCCCTCAATTCATCATTTATATGCATTAAGTTGTTTGTTTGGGGTAAGTATGAATGAATTGGTTGAAGAAAGTGATGAAAGAAAAGAATGGGGAAATCGTATTTATCAAATAAAAGAGGGAAAACTAATCTTAGAAAAGCAAGAAATTTTGTAAGCATATTTCTTGCTTATTTTTTAGTATTCAAGTATGATATAGATACCCTATAGGGGTGGGAGGTGTAGTAATGAAAAAGAAATATGATGTCATTGGGATGACATGTAGTGCATGTTCAGCTCATGTAGATAAAGCAGTAAGAGGGTTGGATGGTGTTGATGATGTTAATGTCAATTTATTACAGAATTCAATGACTGTTGAATTTAATGAAAATAAAATAAATGAAAATCAGATTTTTGAAGCGGTCGATAAAGCGGGTTATAAAGCTCAAAATATTGGTGAAAAACAGGTTTCAAATGTTCAAGAAGATGAAAATGAACATAAAAAGAAGAATTTGATTTTATCATTTATTTTCTTGATTCCTTTATTTTATATCAGTATGGGACATATGATGAATTGGCCTTTACCAAGTATTCTCTTAGGTCATGAAAATATGATGATCTTTGTTTTAGTTCAGCTATGTTTAGTTGTTCCTATTATGTTTATTAATAGAGGTTATTATATTAGAGGATTTAAGACTTTATGGAATAGAAGTCCAAATATGGATTCTTTGATTGCCTTAGGTTCTTCAGCTGCTTTTATTTATAGTTTATATGCTACTTTTATGATGGCTTATTATCTAGGAAGAATGGACATGGATATGACCCATCATTATATGATGCAACTTTACTTTGAATCTGCAGGTATGATTTTAACGTTGATTTCTTTAGGTAAATATTTAGAATCACGTTCTAAACAAAAAACGTCAGAAGCAATAGGAAAACTCATGAAGTTGATGCCTTCAACAGCTATCGTGTTAAAAGATGGCAAAGAAGTTGAAGTGGCCATTGAAGATGTTCAAATTGGTGATGTTGTGATTGTTAAACCAGGTAACAATATTCCTTTGGATGGAAAAATCATTCAAGGACATGGTTCAATCAATGAAGCGATGATTACTGGAGAAAGCTTACCGGTCGATAAAACAGTTGGTGATCAAGTTATTGGTTCAACCAATAACTTAGATGGTTATATGCAAGTAGAAGTTAGTCATGCTTCAAATGATACAACGCTTTCTAAAATCATTCGTTTAGTAGAAGAAGCAGGGGCTTCAAAAGCACCAATTGCTAAATTGGCAGATCAAATCAGTGGGATCTTTGTACCAACCGTTATTACAATTGCAATCATTACTTTCATTTTATGGTTGACCCTTGGAAATAAAGATTTCCACTTTGCCTTAAACTGTGCAATTTCAGTCCTTGTTATTTCTTGTCCATGTGCTTTAGGGCTTGCCACTCCTACAGCAATCATGGTTGGAACAGGGAAAGGGGCTAACTTAGGTATCTTAGTTAAATCAGCACAACATTTAGAAGAACTTTCTAAATGTGATACGATTGTTTTAGATAAGACGGGAACACTTACTGAAGGAAAACCTCAAGTTACAGAAGTTTATCCAATTGGTGTAAGTGAAAATGATTTATTGAAATATGCGGGTTCGATTGAACAATATTCTAAACATCCACTTGCCAAGGCGATTCATAATTATGTTTTAGAACAAGGTTTATCTATTGATTCATTAGATCATTTTGAAATGAAACAAGGATTAGGTCTTGTGGGTAATTTAAAGGGAGAAATTCTTTTATCAGGAAATAGACGTTTGATGGAAGAAAATGATGTTGATCTTTCTTCGATTGAAGATCTCTATAAAGAATTATCATCTAAAGGAAAGACACCTTTATTCTATAGCTATGCCGGTCAACTTATTGGTTTAATCATTGTTTCAGATGTCTTGAAACAAACAAGTAAACATGCTATTAATTGTTTAAAAGATATGCATATGAATATCTATATGTTAACTGGGGATAATCAATTAACTGCCAATGCAATAGCAAGCGAATTAGGAATTGAAGCGATTGGTGAAGTCTTACCACAAGATAAAGAAAAACATGTCAGAGAATTACAAGAAAAAGGACATCGTGTAATCATGGTGGGTGATGGAATCAATGATGCACCTGCTCTTGTTAGAAGTGATGTTGGTATTGCAATGACTTCTGGTATTGATATTGCGATTGAATCAGCAGATATTGTATTAATGAAAAATGATTTACAAGATGTTGTTGTTGCTTATGAACTTTCAAAAGCAACGATTAAAAATATTAAAGAAAACTTATTCTGGGCATTTTTCTATAATGTGATAGGAATTCCTATCGCTGCCGGTGTTTTCTATCCATTCTTTGGTTTATTATTAGATCCAATGTTTGGGGCAGCAGCGATGTCGTTAAGTTCTGTCTTTGTAGTTTCAAATGCTTTAAGACTTAGATTCTTTAAACCACAACATCAAATAATTCAAATAAAGGAAAATAGGAAAAAGGAAGAAAAGAAGATGAAAAAAATATTAGTAGAAGGAATGAAGTGTGAACATTGTAAAGCACACGTAGAAAAAGCGTTAAATGCTATTGATGGTATTCAAGCAACAGTTGATCTAGAAAAAAACTGTGCTTTTGTAGAAGGTGAAGCCGACGAAGCAACACTAAAACAAGCCATTGAAGAAGCTGGATATACTTATAAAGGAATTGAATAAGTATGATGGCCGATAAAAAACAGGTCACAAGACTTTTAAAAACAGCAAGAGGACAAATTGATGGAATCTTAAAAATGGTGGAAGAAGATCGTTATTGTATTGATATTTCACATCAAATCATGGCAAGTGAAGCTATTTTAAAAAGAGTCAACAAAGAAGTCTTAAAAGCTCATATGACACATTGTGTACATGATGCAGTCAATAGTGAAGATTGTGATCAAAAAATAGAAGAAATGATTAAAGTATTAGATAATTTATTGAAATAAGAAATCTTTTAAAAAGGTTTCTTATTTTTTGTACAAAAAAGTATAATACCGGCTTATATAAGCCGGTATTGGTGATTTACAAAGTATATACTATAGATGAACAAAAAGAAAAGGTTATATATAAAAAAGAATTTTAAATGTAATAGAAATTGTATTGAATATTGTATTAATTGTATGTTTGGTGAAATCAATCAAGGATAAAAGAGAATCTTAAATAAAAGAATCATTCAAAATAACACAACTGTTTTGTTACCTTATAAATAGTGCTAGAAAATGTGAAAATATATCCATTGTTTGTATCGAATAGAAAAATAAAAGTGTATAATTAAACTAATAGTAGTTAGGAGGAAGAATTATGAGCAGATATGTATTAGGATTAGATATAGGAATTACTTCTGTAGGGTATGGTGTAATAGATATTGATAATAATTTATTTGTGGATTATGGTGTAAGGCTTTTCAAAGAAGGAACTGCTGCAGAAAATGAAACGCGAAGAACTAAAAGGGGTTCAAGACGTTTAAAAAGAAGAAAATCTAATCGTTTAAATGATATGAAAAATCTTTTAAAGGAAAATGAATTATATTTTGAAGATTATCGAAATTATAATCCTTATGAGGTAAGGGTTAAAGGATTAAAAGAAAAGTTATTGCCTGAAGAACTATGTACAGCAATTATGCATATAACAAAATCAAGAGGAACAACTTTAGAAGCACTTGCTGATGAAAGTCAAGATGATGAAGGAACAAAAGCAACGCTTTCAAAAAATGCAAAAGAATTAAGCAATGGAAAATATGTTTGTGAAGTTCAATTAGATAGATTAAACAATAATCATAGAATAAGAGGCGCAGAAAATAATTTCAAAACAGAGGATTATGTAAAAGAACTCAAAGAAATATTAAAACATCAAGATTTAAATGAAGAATTATGTAATCAAATTATTGAAATAGTTTCAAGAAGAAGACGTTATGATCAAGGTCCAGGTAGTGAAAAATCACCTACTCCTTATGGAAGTTATCGTCTGGTAGATGGTGTTTTAAAACATGTTAATTTAATTGATGAAATGCGGGGAAGATGCAGTGTTTATCCAAATGAATTTAGAGCACCAAAACAATCCTATACAGCTGAGTTATTTAATTTATTGAATGATTTAAATAATCTAACGATTAAAGGTGAAAAAATAACAGTTGAAGAAAAGAAAAAGGTTATCGCAGTTGTTAATGAAAAAGGAAATATTACAGTTAAACAATTACTTAAATTATTAGATGCTCAAGAAGATGAAGTTACAGGATTTAGAATTGATAAAAATGATAAACCATTAATTACAGAATTTAAGGGTTATAGTAAAGTTTTAAAAGTCTTTAAAAAATATAACCAACAAGAATTACTAGAAGATAAATTGATTGTTGATCAAGTTATTGACATATGTACAAAATCAAAAGGTATTGATGAAAGAAAAAAAGATATTAAAGAATTATATCCTGAATTTGATAATGAGTTAATTGAAGAATTAGCTTCAATTAAAGGTGTTTCTGCTTATCATTCATTATCTTTTAAAGCAATGCATATGATCAATAAAGAAATGCTTACAACAGAAATGAATCAAATACAAGTTCTTCATGAAATAGAAATGTTTGATAAAAATAGAAAATCATTAAAGGGTAAGAAAAATATTGAACCTGATGAAGAAGCTATTCTATCTCCAGTTGCTAAAAGAGCGCATCGAGAAACATTTAAAGTCATTAATGCATTAAGAAAAAAATATGGGGAATTTGATAGTATTGTTATTGAAATGACAAGAGATAAAAATTCAAAGGAACAAGTAAAGCGAATAAATGATAGTCAAAAAAGATTTAAAAGCGAAAATGATCGAGTTGATGGAATTATTAAAAATTCAGGTATTGATCCAGAAAGAGTTAATGGAAAAACAAAAACGAAAATTCGTCTTTATTTACAACAAGATTGTAAGACAGCCTATACGCAACAAGATATTGATTTACATACATTGATTTTTGATGATAAAGCTTATGAAATCGATCATATTATTCCAATATCTGTTTCATTGGATGATTCTCTTACTAATAAAGTATTAGCTTCTCGTTTAGAAAACCAACAAAAAGGTAATCTAACACCAATGATGGCTTATTTAAAGGGAAAATTTACGGGTGGTAATTTAGAAAAATATAAATTATTTGTAAGTAGTAATAAAAATTTTAATGGCAAAAAAAGAAATAATTTACTTACTGAACAAGATATTACAAAAGAAGATGTAGCAAGAAAGTTTATTAATCGTAATTTAGTAGATACAAGCTATGCTTGTCGTACAGTATTAAATACTTTACAACATTATTTTAAAGATAATGAAATAGATACGAAAGTTCATACTATTAGAGGACAATCAACGAATATTTTTAGAAAACGAATAAATTTACAAAAAGATAGAGAACAAGATTATTTCCATCATGCTATTGATGCATTAATTGTTGCTTCTTTAAAGAAAATGAATATCGTCAATTCATATTTGATGCACTATAACTATAGTGATTTATATGATGAAGAAACAGGAGAAGTATTTGATGTTTTACCTGATAAACAATTTATTGATCAAAGATATATTTCATTTATCTCTGATTTAAAAAATATTTATCAAGAATCAAATCAATATAATTTAGGCTACATTACACAAGAACAAATGCATTATCCACTTATCAAAGTGTCACATAAAATAGATACTAAACCTAATAGACAAATTGCAGATGAAACAATTTATAGTACAAGAAATATTGAAGGACAAGATATGTTAGTTGAAAAAATTAAAAATATCTATGATCCTAAAGAAAAGAAAGCAATAGAACTTGTTAATAATATTATTAATGATGATACTGATAAGTATATTATGAAGCATAAAGATCCTCAAACTTTTGAAAAAATAAAAGAAGTGGTATTAAATCATTTTAATGATTATAAAGATTCAAAAGAATATT
>ERZ773252.2827-NODE-2827-length-14253-cov-3.132413_pt1 | contig 14253 bp, 10 predicted proteins | sample MGYA00580517_ERZ773252 | MGnify/ENA primary metagenome ERZ773252 (study PRJEB29015, sample SAMEA2737766) | human gut metagenome | biome: human gut; feature: human-associated habitat; material: faeces | place: China | collected 2012 ... | reverse complement strand
CTTCATGGACGGGGTCATAGGGAAATCGTCCACGAAGAACACGCGCTTGGGCACCTTGTAGCGGGCGATGCGCGGGATGGCGTAGGCGCGCACGTCGTCCTCGGTCATGTCCTCGTATCCCGGGCGCGTGCGGATGAAGGCGCCGACGATCTCGCCGAGCTTCGCGTCGGGGATGCCCACCACCTGGGCGTCCAGCACGCCGGGCATGGTGAGCAGGAAGTTCTCCACCTCGAGCGGGTAGATGTTCTCGCCGCCGCGAATGATCATGTCCTTGATGCGGCCCGTGACGCGGAAATAGCCGTCCTCGTCCACGGTGCCCATGTCGCCGGAATGCAGAAAGCCGTTCGCGTCGATGGCCTTGGCCGTCTCCTCGGGCATCTTGTAGTAGCCCTTCATGACGTTGTAGCCCTTGCAGCACAGCTCCCCGTGCTCCCCCGGCCCGCAGATGTGGCCGTCGTTCACATCGAGCACGCGCACTTCCACCGGCGGATGGGCCCGGCCCACGGTCTCGCACTTGTGGGGGATGTCGTCGTCCACGGAGGTCTGGGTGAACACCGGGCTCGTCTCGGTGAGGCCGTAGCAGATGGTCACGTCCCGCATGTTCATGCGCTCCATGACCTCGCGCATGGTCTCCGGCGGGCAGGGGCTGCCGGCCATGATGCCCGTGCGCAGATGCGACAGGTCGAAAGAGTCGAAGTCCGGGTGGTTCAGCTCGGCGATGAACATGGTGGGCACGCCGTAGACCGCCGTCGCCTTCTCCTTGTCGAGGGCCTGAAGCACCAGCTCGGCGTTGAACTCCTCCACGATGAGCATGGTGCAGCGGTGGGTGAGGCAGGCCATGACCCCCAGCACGCAGCCGAAGCAGTGGAAGAACGGCACCGGCAGGCACACGCGGTCTTCGGCACCGAGCTTCTGTCCCTCGCCGATGTAGAAGCCGTTGTTCAGAATGTTGCGATGGGTGAGCATGACGCCCTTGGGGAAGCCCGTGGTGCCGCTCGTGTACTGCATCATGACCACGTCGTTGTTGTCGAACTGGCCCTGGGCCCATTCCAGGGAGCTGTCCGGCTTGTGCTGGCCGAGCAGCAGAAGTTCCGGCACGCTGTAGAAGCCGCGGTGCTTCTCGGGCCCCATGTAGATGAGGTTCTCGAGGAAGGGGTACTCCTCGGAATGGAGGAAGCCGCGCTGCACGTTCAGCGACTCGGGCACCAGATCGCGGATGATCTGCAGGTAGTCCACATCGCGGTAGGCATCGATCACGCAGAGCGCCTTCATGTCCGACTGCTTCAGCACGTAGTCGAGCTCGTGGGACTTGTACACCGGGTTCACCGTGACCATGACCACGCCGATCTTCGCGGAGGCGTACATGAAGGTGAGCCAGTCGGGGATGTTGCGCGCCCACACGCCCAAATGATCGCCCGGCTTCATGCCGATGGCCAGGAGGCCCTTGGCCAAAGCATCGGTGCGCTCGTCGAAGTCCTTGTAGGTCCAGCGCAGGTCGCGGTCCGGGTACACGACGAACTCGTGGTCGGGGTCAATCGCCACCTGCTGCTTCAGGTAGGCGCCGATGGTCAGCTCCGAGTGCAGCGGATAATCGGGAGACCCGGGAACGGGAGCGTCGGTCGTCTTGTTCTCTTCCGTCATAGATCCCTCCCCGGCTTAGAACGGCGTGTAAACACAGGCCAAGAATTTAGCATTTTGTCCATTGTGGGCGCGCACCTGGTGGGGCACGATGGAATCGTAGTAGATGGACTCGCCGGGGCCGAGCACGTAGGTCTCGTTGCCGTACTCGATCTCGATCTCCCCCTCCATACCGTAGAGCCACTCCTCCCCCTCATGGGAATCCAGCTTGTGCGTAGCCTCGCCGGTGGGGCTCACGGTGATGATGAACGGGTCCATATGACGGGAGGGACGGCCCGCGGCCAGGCTGAAGTAGGACAGGTCGCCGGCATCCTTGGCAGTCTGGAGCGATTTCACGCGCTCCACTTCCTCCATCTGATCGGTGCTGATGTAGGCGGGCCCGTAGGTCTCGTCGTCATCCATGAGGGTGCCCAGACGCACGCCGAGGGCGCGGGTAAGCTTGATCAGCGGCGCCAGGGACGGCGGCACCTCGCCGGCCTCCAGCTTCTCGATGACCGTCACGTCGCAACCGCAGCGGTCGGCCAGATCCTGGCAGGTCAGATGATGCGCCTCGCGCAGCGTGGTGATCTTGCGCCCGAGCTTGTTGTCCTCAGCCATAACGTGCCTCCTTGAAATTCGATATCGTACTATTTTACTTGAGGACGGAAAAGGGAAATAAAAGAAGCCGATGAGATGTCCCATCGGCTTCGGTGAGCGTAACGCCAGGCACGCTCTTCGGCAACGCCCTTAGAGAAGAGGCCTCCTTTAGCGCTTCTCGGCGAGCAGTCGGTTGAGCGCGTTCAAGTAGGCCTTCGCCGAGCTGACGATGATGTCGCCATCGGCCCCTCGGCCCACGTACACCTCGCCGCCGGCGGCCTTCACGCGCACGGTCACCTCGCCGAGCGCGTCGATGCCGCGGGTCACGGCGTTCACGGCGAACTCGGACAGGTCGTTGTCGACCTGCACGATCTGATCGATGGCCTTGTACACCGCATCGATCGGGCCGGCGCCCCAATCGCACACCGTCCGCACGTCGCCCTCGGGCCCGCGCAGGGTCACCGTGGCCGTGGGCTTCAAGGGGAAGCCGCAGCTGACCTGCACGCCCTCCAGCGTGTAGATGGCGCACTCCTCGCGGTCGCGCTCGTTCACGAGCGCTTCCAGATCCTCGTCGTAGACTTCCTTCTTCTTGTCGGCCACATCGAGGAAGGCGTTGTAGAGGCGGTCGAGCTCCTCGCCCTCGTACTCGTAGCCGAGCTCCTCCAGGCGGTGCTTCAAGGCCGCATGTCCGCTGCGGGCCGTCAGCACGATCTGGCTTTGGCCCACGCCCACCTCGGCCGGATCGATGATCTCATAGGTGTCGCGCTTCTTCAGCACGCCGTCCTGGTGGATGCCCGAGGAATGGGCGAAGGCGTTGGCGCCCACGATGGCCTTGTTGGCCTGCACGTTCATGCCGGTGATGGAGCTGACCAAGCGGCTCGCCTTGATGAACTCGCGGGTGTTGATGTCGGTGTGCGCATCGAGTTCCTCGCCGTGCATGCGCATGGCCATGACCACTTCCTCCATGGCCGTGTTGCCCGCGCGCTCGCCGAGGCCGTTGATGGTGCACTCGATCTGCGTGGCCCCGTTGCGCACGCCGGCCAGCGACAGCGCCGTGGCCATGCCCAAGTCGTTGTGGCAGTGCACCGACACGGTGACGTCGTCGATGCCGGCCACGTTGTCCATGAGGTACTTGATGCGCGCGCCGAAGTCCTCCGGCAGCGAGTAGCCCGTGGTGTCCGGGATGTTCACCACCGTGGCCCCCGCCTTGATGACCGCCTCGATGACCCGCGCGAGGAACGCGAAGTCCGACCGGCCCGCGTCCTCGGCGTAGAACTGCACGTCTTCCACGTACTTCTTGGCGTAGCTGACCGCATGCACCGCTCGTTCGATGCACTCGTCCTCGGTGATGCGCAGCTTGTCGCGCATGTGCGAGGGCGACACGCCGATGCCGGTGTGGATGCGGGGACGCTTCGCGAACTTCAGCGCATCGGCCGCCGAGTCGATGTCCTTGTCCACGGCGCGGGTGAGCGCGCACACCACGGCCGCGTCGCCGGCCAGCTCGGAGATGCGGCGCACCGACTCGAAGTCGCCGGGACTTGAGATGGGAAAGCCGGCCTCGATGACATCGACGTTCAGGCGAAGGAGCTGGCGGGCGATGACGAGCTTCTCCTCCGTGTTCATAGAGGCGCCCGGCGATTGCTCGCCGTCGCGCAGCGTGGTATCGAAGATGTCGATCTTGCGTGTCATGCCGTCCTTCTTTCTTCTTTTCTTCTTCCGACAGTTCGCGCCCGAGACGCGGACATAGTTGACCGAAAGCATCATAGCAAAAACCAGCGGCGCCCCCGTTAAGAGGCGCCGCTGGACACGGTTAAATCTTTCTATAGCCCGACATCGGAGCCGTCGATGGCCGCTACAGGGTGATCTTCCACAGGTTGCGCAGATCGATGGCCCCGCGCAGGCGGTCGAGCACCGCTTCGGACACGTCCCCCTCGACATTCATGTACACGAGCGCGCAGGACTCCTCCGGCTTGGTGCCGATCTGCATCGTGGTGATGTTGGCCGCCGCCTCGCCCAGAATGGTGCCGATAACGCCGATGCGGCCGGGCGCGTCCACATACTCGAACACAAGCGACGTGGTCGCCGGCGCGATATCGATCTTGTAGCCCATGAGAGAGATGATGCGGGGCGTGTGCTCGGTGCCGAACAGCGTCGCCGCCACCTCCACCTCGTCGGCCACGATGCGCACCGAGGAGGCGTACTCGCCGGCATCGCGCACCGAGGCGGTCGTGACGGAAATGCCGTGCTGGGAGGCCACCGACTCGGCGTTGGCCGCCGAGAAGGCCCCGAGGCGCCGGTAAGACAGGCCGCCGTCGAGCACCGCCGCGAGCAGCGGCGCCGGGTCGGCATCGGCCAGGCCGCCGGCCAGCTCCACCTTCAGGCTCTTCGGCGTGTGACCGAGAATCTGGCTGGCCATCGATCCCATCATCTTGCAGGCGTGCACGTAGGGCCCGATGGCATCGAAGACCTCCGGCGGCAGCGGCGAGAGGTTCACCGCCGTGGCCACCATGCCGCCCTCCAGGCCCGCTTCCACGTACTCGGCGATCTGGGTGGAGGCGCGCCGCTGGGCCTCGTGGGTCATGGGAGAGAGATGCGGCGTCAGAATGGCGTTCTCGAACTCGTGCAAGGGCGAGTCGGTGCAGGGCTCGGCCTCGAAGGAGTCCACAGCCACGGCCGCGATCTTGCCGGCGGCCACGAAATCGGCCAGGGCGTCCATATTGAAAATGCCGCCACGGGCCGCGTTCACGAGCACGACCCCGTCCTTCATGGCGGCGAACTCGTCGGCTCCGAACATGCCGAGCGTGCTCACCGTACGGGGCAGGTGCACCGTGATGAAGTCGGCCTGGGCGAGCACCGGCGCCATGTCGTCGTAAAGCATGACGCCCAGATGCAGGGCGCGCTCGGGCGAGCAGTAGGGGTCGTGCCCGATGAGGTTCATGCCGAAGGCCGCGGCCCGCTCGGCCACAAGGCCGCCGACGCGTCCCAAACCGAAAATGGCGAGCGTCTTGCCGAACAGCTCGCTGCCCATGAAATCGGCGCGCCGCCACTGGCCCTCGTGCATGGACGCACTTGCCTCGGGAATGTGGCGCGCAGCGGCAAGCAGGAGCGCCATAGTATGCTCGGCGGCCGAGATGACGTTCGAGTTCGGGGCGTTGCACACGATGACGCCGCGCTCGGAGGCGGCCTCGATATCGATGTTGTCCACCGTCACGCCCGCGCGCCCGATGATCTTCAGGTTCTCGGCGGCATCGAGCAGCGAAGAGTCGACCACCGTGTTCGGATGCACGATGAGCGCGTCGTAGGGAGCGATGGCGCCGATGAGCTCCTCGGCCGTGGGATCGATGAGCGTGTCAACTTCATAGCCGTGCTCGGTGAGCGAATCGATGCCTTCCTGCACCAAGTCCTCGGTAACCAGGATCTTCTTCGTCATGAGCGCCACCTTCCGCATTCGTCGCCCTCGCAGGGCTTCCGCTTTATCACGGGGAGGCTGACGCCTCCCCCTTTTGTTTGGTCGTTAACCGTTGTTCTTCTCGAACTCGGCCATGAAGGCGACGAGCGCCTCGACGCCGGCCTTGGGCATGGCATTGTAGATGCTCGCGCGCATGCCGCCCACCGAGCGATGGCCCTTGATGGACTCGATGCCGTGGGACTTCGCCTCGGCCACGAACAGCGCATCCAGCTCGTCGGAGCCCGTGACGAAGGGCACGTTCATGAGCGAGCGATCCTCCTTGCGGGCGGTGCCGCGGAACAGCTTGCTCTGATCGAGGTAATCGTAGAGGATCGCGGCCTTCTCCTTGTTGCGCTCGGCCATAACGGACAGGCCGCCCATCTCCTTCAGCCACTTGAACACGAGGCCGCAGATGTAGATACCGTAGGCCGGCGGGGTGTTCGACAACGACTTCGCCTTCGCCTGGGTGGTGTAGCGCATGATGGTGGGCGTGAAGGGCAGCACATCCTCGCGCACCAAGTCGTCGCGCACGATGACGATGGTCACGCCGGCAGGGCCTATGTTCTTCTGCACGCCGCCATAGATGAGACCGAACTTCGACACGTCCATGGGCTCGGAGAGGAACATCGAGCTCACATCAGTGACCAGCGGAATGTCACCGGTCTCGGGCAGCGTGTGGTACGTGGTTCCATAGATGGTCTCGTTCTGGCAGATGTACACGTAGTCGGCCTCAAGGTCGAACTCGAGGCCGGCCACGTCGGGCACGTAGGAGAAGTTCTCGTCCTCGGAAGAGGCCACGCAGCGCGCCTCGCCGTAGAGCTTCGCCTCTTTCCAGGCCTTCTTCGACCAGGAGCCGGACACGATGTAGTCGGCCTTCTTGTTCTGCATGAGGTTCATCGGGACGGCCGCGAACTGCTGGGTGGCACCGCCCTGCAGGAAAAGCACCTGGTAGTTGTCGGGAATCTGCAGAAGCTCGCGCAGGTCGGCCTCAGCCGTCTCAATGATGTTCGCGAAGGGCTTGGAGCGATGGCTCATCTCCATGACGGACATGCCGGTGCCATCGTAGTCGAGCATCTCGGCGGCCGCCTGGCGCAGCACCTCCTCGGGAAGCACAGCGGGACCGGCGGAAAAGTTGTAGACCCTAGCCATGAGGCGATTCTCCTTCATCACGCGCCCGAAGCCCCTGCGGCGGCGCCGATGCGCCCCGTCCTGCGTCGTGCCCCGAGCAGCCGTCAGTTACCCGGCCATTGTAACCCCATATGCGAGCCGCGCCCTCAACATAAGAGCCGAGCGGTTCGGAGGCGGAGAATCCACGCCCTTGCAAAGATTTTCCCGTAATTGGTCACAAAATCGAGTTCTGGGTTTTGCTTTTCAGTGGAATATACGTTTTTCGTTTATTTTAACGGTCACTCAACTAGTTTCGAGCCCGATTTCGGGCGGATGGTGAAGCAATTATCATGACCTGGAACCCAAAACTCGATTTTGTGACCAAAAAACGAAAAGTCTTTGTCCTGAGGAAAGGAAGCCTCATGTACTTCGATAACATGGTTCTCTACTACAAGCCCACCTGCCCCTTCTGCCACAAGGTGCTCGACTTTATGGAGCAGGAGGATATCGCCATGCCCATGCGCGACACCCTCGAGCCGGGCGTGAAAGACGACCTCATCCGCATCGCTGGCAAGGGCCAGGTGCCGTGCCTTATCGTGGACGGCGTGCCGATGTTCGAGTCCGACGACATCATCCGCTTCCTCGGCGATCTCATCTTGGAGCGCGAAGAGGACTAGGCGGCTGCAACAGACGAAGCACAGGACGCGCCAGGGCTCGATCCGACGCGTCCTGTTTTATGGAAGACTTCCTCGAAGATAGTGTGCCATTGACGCCTCGTCAGCGCTACACTGTTCTCACGCGAAAACGCGCAAGCGAGGACAAGGAGTCTCTATGACCAAGTTCACCAACGTCATCGTCCGCAAGCCGGGCAAGTCTCTGTGCAACGGCATCACGAGCGCCCCGGAGCTGGGCCAGCCCATCTACGAGCGCGCCGTGGAGGAGCACGACGATTACATCGCCGCCCTGAAGCAATGCGGCGTGGAAGTGACCGAGCTGCCGGCGCTGGAGGAGTACCCGGACTCGTGCTTCGTGGAGGACCCCGCGGTCATCACGCGCTGCGGCGCCATCATCACCAACCCCGGCGCCGATTCCCGCAACGGCGAGAAGGACGAGATCGAGCCGACCATCCGCCAGTTCTTCGACGACGAGCACGTCAAGCACATCGTCGCGCCGGGCACGCTGGACGGCGGCGACGTCATGATGGTGGGCGACCACTTCTACGTGGGTCGTTCCGCCCGCACCAACGAGGAGGGCATCCGCCAGTTCATCGAGATCCTCGAGGGCTGGGGGCTCGAGGGCTCCGAGGTCCCGCTGGAGGAGGTGCTGCACCTGAAGACCGGCGTGAACTACCTGGAGGACGGCAATATGCTCGTTTCCGGCGAGTTTATCGAGAAGCCGGATTTCGCCCAGTACAACAAGGTAATCGTGCCCGAGGACGAGGCCTACGGGGCCAACTGCATCTGGGTCAACGACACGGTCATCGTGCCCGAGGGCTACCCCACCGTGCTGAAAGCGGTGCAGGACCTCGGCTACAAGACGCTTGTGGTGGACACTTCCGAGTACCGCAAGGTGGACGGCGGCCTGTCCTGCCTGTCGCTGCGCTTCTAAGCCTGCGATACATCGAATGTCAGAAGAGGCCCGCGATCACTCGCGGGCCTTTTTGTGTGCCAGCTCAACCTCCTCCCCGTTCTTCGGGGAGGACGACAGTTTCTCTCCGACAACGAGGCCGCGCGCTACTCCACCGTGCCGTAGACCTGGCCCCAGGCATGACCGGCGATGGCGCTGTTCAGCTGGGTGCACAGGCGCTGGCGCGTGTAGTCGCCGGGCGGCAGCAGCGTGACGATGCGCAGCAGTTCCTCGGGAAGGTCGGCCGCCTCGGCGGCTATCACCGCGTCGAGCCGGCGCACGGTGTCGTCGGCCGCACCTTGGCCCCTACGGCCTCCGCGATGGTGGGGTCCAGGTCGCCATACTGCGCGAACAGGGCATTCACGATATCCTGCAGCGCCCCGTAGTACTCGCTGCGCTCTCGGTTGGTTCCAGTATGTTCACGGCTCATAACGTCGCCTCCTTCTGCTTGTCGATTATAAGCGCTTCCAGGGCGGACAGGTCGGTTTTCTCGAAGTGGTACGGAACGATTTGCGGATCGCGCGAGTTGTCGGCAGCCGCGTGCTCGATGCGCAGGAAGTGGGCGTCCACCGACTCGTAGCCGGCGCGCATGAGCGCGTAGGCGTAGCAGCTCGCCTGAAGGCGGTGCTTCTCATTGAGCTGCTTGGGCGTCTCGTCGGCGCGGCCGCCGGTCTTGTAGTCGATGAGGAAGGCGGCCCCGTCCCCGTTGTCGGCGAGGCCATCGATCTCGCCTTCAAGGAAGAAGCCCCCTATCGCCACAGTGAAGGGCACTTCGGCGCGACGATTCTCGAAAGCGGCGAAGAGAGCGGCCTCGTCGCTGCCGAGCCAGCGAACGAGCGCCGCGCGCAAGCGCGCCTGCTGTTCCTCCGACAGGCCCTCCTTCTGAATCTGCGCCCGGATGGCTTCCTCGCTGGGAGCGAAGAGCGATCCCCGCTCGCTCCGCTCGATGGCCTGCTGCGCCAGACGATGGAACGCCGTGCCCAGGGCCGTGGCGGATTCCTGCGCCCCAAGGACGCACACAGGGGACCCGTCAGATTCACGCGACCCTGAAGCATCGTCAACGAACGAAGATTCGCTCTCATCACTCCCATTCGAAGTCTCCGAACCGAGTCCGCTGCGGCCCTCATGCAACAGAACGACGCCCTCGTCAGCCTCAACGGCCGGCTCGTCGCTATGGGGATGCGCGCCCGAAAGCGACGTGTAGGAGTACAGCCCCTCCCGCACGAAATTGTGCGGCGCGAGCGCCGGGTCTTCGCCATGCGCTCGCCGGACAACTGCGAAGACGGCAGGGGCATCCTCGCTAAGGGGCGCAGCCGCGCCAAGCTCCTCGTCGAGCCGCTCCTCCCCTGTGGGCGCCGAGGCCGCAAGAGGCTCCTCGCCCGTCTCTTCCCCAACCTCGGCGAGAACCCGCTCGCTCGCCACCCGGGCAGGCGCGCGGCCGCCGAAATCCATCATTGCGACGCTCGCGCCGTCGTCCATGGCCCAGCCAAGGGCGTCGAAGACGTCGCCGGTCACCCAGGTGCTCTCGTAACCGTCCTCTATCTTCGCGCTCACCCTCATAGCCAGAAGAAGAGATCGGCTCGCGCGCGTGAGGGCCACGTACATGAGGCGCCGCGCCTCCTCGCGCTCCTGGGCGGCGGAATATGCGGCCAGCGCCGCGCCGAATTGAGCTGCGGAAAGAGCTCCGAAGGCGCCCTCGGCCTCGGCGGGACCGTCCAGGGAAACGTCAAGATCCTCTGCCTCCTGAGCCCGCGCCCATCCTTTCAATTTGGAGGCGGTCTTGTCCCAGGGGCCATGGGGCATCCACGTTGCAGCCACGTAGGTCGTCTCGCCGATGTTCTCGACGAAGAAAGAGGGTGCGCGACTTCCGGGATAGCCGTCCTTCAGTTCGGCCACGGCCACATGGGGAAACTCCAGCCCCTTGGAGGTATGAACCGTCATGATGCGCACGAAATCGGCATCGAGGCACGCCAGCGCACCCGGCGCCTCCTTAGCCAGGGAAAGGTAGTCGGCGAATTGGCGGGCCACATCGGCGATACCGCAGCTCTCCCGCGCGAGCTCCCCAACGACCACGCACGCTTTGTTGAAGTTGCCCGCGCGCGCCATGCCGTCGGCCCCCTCAAGCTGAGCCACTCGGTCAAGACCTACGAGGACCTGCCGCTGTCCACGAAAAGGCGCCGCAGCGCCAACGCCGGCTCTTCGCGAACCGCGCGGCGCACGAAATCGCGCAGGCAGCGGCGCGCCAGCGCCAAAGCGGCGCGATCGTTCTCCCCGAGGGGAAACCCATCATCTTCCTCTCGTCCGAAGAAGCCGCGAGAGATAGGCTGACGGGGGCGAGCACGGCCATCGTCACCTTCGCCTTCGCCGTCGCTTTCCGACGCCCAGGCGTCCGTTGTGGCGAGCGCGAGAAGAGCATCGTCGGAAAGCGCGAACAGATCGGAGGCGAGCGCCTGGTAAAGTGCCTCGGAGTCGTCGCGGTTCACTGCCACGCGCAGCAGCGTAGCCACAAGTTGGGCCTCTGCGCTCTGGCCGAACCCCGATCCGCCCGTCACGATGCTCTCGAAGCCCGCATCGCGCAGCGCCTCCTGGTAGACGGAGGCGCGGGTCATAGCTCCCAGCAACAGGGCCATCTCCCCGGGGCGCGCGCCGGCCTCCCTCAGCTGCGCGAAGCGCTCGGCCACCTCGCGGGCGCACCGGACCGACAGCTCCTCGGAAGACACGGTGGCGCGACTGCCGTCGTTCTGGAAGACGCTCACGGCGATACGTGCCGGGCCATCCCCCTCGAACACCGGATCGGCGGCCGTGTTCACCGCGCCGGCGGCCTCCAGATGCAAGAACTCGTCGCCGAAGACCTGGGGCTGGCCGAAGACGGCATCCACCAACGACAAGACGTCGCCGTGGCTGCGGAAGTTGTGGGGCAACTGGGGGAACTCCGCCTCGGGCGAGAGGGATCGCAGCCGGTCGCGGTACTCGAAGAACACGTTCACATCGGCGCCGCGGAACCGGTAGATGCTCTGCTGCGCGTCGCCCACCGTGCACACGTTGGCGAAGCCCGGCTGCGCCAGGGCGGCGATAACGGCGACCTGCAGCTTGTCGGTATCCTGGAACTCGTCGACCATGATGACCTTGAACCGCTCGCGGTAGCGCTCGGACAGCTCCGGGTGGGCGGAAAACGCGTCCAAGCACCGGCGCAGCAAATCGCCCTGATCGAGTCGGTCGTTCCCCTTCGCTCGGGCGTAGGCGTCCTCCAGAAGACGCGCGAGCGACACGGCGGCAACGCTCACCCGCGCCCCCAAGGCCGCTTGCGCCTCGGAGAACACGCTCGCGTAGGCACCTCGCCAGGCAGCGAACGCATCGGCGTCCGGCTTTTTGGCGCGGTACTTGTCCGAAGAAGGGGGAAACGCCAGAAGCGCCTCGAGAAAAGGCCCCGCCTCGAACCGCGCATCCAAGAATCCTTCGCCCGTATCGGCAGCGAGCCACTGCTCGGCCCGGTCGATGCCGGTCTCTAGATCGGAGGCGAACGTCTCGTCGGTGGCATTCGTCTTTCCCCAGACCTTCACCACCTCCTGAATCTCCATGGCAGCCTCCAGAGCCTGTCGCACAAGGCGCGCAGGCGTGGCGGTCGGTACGGACAGGCGCAGGCCCTCGAACCCCTCGGGCATCGCCCGTACCCGGGCCACCACCTCCTGGGAATACTCCAAGAGCCTCTTGTCGAAGGGCCCCTGCCCCCTCAGTCCGAACTCGTCGATGACCGCGCGAAGAAGCGGATCGGCCCCCGCTTCGAGATGGGCGAGCACCTGCTCGGTGGCTTCGGCCCGAAGGTAGCTCGCCTCCGCCTCGTCGATCACCTCGAACTTCGGATCGATGCCTACCTCGAAGGCGTTCTCGCGCAGGATGCGCGCGGCCATAGAGCCGATGGTGCACACCCAGGCATCATCCACCTTCAGCGATTCCTCCGCAAGCCCCTCCTCGCGCAGAAGAGCGCGGATGCGGTCGCGCAGCTCCGCGGCGGCCTTCACGGTGAAGGTAATGGCGAGCACCTCGTCGATGGATTGCAGACCGCCGGGCGCCTCCTCGCCGGCGAGCAGCCCGTAGGCGATGCGCCTCGTCAGGGTGAAGGTCTTTCCCGAGCCGGCGCCGGCGGCGACCATGAGGGGGCGGTCGAAGGTGGTGATGGTAAGGCGCTGGCCCTCTTTGCAGGTATCGAGATTCACGCGAGCCTCCCGGGGCAATCGTAGGCGGGACAGAATTCACAAGCTTTCGGCGCGGACGGGCTCACGGGGATGGCCCCCTCGGAAAGCGCCGCCAACCGATCGGCCACCAAGGCCTCGATGGCATCCAGATAGGCGGAGAAGTTCATGGCCACCGCCGAGCTTCTGGAAGACAGGCCCGCAGGGTCGAAGGCCGCACCGTCGTAGGCCCCCGCCAACAGCTCCTTGGGGCTCTGCGCCCGGTAGCCCAAGTACAGCGCCCCGGCGCAGGCGAGGCCGAGGTCGGTGCGCAAAAGCGCCTGGGCGTAGATGAGCCCCTGCACGTGATGCGGCACGGACGGCTCGTCGCCCTCCTTCAGGCCGGATGCGTAGTCCTTGGACGATCCCTTGTAGTCGATCACCACGAAGCGTCCCCGCTCTGCGTCGGCATCGACGCGGTCGACGCGCCCCCGCAGCCGGACGCCGGCAAAATCCACGCCGTCGGCGACCTCGATGGGATGCTCGCAGAAGACCACTTCGTAGCCCGGGGGCATCTGGGCCTGCAGGCGCAAGCTGTGAACCAGTTGGCGCTTGAGCTGCGCCACCCGCTGCCGCTCCTCGCGCGTCGTCGCCGCAAGGCGAGAGCCCCCTCGGCGCTCGGGCTGCTCGCGGACAAGCTCGTCCACGAGCGCCTCGAACCGGGGCACCATGGCCTCGATGTTCTCCGCGTCCACGCGTCGCACGCCCTCCTCGGCGAGCCTGTCGTAGAAGCGGGCAAAGGCCTCATGGGCGAAATTACCCAGCTCCCGCGGCCCGAACCTCTCGTCGGGAGCCTCCGGTCGGATGCACGACTGCACGAACCACCGATAGGGGCAGTGGAGGTACTGCTCGATCGCCGAGGGAGAGAGCACGGGCAGACCCTCGGGCGTGCGCGGAAGGTAGCGAAGAAGAGGAAGCGACCGCAGGCTGCCCCGCGACGGGCGGAGAAGCTCCTCGCATCCCGTCACCGGGGCGAAGGCGGCGCCAAGCGCTTGCGGCAAGTCGCCTTCGCCGGCGCATCGGGCGCCGGCGGCCAAGGGCTCGGGGAGTCCGAAGCGCGCAGGGTCAGGACGGCCCCAACGCAAGGCCAGCTCCTCATCGCCGGCCGCTAAGGCCCGGTCGGCGCCGGCCCGGGCCTGGGCGCTCGCGAACTCTTCCAGCAGAAAGGAGGGGAACAGCTCGCTTTCCCGCTCGTCGCGCCGGCTCACGCCCAGGACAAATCGCCGACGGGCGGCGCGCTGCGCCGCCGCGAACCGCGAGCGCTGGCGCCAGAGCGCCGAAGGCTCTCGGGGAAGTCCGAGCGTCTCGGCGAGGCCGTCCAAAGCCGATAGGCTCTCGGAGATGCCGAAGGTGCGCGCGCTGACGTCCGCCAGGATCACCACATCCCAGCTTTTCGGCACGAGCGAGTCCAGTACGGCCGCACCGGCGATTTCGCAGAGGGGGCCGTCCGTCCCGGAGGAGCCCTCGACGCTCAGCGTGGCATCGGCAAGCAGCGGCGTCAGCGCGCAGGTCGACACGCCCAGCCCCTCCGCCAGGGCAAGCAGACCGCAGAGCTTGTCGAAGGCGGCGCGCTCGACGGCACGCTCCAGCGCGTCCGACGAGGCGGCACCGACGGCGCTGGAAAGGGCG
>ERZ773252.2812-NODE-2812-length-14335-cov-4.824510_pt1 | contig 14335 bp, 10 predicted proteins | sample MGYA00580517_ERZ773252 | MGnify/ENA primary metagenome ERZ773252 (study PRJEB29015, sample SAMEA2737766) | human gut metagenome | biome: human gut; feature: human-associated habitat; material: faeces | place: China | collected 2012 ... | reverse complement strand
GCGCCACCTTGCCAAGGTGGAGGTAGCGAGTTCGAGCCTCGTAATCCGCTCCAATCGGCGCTATAGCCAAGTGGTAAGGCAAAGGTCTGCAACACCTTGATCCCCAGTTCAAATCTGGGTGGCGCCTCCAGAATCGTTTCTCTATGGAGAATGAAAAAAGTCCGAGTAGGGCTTTTTTTGTTCTCCATTTTTCGTTCCCCCTCCCCGATTGCTCTGTTTGCGAGAATACTTCCCTACAAACATATCAACATAAAAAACAAGCGGTATGGTTTTTTCTCCATATCGCTTGTTTTGTTTCCTCTTATTGAAACGGGCTGGAATCTCCACCGTGCAAGCAAGTTTTATGTATAATCAAATGATGTGACATGGAAAGTATCTATCCATGATTTCTTTCTTGCCAACACAATGCATGATTTTCTCTATTCGATTTGTAGTGCAAAGTGCGAAGGATTTTCATCCGTGCAAGCCTATTCAGAAAGTCGCTACATCTCACGCAAAACAAAAGCGGCAGAGATTCCACTCATACCGCTTAATGTTTATTCTTTCCAATGCAGACGACACGACTTCCACACGGCGTTTTTTCTACTCGAATCTGTGCATTGAATTGTTTCGCCAGTGTGGATTGATTCCCATCATGCAATCATCCAACGCAAAACAAAAGCGACAGGGATTCACCCGAATTTGTGCATCGAATTGCTCCGCCAGTGCAGACAATTCTAACTTTGCAAACCCATCCGGAAAACTGCTACATCTCACGCAAAACAAAAGCGGTACAGTTTCCACCCATACCGCTTGATGTTTATTTTTTGCCAACGCAGACGGCACGGCTACCACATGGCGTTTTCTCTACCCGAATTTGTGCATCGAATCGCTCCGCCAATGCGGACACATGAGAAATAATTCCCACCATGCAATCATGACCGGAAAGCTGCTGCAACAGCTGTATCGCATTCTCCAACGCCATTTCATCCAGAGAACCAAAGCCCTCATCAATGAACATCGCATTGATTTGCACACAGCCGCTCTGCTGCTGCACCGCCTCGGAAAGCCCCAACGCCAGCGACAACGATGCCAAAAATGTTTCCCCACCAGACAGCGTTTTCACATCTCGTTCTGTTCCGGTGTATTGATCCAGCACGTTCAGATTCAAGCCGGAGGAAATATTCTTTCGGTCTTCCTCTTTTCGGCGAATCAGCTGATAGCGACCATTGGAAAGCTGGTCTAACTTCTGGTTGGCATGCTCCAAAATGCGTGTGAAATAATACGCCTGCACATACCGTTCCAGCGAAATCCGTTCCCCGCCGTGCTCGGTGTTCGTTCCATTCATCATGCTGTATAACTCTTTGTACGTCATCCAAGTCTGAGAAGCCCGCTCCAGCGTTTTCAGGGACAGTCGAACAGCTGCTACCGTTTCCTGTACCTGCTGCAAGTCTGCCTTCTGCATGGCAATTTCTCGCTGTTTCTGCGACAACTGCCGGCGGAATTCTAGCAAAGTCTGTTCTGCCCCTGCCGTATCATACAACGGCTTCCCTGCAATTTCTGCTTCCAATCGACTGCACGCATCCTGACAAGCTGCCAGCTGCTTTTCCAACTCTTGTACCTGTGTCTGTGCACGTTTCTGTTGCAGCTGTGCCTGTTCGATTTTCTGCCGGAAACAAAGCAACTGCTGCTGTGCCTCCTGTAATGTTCCATATTGCAAGCTGTTCTGAACATAATCGCACTCGGTACGTTTTCCAGTGATTTTCTGCAATAATGCTTGTACTGCCTGCTCCTGTGCCGTCACAGCGTTTTGCAGAATCGGCAATGCCTCTTGTTTGCGTTTCAAGGCTGCCTGCTGTTCTGTCCGCTGCTGTAACTGCTCTTGCAACTGTTTTTGCTGGTTCGTCAATGCAGAAATTCCCGAACGGATTTTTTTCAGCATTGCTTCCAATGTTTCTGCCGTGGTCTGTTCACTCAATTTATGCTGCTGCAACAACTGCTGTTTCTGCGTTTGCAGCTGTGCACAAACTGCCTGCTGTTTCTCTAACTGGCTCTTCTGGCTCTGCATCGCCTGCAAAGCCGCTTCCTGCTGTTTTCTGGCACGCTGAAACTGCTGCTCCGAAACCATCTGCTGCGTCTGCTCTGCCGGATGCGGATGCTCCAGAGAGCCGCAAACCGGACACGCTGCCCCTGCTTGCAACTGTGCTGCAAGATTGCCTGCCATGCTCTGAAAGAACTGCTGTTCCATCGCATCGTATTTCGGCTTCTCTACCTGATAATACTGCTGGTGAGCTTGCTGTGCCTGCTGTTCTAATCCGGCACAATCTGCCTCCGCCTGTCGAACCGCTGCAAACTGCTGCTGCAACTGCTGCAAAACCTGCAACGCCTGCTGTTTCTGTACCATTTTTGTCTTGGTGCTCTCCAGTTCCGCTGCACAGGCTGCATGCTCTTCTACTTCTTTTTGCAGCATTGCACAAGCTTGCTGGGTCTGTTCAAGCGTTGCCTTTTTCTGTGCCTGCTCCTGCTGGAGTTGCTGGCTCTGCTTCTGTAAGGTCAACAATTCCTTTTGCAGGTCTGCCAAATGCTGATATTCCGGCACGCTCCGTTCCAACTGTGCCGCTGCATCCTGCCATTCGGGAATCTGTACGGCATTGATTTCCGCCCGTTCCAATAACTCCGCTGCAACGGTCTGCCGTTGTTGCAGTTGCTGCAATTCTTTCTGCTGCTGTTCCAACCGGAAACAGTTCTGGTTGTGTCGTCTGCCCTGCTCCATCTGTTGCACCAACTGGTCTACACTCTGCTGGAATCGCTCCTGTTCTTTCTCCAGTAAGGGCAGCTGCTCCAGCCATTCCCGACAGTCCTCCTCTAAAAGCTGACAGCAAATCGGACTGGTTGCAACCGTTTTCTCTTCTGCAAGTAATTCCTGATACTGCTGTTTCCGGGTTACTTCGTGTGGGGCAACCGTTTTCAGCTTTGCTGCAATGGAAATGGTTTGCATGGAAATTTCCTGTGTTTTGGCATCATATCGCTGCTTCAAACGGTCACGAATCCGCCCACAGGATTCCGTGTGAAACAGTTTGCTGAGAATCTGCCCCTTTTCAATCGAATTGGAGAGCAGAAACCGCCGGAATTCCCCCTGTGCAATCATTACAATCTGTTGAAACTGTGTGCTTTCCATGCCGATTCGTTCGGTAATTTCACAGGTAACCGTTTTAAAGCCACTGCAAATGCAAGTCTTTTCTCCGTTCGGCAGCAGCTCATACAGCGTTGCATTTGCTTTTTGTTCCACGGTTCCGATTCCACGCTGTTTCTGCCGTTCATAAGCTGGGTTTCGCTCTACCAGATATCGTTTCCCATTGTCCAGAAATTCCAGGCGAACTTTCGTTTCTGCGGTACTGTCGGTCAAATATTGACTGCGGAACTGTCGGGATTCCCGTTCTGAGCCGCTCGCCGTTCCATACAGAGCAAAACAAATGGCATCGAAAATGGTTGTCTTTCCAGCTCCCGTTTCTCCGGTAATCAAAAAGACTTCGCCATCCTGCCAGTCTGTAAAGGAGATTTTGCACGGTTCTGCAAATGCTCCAAATCCATATAATTCTAAATGCAATGGTTTCATTCGCTTTCCTGTTCCTCCTCTACCAGTTCTGTCATCAGTGCCAATTCCTCCGGATGTTCTCGCAGTGGATAATGATACACGTTCTCATAAAATTCTGTCACCAAATCCAACAGCGATTGTTCTTCTACGTGAACCGCTTCGGTTGCCGCTGCTGGCTGCCGGAGGCGTTCCCGTTCTATATAACTCAACTCCAGCGTGTTTGGATAAACGACCCGCAGCTTTTCGATGGCGTTGGGAATCAATTCCAAGTCGGTCAGTTCTGCCCGAATGAAATCTTCGGACGGAGTTGCGTATTTCAAAAGCGATTCCAATGCTCCATGCAAAATCCGCATATCCCGTTTTGGATGCAGCGGAATGATGGTGATGGTACAGTTGTCTTTTTTATTCCACTTCAGCAATGTCACAGACTTCTGCTGCAAGCACTCGGAAAACGAATACTTCATCAGAGAACCACTGTAACGAATGCGGTCACGCCGTACCCACTGCGGCTTGTGAATGTGCCCCAACGCTACATAATCATAGGCATCAAAGAGCGTGTCAGAAACCAGCTGCAATCCGCCCAGCTGCGTTTCTGAATCGGATTCTTCCGGTGCTGCTCCGTTGTGCAGGACAAAGCCATGATATAATAATAAATTGCGGTGGTTTGGGTCTGGAGGGGTCTGCTCCAAAACGGCACGGATGCCATCGTCCAGCGTTGCAAAGGACTGTTCCGGGAACTGAACGGATAGCTGTGCCAGCTTGACATAGGGCAGCATGGAAATCGTCAGCGTGCCGTATGCATCGGAAAGAGAAACCGTTTCCATTTTACCGGAAAATGTTCCGGCAATGTGGATTTGATTCTTTTGCAGCAAGTCGCTGCCGAATTGCAGCCGCTCCGGAGAATCATGGTTGCCGCTAATCATGCAAACGTGTACGCTTCGTGCTGCCAGCTGCGTCAAAAACCAGTCTAGCAGCTGCACGGCATCCGCCGGCGGCACGGGTTTGTCATAAATATCACCGCATAATAATAACACGGTCACCTGCTGGTCGTCTATGATTTGCAGGACTTCTTGTAATAACGCCTGCTGAATCGGCAGAAAAGAAAGGTTATAAAACCGCCGCCCTAAATGCAGGTCACTCATGTGCAGGATGTTCATAAAATGCTCCTTTTTGACACAAAGCCGCCATACAATCACGCATGGCGGCCGTTTTCGGTCTGTTCCTGATTTTTTAATACATGCTGTTTAATCGCATGGAACGATTCTGCACTCAAAATATGTTCCATTCTGCACGCATCTTCTACCGCTTTCTGTGGGTCAACGCCCAAGTAAATCAGCCAGTCGGAAAGCAAGGTATGTCGTTCATACATGGTTTCTGCAATTTTTCTGCCCTCCGCAGTCAAGTGCAGGTATCCCGATTCATCCATCGTCACCAATCCCGCATTCCGCAGGTTTTTCATGGCAATGCTGACGCTCGGCTTTGAATAAGAGAGTTCATTGACAACATCAATCGAACGCACTTCACCAATTCTCTGTTGTAAAATCAAAATGGTTTCCAGATAGTTTTCAGCGGATTCTTGTATTTTCATAATTGTACGCCTCCTGTTGGATTCCGTGGCATTTCTGCATAAAATGCACAGTAAAAATGAAGTGTGGTAGAAAAACCTGTCTTCTATGAATGCAATTATAACACAATTTTATCGGAAATGCAACCGTTTTCACAAAGAATTCAGAAAGCCCCTGTTCTGCCATATCATTTTTCCATTCATAAAAATATTTTTTCGCATAGGATTGACAAATGGCATCAAATTTGTTATACTGTCTTTTAAAAAATCATTCGTCCCATCTTTCAACCAAAAAAAGGAGGCTGTTTCATGGACGACCCGGACAGTGATGCGAATCCTGCACCACTGCAAAAACGCCTGTTTTTTCTGTTCCTGCATGTGCTGCGGTAGCGGTCTTTCGCTCCCCATCATGCAAGCTTGATACAAAAAATTTTTACAGAAGAACAGGAGTGAATGAAATCCATATGATTGGACAAATTCTTTTACAATTGATTTTAATCGCCTTGAATGCCATTTTTGCCTGTGCAGAAATCGCTGTCATTTCCAGCAACGAAACCCGTATTGACAAGCTGGCAGAACAGGGCAGCAAGCCGGCAAAACGTCTGCAAGCCTTGCAGAATCGTCCGGCACAATTTCTTGCAACCATTCAGGTTGCCATTACGCTTTCCGGCTTTTTGGGCAGTGCCTTTGCCGCTGACCACTTCTCAGAAGCACTGGTGCAGCTATTGGTGAACTGGGGCGTTGCCATTCCGCAGGCAACCTTGCAAACCATTTCCGTTGTCTTGATTACCATTTTGCTTTCCTTCCTGACGCTTGTATTCGGCGAACTTGTCCCGAAACGAATTGCCATGCGAAAGGCAGAATCCATTGCGTTGGGTATCTCCGGTATGATTCAGGTACTGTCAAAACTCTGCTCGCCGCTGGTTTGGCTGCTGACAGCTGCCACCAATGGCGTGTTGCGGCTGTTCCGCATTGACCCGAACGCCGAAGAAGAGGATATCAGCGAGGAAGATATTCGGATGATGGCAGATGCCGGAAGTGAAAAAGGCGTGATTGCGGCAGAAGAAAACGAGATGATTCAAAACGTCTTTGCCTTTAACGACTGGACAGCAGAAGAAATCATGACCCACCGGACAGAATTACAGATTCTCTGGGAACGGGACTCGCTGGACAGCTGGAAGCAGACCATTCGACAGACTCCACACCGCTATTACCCCATCTGTGGCGAGCATACCGACGACATCCTTGGCGTATTGGATACCCGAAAGCTGTTTGCCGTTGCCGAACAGACCAAAGAATGTGTCATGAAAACAGCAGTTGTTCCGGCTTTCTTTATTCCCTCTACGGCAAAGGCGAACGATGTCTTTCACAGCATGCGAAAAGCAGGACAGAGCTATGCCATTGTACTGGATGAATTTGGCGGTACAGACGGCGTTTTAACGATGCTCGACCTGATGGAACGGCTGGTTGGTTCGCTGGACGAGGCAGCAGATGCCTCTGAATTGCAGGAGGAAAACGGTATCTATCGCATTGCTGGTAACTGCGAACTGGAACGAATGGAAGAAACGCTTCGGATGCAGCTGCCGGAAACGGATGCTACCACTGCCGGCGGATGGATTGTGGAACAGCTTGGACGGATTCCGCATACTGGGGAAACGCTGCTGCTGCACGGTTATCAATTTCAAATCGAAAAGGCAAACCCTCGAAAAGTGCTGCTGTTCTCCGCAACACCGCACACAGAATCTGCTTCCACGGCTGCCTTTTAAAAGAATCCACTTGTTAAGATGAAAAAATCCCTGCGGTATGTAATCGATACCGCAGGGATTTCTGTTTACTCAATCGCTTTTAGAGCGGATGCCATATCAATCCGGTTGATTTTTGGATAAAGAATCAAGTTTACCAGCAGCGTGAACAACACTGTCAACCCTGCTGCAAAGACAAACGCATACAACGGAATTGTTCGGGCAAACATGACAACATCTACCTCCGCCATCGAAACGACAAATCTTGTCAGGAATACACCGCCGACCAATCCAAACAGAATGCCAACGGTCATAGAGAAGAAGTTTTCCCGATAGATATAGGCGGCACTCTCGCCATCGTAAAAGCCCAGTACTTTCACCGTTGCCAGCTCTCGCATTCGCTCTGTAATATTGATATTCGAGAGGTTATAGAGAACAACCACTGCCAATGCTCCGGCACAGACAATCAGCACGATGACAATCAAATTCATGCTGTCAATCAAATCCGAAAACACATTTCCGCTGCGGTGCAAAGATTGCACGGTCAACATACCGTCCTGCTGCATGAGTGCGGTTGCGTGTTCGTCTGCGGTGTCCGGATTGTTCAGCTGTACCAGCATGGTATTCGGTGCTCGCTCCGTATCATACAGACTTTGATAGGTGTTTTCGGTCATGTAGATGTAATGATACGCATAGTTCTCCGTTACCGCTGCAATGCGGACTGGTTTCTTCGCATCTTTTAATTGCAGCGTATCGCCAGCCGATACTTTTAAGAGCTTCGCCAATTTTTCCGTCAGAATCACTCCACTGTCATCCAAGGTATACGGCGTATGGTCAGAACGGCTTCGCATGGTAATAAAATTTCCAAGCTGTTCCGGCTCTGCGGTCACCATCAACGTGACATCATACTCCCCTACCTGCTCCGAACATTGCAGCAACATGGTATGCGGATTCTCCTCCCAGCTGGAAAGGGCTTCTGTTCGGGTCTGCTCGGCATCGTCGTTATAAACTGCCAGCAAATCATACTGCATGATTTCACTGTACTGCAAATCGGCAATGCTGGTGATATCATACCGCAGTCCAAAGCCGGCTAAAATCAAAGCCGTACAGCCGCCAACACCAACCGCTGTCATCCAGAATCGGCTTTTATACCGAAAGACATTCCGCAACGTCAGCTTTCCCATGAAGCCAATGCGATTCCACAACCACGGGATTCGTTCCAGTAAAATCCGCTTTCCGGATTTCGGCGGCTTCGGCCGCATCAGCTGTGCAGGCTGTTCCCGCAGGGCATTCCGGCAGGCAATCGCACTGGACAGACAAGTACAGAGCAGCCCCACGCCCAAGCAGGCAAGTGCAGACTTCCAGCGGAACGGACACGGAATGTCCTGTAGATAATACATCGTTGCATAGGCATTGCAGATAATCCGTGGGAACACCTGAAAGCCAATCAGCAACCCTGTTATTCCTCCTATCAGGGTGGCAATTCCGGCGTACAGCAGAAACTTCGCCATAATCGGAAATGCTCCATAACCCAACGCTTTTTTCGTCCCCATCTCCACACGCTGTTCCCGTACCATACGGGTCATCGTGGTCAGGCAGACCAACGCTGCAATCAGAATAAAGAACACCGGAAAGACGGCTACGACGTTCTGCACCCGTTCGGTATTCTCCCAGAATGCCGTATAGCCAACATTGTCCTCTCGGGTCTGTACATACCATTTTGCATTGTCTGCAAAGTCGTCTAAGGCAGTCTGTTGCTCCTGAATCTGTTTTTCTGCATCGTTCAGCTGCTGTTCTGCATCTGATAACTGTTGACTGGCTGCCTCTGTTCCGTAGGCATCCGCCAACTGTGCAAAATTCTTTGCATATTCTGCCTGCTGCGTTTCCAAGTTGGAACGGGCTTCCGTCAACTGTGCCTGTGCATCTGCGGTTTCCCGTTCGACTCGCTGCTTCAGAATTGCTGTTCCCTCTCGTTCTATGGCAGCTTTCGCATCGTTTGCAGCGGTTGTATAGGCATCGCTCTGGGCTGCCAAGTCTGCTGTGCTATCTAGGGTAACATATAGATTTGTGTAGACATCCATGGAAAAAGCAGAATCATCGACCAGCAAATAGCCATCCAGTGCCCCTGTTCCAATCTGAGCCGTACCCCGTTCAAAGCTGACATACATACTCCAGTTGGTCAAGCCGGAAATGGTGAATGTATCTTCCTGCAAATAGTCGGAAAGCGTGGTGTCCTCTGCTGCCTGTAAGGTAATCGTATCACCGACCTGATACCCTCTGCGTTTCGCAAAGTTGGCATCCATCAAACATTCTGTGGAGATGGAGGGATACGTTCCGGCGGTCAGCGTTGGCAGGTTGATGCCTGCCCCATCGGCTGCCTGTTCCATATTCATAGAAGAAACGCTCATCGAATAGCTATGCACGTCCTGTGGCAGATAACACTGCACCTGATATCCAGCAACAACCGTTTTCACATCCGGCAGCTGTTCCACCGCCTGTACTTCCTGCTCATCCAGTCCAATGGTAGAACGAATCTGCAAATCCATGAGGTTGGTTTCCCGATAGTGCTGGTCTGCCATCTCGTTCATATCGGGGGTCGTTGCCTGAATACCGGCAAAAAATCCGCAGCCCAAGGCAACAATCGCTGCAATCGCTGTGAATTGTCCGAACGTATGCCGCACGGTACGGCACAATTCTTTTCCTAATAATCCAGCCATCGCCATCACCACGCAATCTCAGATACCGGAACGGGCTCTGCATTCTGCTGCATCGCTGCAATCTTCCCATTTTTCATCGTAATGACACGGTCAGCCATTGGGGTGATTGCCTGATTGTGCGTAATCAGCAGCACGGTCATTTGCGTATCCCGACAGGTATCCTGCAACAACTTCAAGACGGATTTTCCGGTTTCATAGTCCAATGCACCAGTTGGCTCATCGCAGAGCAGCAGCTTTGGACGCTTTGCAAGTGCACGGGCAATGGAAACCCGTTGCTGTTCCCCACCGGAAAGCTGTGCTGGAAAATGCCGCAGACGGTCGCCCAGCCCTACATATTGCAGGGCTTCTGCTGCTGGCATTGCATCTCGGCTGATATGCCCTGCGAGTTCAACATTTTCCACGGCGGTCAGGTTGGGGATCAGGTTATAGAACTGAAACACAAAGCCGATGTCGAAACGGCGATAGGCAGCGAGCTTTCGTTTTCGCAGTTTTGTGATGTCTGTTCCATCGACCAGAATCGAACCGCTGTCACAGGTATCCATTCCGCCCAGCAGGTTCAAGACGGTGGTCTTTCCTGCACCCGATGCCCCGACAATGACGACAAATTCTCCCTTTTCCACGGAAAAAGAAACGTGGTCTACGGCAGTAATTTGTACTTCGCCCATTCGGTAATATTTACAGATTTCCTGCACTTGTAACAAGGTTTCCATGTAGAAACTCCCTTCTTTCTTTTATTTGTTGAATGATACTGATAGATAAGTATATCCTTGCAGATTCGTGTGAAAATCAGACGGGAATCTGCTGAAAATTGCTGTAAAATTTTGATGTATGTGTATTTTTTGATTCTTGGAAAACCACTTGCGTACGGTTCGGCAGAATCGCTTCGCTTTCTGCCAGAGAGTATGCAAATTGCTCTTAGGGAAACCGCCCGAATCCGGTTCGGCAAGGCTGGGGCACATCCCCAGCTTGCCTGGGAAACCGCAATTGCCCCTGAAACCTTGTATCTGATTACAACCTTTTTATTTCTAAAGGCAATTGCGGTTTCTGCGATTCTCTCTTAGATTTCAATGCTATCTAATCAATACGTCTGTTAAGGGGGACAGCTTGTCCCCCTTAACAATTCCCCTCCGCCGAGCTGAGCCAGCTCGACCGCAGTTTGCCTGCGGCGATGGTCACGATTCTGCTTCTTCTGCTGGGTCGTACAGCGTCCAATTTTCATAGGGGTTCATATGCGATAGATGTTCCACAACTCGTTCCTGCGACTTATAATTTTGTAACAGAGCCTCTTTCTTTTGCAAGTCCTCCTCGGAAATTCTCGGCAGCTGTGCTTCAAATTCCGGCAGCCGTTTCGCACTGTAATATGTCCCGAAACAATAGAGCGGCATCTGCAATTGTTCGTGTTGGTACGCCTCCGTCACGAGTTCATGTGTCATCTTGTGGTGGATGTGCCCATACTCGCCAGCTTTGTTGTGCGTGACAACGGATTCCCACGGCTTATCCTCTAAAATCAACGTGATGTCCTGTTCAATCTGTTCTTCCACGTTGCTCCAGTCGTCCCGCCGTCCAAAGGTCTTGTCGGGATATTTTAAAATCAGGCAGGCATTTCCGGTTGCCTCTGCAATCGAACGCAGTTCCGCCGACCGCACCGCATCGCCGCCATGTGTCAGGCAGACAATCAAATAATCGCCCTCTAACAGATGTGCTCCGCCCCAGAGCGTTTCATCGTCCGGATGGGCGACAATCATCAATTTTTTCGCTTGGTGCAAGTCCAGCTGCTCCAAATCTGCCAATGTCAGAGCTGGAATGTCATAATAATTCTGATACCAGATGACAACCCCACTGAGCAGGCACAAAATACCTGCTAATAGAATTGCAATCGTTCTTTTTCCAATACGAATTCGATTCTGTTTTCCCATCATTCTGCTCCCTTGTTGTTTCTATTTTTTATTTTTATTTTTTGGATTTCATAAAAAGAAACCGCTGTGAACAGAGATTTCTTGTCCACAGCGGAGAAAATTTCGTTTTCTTTTTTCTTATTCCTGATAGAACGGTGTCGTTCTTTCCAGAATGCTCTTGCTCATATCGTGCTGTGTCGTAATGATTCCCGGCGGGTTTCCGTTGGTATGACGGTTTACAATCTGTGCAGCCGGCTGGAACAGGCTCTTGGTATCTTCTACCTGGTCGCAATCCAGAACCAGCATCACGCTTTCCTTGTTGCCAACTCGCATACCAGTCATATAAGCAGCATGTACTTCCGGCACTTCTTCAAAGTGTGCGGAGAGTTCCTTCATCAGGTCAATTGGCTTGTCCTTCAGGTCAAACAACTGTACCCGATTTTGCTGCTGCTGCCGCTGATAATGGACAAACCGCTTTGCCAGGTCAATGACATTTGCCTTCGGCATAGCAACAGATTCGCCTTCCCGGAACGGGTTTACTACAATGCCTTCTGCATCGCCGTTCTGCTGGAACATTGCTGCATACTGCAGGAACGGGATAATCATGGTTCTGTATTCCGGCGGATTCTGCCAGCGATTCAGTTCTTCCATGTCGGTAAATGCCGGGAAGAACTTCTTGTCGTTGTTCTGTACCATCACGAACTTAATCTGTGTCTGGTGCTTTTCGCCGTCTTCCATGTTCAAATCCTGTTCTGCGTTAATCAGCTGTACCGGAGCAATGACCTGCGACCGGAACAGAGCGTCAATCATCGGCAGTTCGGTTTCCTGTGTGCTCTTCTTGCGGAATGCTGCAATTGCACCAACCAGCTGCGGGTTCGACAAAGTAGAAGCATCTGCAAAGGCAACCTTCGGATTCAGCGTCGGTTCTGGCAACGGTTCGTTGCGGTATTCCGAAGCTGCCGGCGGCAGTGTAAGACCGGTCAGCTGTGCCAGATGCGGACGGTCAATCAGGTAACCCTGTTCGCTCGGATTGATGACGATACCAGAAGCTTCGCCGGAACGCTGCATCAGTTTTGCATACTGTTCTACGGTCATAACAACGGTATTGATTTCCGGGTCATTTCTCCACTTCAATACTTCCAGCCAGTCGGTAAATGCCGGAAAATACCGGCTGCCGTCCTTCTGCTGCAGCATTGTAAACTTTGCATTGGTCTGGAACTGTTTGCCATCGCTCAAGTCCAGATCTTCCGGCATATTATCAATAATAACCGGTGCAATCAGCTGTGCACCCTTCAGGGCTTCCATTAAATTCTTAACTGCTCCCTGTGTGCTGTGTTCTTTAAGTTCTGCCAGAGCTTCCACGAGCTGTGGATTCTTAACAGTTGGTTTCTTTAATTTTGCCAATTCCGTTCACCTCATTTTATTATTCACCCGAAATGGATAGATTCAGTATAGCACATTATGCACAAAATTGCAAGTGAAAATCAAAAAAAATTTTATGCAAACCGGAATCCCATGAAAAAACCGCCGATTTTTCCGGCAATTTCCACAGGCTTTCCGAAAAATTTTTTTGTGTTCGGGCAGTGCAATTTGTAACTTTCTCCAGAGATTCGACAAAAATTCCAATTTTCTGAAAAGATTATTCATCTTTTCATTTTAAAAAAAATCGGAAGTTTCTCTGACAGCAATCTGTCATCTGAAAACTCCCGAATCTTTTTCGCATACATACAAGAAAGCGATGTTTTTATACCTTACACACGTTCTACTTTTCCGGAACGGAGGCATCTGGAGCAAACATATACGTGGCAGGGAGTACCCTTCACAACTGCCTTTACTCGCTTTACATTGGGCTTCCATGTTCTGTTGGAGCGTCTGTGAGAGTGGGACACCTTGATACCGAATGTAACACCCTTACCGCAAAATTCGCATTTTGCCATATTCTACTGCACCTCCTTAAACAAACTAACGGACTCTATTATATCATATTGCAACAAAAAATGCAAGCCCTTTTTTTCATTTTTTGAAAATTTTTTTTGAACATCGGAAATCTGCATTTTTCACTTGAAAAAATAAGGAAAATCCGGTATAATAAAAAGAATACTAAAAATAAGAGGTGAACCATGTTATGAACTTACTCTCCATGAGCAAACAGCAGATTCTCATGATGCTCATCGCCCGGGTCATCATCATTCTGCTGATTTTGCCGCTGCATGAATTTGCACATGCCTGGGTCGCCCGTCTTTGCGGCGATGATACCGCAGACTCGAAGGGCAGGCTGACCCTCAACCCCTTTTCCCACGTTGACCCATTCGGGGCAATCTTGCTGTTGTTGACGGGGTTCGGCTGGGCAAAGCCCGTTCCCATCAATCCGAACCGTATGCGAAATCCTCGCACCGGTGTCATCTGGACCTCTTTGGCTGGACCTGCTTCCAACCTGCTGATTGCCTTTGTCATGATGATTCCGTTCCGGATTTTAGAGAGCATTCCAATTTCCTCAGAGGCGATGTACAACACCCTCTCGATTATTTACAGTATTCTCTATTTCTTTATCCTCGTGAACATCGGGCTGGCAGTCTTTAACCTGATTCCGATTCCGCCGCTGGACGGCTCAAATATCCTGCTGGGATTCTTGCCGTATAAAGCCATCTACTGGGTACAGCAGCATCGGCAGGTGATTTCGTTTGTGTTCCTGATTCTGATTTTCTCTGATTTTCTGGACACACCGCTTTCCTACTTACAGCAGCTGATTTTCAAGGGCTTTATGTTCCTGACGAACTGGGTACCCCTGATGGTCAGCGGACTGACAGGTTAATGACAGACGATGCAGCAACTTTCTTTTGAAA
>ERZ773252.2806-NODE-2806-length-14361-cov-11.785964_pt1 | contig 14361 bp, 9 predicted proteins | sample MGYA00580517_ERZ773252 | MGnify/ENA primary metagenome ERZ773252 (study PRJEB29015, sample SAMEA2737766) | human gut metagenome | biome: human gut; feature: human-associated habitat; material: faeces | place: China | collected 2012 ... | reverse complement strand
AGGTAGATACACCTCAGAACCTTTACAATACACCTAACAACATCTTCGTTGCTGGATTCATCGGATCACCTCAGATGAACCTTATCGATGCAGAAGTTAAGGCTAATGGTTCACAGGTTGACCTTGTACTTTCTGATACAGTTACAATTACTCTTCCAGCTGAGAAGAGCAAGAAGCTTATCGATGGCAACTATGTTGGTAAGACAGTTGTAGTTGGTATCCGTCCAGAAGATGTTAAGGATGATGCAGAATTCATCGCTAAGAATGCAGATTCTAAGTTTACAGCTACAGTTAAAGTTTACGAGTTACTTGGTGCAGAAGTTAACCTTCACTATGAAATCGGTGATGTAACATGTACAGCTAAGGTAAATCCTCGTACAACAGCAAGACCTGGTGATGAAGTAACATTTGCTATGGATGTTGAAAGACTTCATGTATTCGATAAGGAAACAGAAATCGTTATCACACACTAATTATTAAATGAATCTTAATTATGAAGGGGAAATGCAATAAATTTGCATTTCCCCTTTTTTTTTTTGCCGTTTTGCTTTACAATAAGATAGAATATGTACGAATAAAAGGTAAGTGGTAGACAGAAAGGGATAATAATGATATCTAATAGAATTTTACAGACAACTGTAGAGGGACTTAAGGCTATTTCACGAGTGGATTTGTGCATTGTGGATGCAGATAAGAATGTTGCAGCCAAGACTTTTGATAATGTTTCAGAATGCCTTGCGGATGCGATTAGTTTTATTGATTCGCCAGCAGAGAGTCAGGCAGTTAATGGTTTTCAGTTTTTTAAGGTTGAAGATGAAGGCAACCTTGAATATATAATCATGGCAAGAGGAACAAGTGATGATGTATATATGGTTGGAAAGCTTGCTGCATTCCAGATACAGAATCTGCTTGTAGCATATAAGGAGAGATTCGATAAGGATAACTTTATTAAGAATCTTCTTCTTGATAATCTTCTTCGCGTTGATATGTATACAAGAGCAGAGAAGCTTCATATTGAAACAGATGTTAAGAGAGTCGTATATATCATTGAGACTAAGCACGAGAAGGATACTAATGCTTTAGAGACAGTAAGAACACTTTTTGCTAATAAGACAAGAGATTTCATTACAGCAGTTGACGAGAAGAGTATAATTCTTGTTAAGGAAGTTAAAGGCAATGAGTCATATGATGAACTTGACAAGACAGCTGATGTTATAATTGATATGTTAAGCACTGAGGCGATGAGTGCGGCACATGTTGCTTATGGTACAATTGTTAATGACATAAGAGAGGTTTCAAGATCTTACAAGGAAGCTAAGATGGCACTTGATGTGGGAAAGATTTTCTACAGCAATAAGAATGTTGTTGCTTACAACAGATTAGGAATAGGCCGTCTTATATATCAGCTTCCTATACCATTATGTCAGATGTTCATTAAGGAGATATTTGAAGGAAAGGCTCCTGATGATTTTGATGATGAGACTCTGTCAACAATTAACAAGTTCTTTGAGAACAGCCTTAATGTTTCAGAAACATCAAGACAGCTTTACATTCATAGAAATACACTTGTTTACAGACTTGATAAAATACAGAAGATAACCGGGCTTGACCTCAGAGTGTTTGATGATGCAATAACATTTAAGATTGCTCTTATGGTAGTTAAGTACATGAAGTATATGGAAAGTAAAGATACATTTTAGTGATTTTTGGAGGAAATGATACATGATAATCATGGAAGATGTTACGAAGACATATTCCACTGGCGTTGCTGCGCTTAATGGAATTAATCTTCACATCCAGAAAGGTGAATTCGTATTTATAGTAGGTAAGAGTGGTTCAGGTAAGTCGACTCTTATCAAACTATTACTTAAGGAATTAGATCCTACATCAGGTAAGATATATGTTAATAAGAAATATCTCAATAAGATAACAAGAAAGAAGCTTCCGTATCTTAGAAGAGATATTGGTGTAGTATTCCAGGATTTCCGTCTGTTACCAGACAGAAATGTATATGAGAATATCGCATTTGCACAGAAAGTAGTAGAAGCTCCGAATAGAAAGATTAAGTCAAGAGTACTGGCGATGCTTTCAATGGTAGGACTTCTTGACAAATATAAGGCTTTTCCTAATGAGTTATCAGGTGGTGAGCAGCAGAGAATTGCAATTGCAAGAGCGCTGGTTAATAAGCCAGCTATATTGTTGTGCGATGAGCCAACAGGTAACCTTGATCCTGCTAATTCTAATGAAATCATGAAGATTCTTAATCAGGTTAATAAGCAGGGAACAACAGTACTTGTAGTTACCCATAATATGGAGATAGTTCAGCAGATGAAGAAGAGAACTATTACTATGAGTGAAGGAAAGATTATCAGCGATCAGGAAAAGGGTGGTTATTTCTATGAAGATTAGGTCATTAGCATATCATATTAAAGATGGATTTAAGAACATCCATCGTAATAAGATGTTCTCACTGGCATCAATAGCAACGATTACGGCATGTATATTCCTTTTTGGAGTATTCTATTCTATAGTGGTTAATTTTCAGTATATGATTAAGAAGGCTGAGACAGAGGTCTGTGTAACAGTTTTCTTTGACGAAAATCTCAGTGAGACAGATATTAAGAAGCTTGGAGATGATATAAGCAAAAGAGAAGAAGTATCAAGAGTTGAGTATGTATCTGCAGAACAGGCATGGGAAAATTTTAAGGGGGATTATTTCAAGGATTATCCAGAGCTTGCATATGGATTTCAGGATGATAACCCTTTAGCAAATTCAGCTTCTTATGAAGTGTATCTTAAGGATGCAAGTAATCAGGGTACACTGGTTAAGTACCTTGAGAATAAGGATGGAATAAGACAGGTTAACCGTTCAGAGGTTACAGCAAGCGGACTTGCCAGTGCAGCAAGACTTGTAAGTTATGTTGCAGTTGCAGTAATCGTTGTTCTTCTTGCGGTATCTATATTCCTTATTACTAATACAATCGTCATTGGTATTACAGTACGAAAAGATGAGATATCAATCATGAAATATATAGGAGCTACGGATGCATTTGTTAATGCACCATTCTTCGTAGAAGGTATCGTTATAGGACTTATAGGTGCTATTATTCCGGTAGCAATATTGAGATATATTTATGGTGGAGTTGTTAATTTTGTTCTTGGAAAATTCTCTGTTTTACAGAATATATTAGCATTTATGCCAGCATCAGAAGTATTTGAGGTACTTATTCCAGTAGCTGTTATTCTTGGAATTGGTATTGGTCTTATAGGAAGTTTCTTCGCTGTAAGAAAGCATGCCGATGTATAGTTTCGGATAGTTTTTGGGGGCTTTTGCAAACGGATGCAGAAGTCCCTGTTTGTTTTTAGAAAACATTTTAATTATGGTAAAGGAGTGGCTGTATGGAGAAAGCACTGTTTCGGAACAATTTAATAAAGAAAATAACAGCGGCACTCATGATTGTAATGCTGCTTATACCGTATTGTTTTGCACAGGTTACATTTGGAGATAATAAATCGGATCTGAAGAATGCCCAGAACCAGCAGAATGATATACAGAATAAAAAGAAAGAAACAGAAGACAAGATTGCTCAGCTTAAGGCACAGAGTTCAGATCTTACATCTCTTATTCAGGGTCTTGATGCACAGATGGGAGAATTGTCAGCGTCATTAGATGACATTAATACCCAGATTGCAGAGCTTGAAGCTGAGATTGAGGAGACACAGGCAAAGCTTGAGCAGGCTGAGGCTGATAAGGAAAGCCAGTATGAGGCTATGAAGCTGCGAATCCAGTTTATGTATGAGCATAATGATTATACATATGTTGAAGTTCTTTTATCATCACAGAGTATGGCGGATATGCTTAATAAATTTGAGTATATTAATAAGATATCAGAGTATGACAGACAGATGCTTGAGGAATATCAGTCAACGATTAATCTTATATCATCTTCTAAAGTAAAGCTTGAAGAAGATAAAGAGACTCTGACTGCCAGTCAGGAGGCACTTCAGGCACAGGTTGATGCGCTGGAGGTTGTTCAGAATGAGAAGACTGCCCAGCTGAATGCTTTGAGTAAGAATACAGCTGATCAGGTGGCTTATAAGAAACAGCTCGAAGCTGACGAGAAGAAGCTCGATGCAGAGATTGCTTCTATAACAGCCAAGATTAAGGCAGAGGAAGCAAGCGGAGTTACTCCGTCTAACAGATATGATGGCGGAACTTTCAAATGGCCAACAACAAGTACAAGAATAACTTCTCCATATGGAGATACATCTGACAGAACTTCACCGCATAAAGGTGTGGATATTGGAGCGGTCAGGGCAGGAGTTTCAGGTGATCCTGTATATGCAGCTTATGACGGTAAAGTTGTTATTGCACACAGACAGAGCGAATATTACTCAACAGCGGGTAATTATGTGATGATTTATCATGGTAATGGACTGTATACGAGATACCTGCATCTTGATAGTTTAAATGTATCTGTAGGAGCCCAGGTGACGAAAGGACAGAAGCTTGGTGTTATGGGTAATACGGGTAATTCATTTGGCGCGCATCTGCATTTTGATGTAATGCTCAATGGTTCATATGTTAATCCTATGCCATATTTTAAATAAATAATTCAACTTAACAGGAGGACTCAATGGAATATGATAATAACAGACCTTTTTCTTCGGAAGGGGCCGCACAGGAACGAAAGAGAAAACATGCTTTAGGCAAAGGCGTTATTATTGGTGTTGTGGCAACACTGCTGGTTGTGATACTGGCGTTGTCATGCGTATTCATTGGACTTATAAGAAGTGGTAATATCCATATTGGAATGGACGGACGTATATATGTTCAGGATGTTGGAACAAGTGATAACGAAGGAATCGGAACTAAGGTTGAAGGTAAGCTGAATGCTTTGGATTCGCTGCTTGGAGATGGATTCTACTTTGATGATGTAGATGATGAAAAGGCTGCAGACAACATTTTTAAGGCATATCTTGCTGCATATGGTGATAAATATACTGTTTATTATACGCCTGAAGAATATAAGTCAATGATGGAGTCAACATCAGGTTCTTTCTATGGAATTGGTGCTGTATGCCAGAAGGCTGACGACGGTTCAATACTTATATCAGAGGCATATGAGGATGCACCGGCATATAAGGCTGGTATCAGAAATGGAGATAAGGTAACAGAGGTTAATGGTGAGGATATTACAGGAATGGACCTTTCTGTAGCAGTTGCCCTTATTAAGGGCGAGAAGGGTACAGATGTTAACCTTACTGTTATGAGAAATGGCGAGAAGCTGAGTTTCACAGTTACAAGAGACAAGATTGATATTAAGACTGTTTCATCAGAGGTGCTTGAGAATAATATAGGTTATATTTATATTTCACAGTTTGATGATGTTACAACAGAGCAGTTTAAATCGGCTGTTGATGACCTTCAGAAGCAGGGAATTACAGGACTTGTAATTGATATAAGAAATAATCCTGGCGGAGTTCTTAAGACTGTGGCTGATATGCTAGATTATATTCTTCCGAACGGACTTATCGTGTATACAGAGACTAAGTCTGGTAAGAGACAGGAATATTCAGGTTCTGATAATCATGAGCTTAATATTCCGATGGCAGTTTTGGTAAATGGCAATAGCGCAAGTGCATCTGAGATATTTGCCGGTGCAATGCAGGATTATGATAAGGCACAGATAATTGGAACACAGACATTTGGTAAGGGTATTGTGCAGACAATCCGTCCGCTTACTGATGGAAGTGCGGTTAAGTATACAATTGCCAAATATTTCACTCCTAAGGGACAGGATATTCACGGCAAGGGAGTGACACCTGACAGTATTGTGGAGCTTCCGGATGATGCGACTGAAGATGTGCAGTTGAAGGCAGCAGTAGAGTATCTCAATGGAAAAATGAGTGTCAGCGCGGCAGAATAACGAATATAGAGGTATGGAATAAAGTACAGGACAAATCGAATGTTTGTTCTGTACTTTTTGATTATTATATTGTATAATGAGGGAAATGCATTTTCTTTCAGAAAACAAGGAGGGCAAAATCCCTCTCCTCACCAAGGGGTTCGGATTTTGCTTCGCAAAATAGGGAGGGCTTTATGGACAGATTTGTATTACATTCGGATTTTAAGCCGATGGGCGACCAGCCGCAGGCTATTGAAGCACTTACAAAGGGCTTTGAGGAAGGCAATCAGTTTGAGACTCTAGTTGGTGTAACCGGTTCTGGTAAAACATTTACAATGGCGAACATTATACAGAATGTTCAGAAACCTACACTTATTATAAGCCATAATAAGACACTGGCAGCGCAGTTGTATGGGGAGATGAAGGAGTTCTTTCCAGAGAATGCGGTTGAGTACTTTGTCTCCTATTATGATTATTACCAGCCAGAGGCCTATGTACCTCAGAGTGACACTTATATTGCGAAGGATTCATCTATTAATGATGAAATTGATAAATTAAGACATTCGGCAACAGCGGCACTTTCTGAAAGAAATGATGTTATTATCGTTGCTTCGGTTTCATGTATATATGGATTAGGTGCACCGGTTGATTACAAGAACATGGTTATTTCGCTTCGTCCGGGAATGGAGAAGGACAGGGATGACTGCATAAGAAAGCTTATTGATATCCAGTATGTAAGGAATGACCAGGATTTTAAGCGAGGAACTTTCAGGGTAAGAGGCGATGTTGTTGAAGTGTATCCTTCTTCTTCATCAGGTGACGCCATAAGAGTTGAATTCTTTGGTGATGAAGTGGACAGAATAAGTGAGATAGATTCCCTTACAGGTGAGGTTAAAGGTATTCTTGAACATATTGCGATATTCCCTAACTCACATTATGTTGTTGAGAAGGAGAAGATGGACGCTGCGATTGAGAATATTAAGGCAGAGCTTGCCGAGAGAGTGAAGTATTTCAAGAGTGAGGATAAGCTTCTAGAGGCACAGAGAATTGAAGAGAGAACGAATTTTGATATAGAGATGATGCAGGAGACAGGCTTTTGTTCAGGAATAGAGAATTATTCAAGACATCTGGCAGGACTTCCGGCAGGGTGTCCTCCGTATACTCTGATGGATTATTTCCCAGATGATTTTCTTATTATTGTGGATGAGTCGCATATCACTATTCCGCAGATTCGCGGCATGTATGCCGGCGACCAGTCAAGAAAGACTACGCTTGTAGATTATGGATTCAGACTGCCATCTGCGAAGGACAACAGACCGCTTAATTTCAGCGAGTTTGAAAGCAAGATTTCACAGATGCTTTTCGTATCAGCAACACCAAGCACATACGAGGCAGAGCATGAACTTATGAGAACCGAGCAGGTTATCAGACCTACCGGACTTCTTGACCCGGAGATAACTGTTAAGCCGATTGAAGGACAGATTGATGACCTTATATCAGAGATTAATAAGGAAACTGCCAAGAAGAACAAGGTGCTTGTTACTACACTTACCAAGAGAATGGCGGAGGACCTTACTGATTATCTTAAAGAGGCAGGAATCAGGGTTAAGTATCTTCATGCAGATATTGATACGCTTGAGCGTCAGAAGATTATAAGAGATATGCGTCTTGATGGATTTGATGTTCTTGTTGGAATCAACCTGTTGCGAGAAGGTCTGGATATTCCTGAAATCAGCCTTGTTGCAATACTTGATGCTGATAAGGAAGGCTTCTTAAGAACAGAGACATCGCTTATACAGACGATTGGCCGGGCTGCGAGAAATGCAGAGGGACATGTTATCATGTATGCAGACAAGATTACTGAATCTATGGAAAAGGCTATTTCAGAGACTGAACGAAGAAGAAAGATTCAGCAGGATTATAATGATGAGCATGGAATTACTCCACAGACAATCAAGAAGGCAGTAAGAGATCTTATAAGCATAAGCAAGGCAGCGGAGCCGGGTGACGCTTCAGGAAAGCTTAAGGTTGATTATGAATCTATGAGCATCAAAGAGCTTGAGAAGGTTAAGACGCAGGTTGAGAAGAACATGCGTAAGGCAGCAGCAGAGCTTAACTTTGAGGAGGCTGCACAGCTTCGTGACAAGATGATTGAGATTAATAAATATATTTATGAAGGAAAGAAACATGGCTGATAGTAAGTTAAAGAAAGAGATTGAAAGAGGCAGTTATAAGAACTGTATAAGGATAAAGGGTGCCAGAGAGCATAATCTTAAGGGAATAGACGTTGATATTCCAAGAGACAAGCTTGTTGTGCTTACCGGACTTTCAGGTTCGGGAAAGTCGAGTCTGGCATTTGATACAATATATGCAGAAGGTCAGAGAAGGTATATGGAATCACTGTCTTCATATGCAAGACAGTTCTTAGGACAGATGGAAAAGCCTGATGTTGACAGTATTGAAGGACTTTCACCGGCTATTTCTATAGACCAGAAGTCAACTAACAGGAATCCACGTTCTACAGTAGGAACTGTTACAGAGATATATGATTATTTCCGACTTCTCTATGCAAGAATTGGTATTCCGCATTGCCCGAAATGCGGACGGGAAATCAACAAACAGACAGTTGACCAGATGGTTGATGTTATTATGGCACTTCCTGAAAGAACTAAGATTCAGGTTCTTGCACCTGTTGTCCGTGGACGAAAGGGTGAGCATGTAAAGCTGTTTGAACAGGCAAAGAAGAGCGGATTTGTGCGTGTTATTGCTGATGGAAGCATGTACGAGCTTACAGATGAGATTAAGCTTGATAAGAATAAGAAGCATAATATTGAGATTGTTGTAGACAGACTTTCTGTAAGAGACGGAATCCAGAAACGACTTACAGATTCTATTGAGACAGCTCTTAAGCTTGCCGAAGGTCTTATGACAGTAGATGTTATTGATGGTGAGACGCTTAATTTCAGTCAGAGCTTTTCATGCCCAGACTGCGGCATAAGTATTGATGAGGTTGAGCCAAGAAGCTTTTCGTTCAACAATCCATTTGGTGCATGCCCTGACTGTTTTGGACTTGGTTATACTATGAAGTTTGATGCAGAACTGCTTATACCCGATGAAAGTCTCAGCATTGATGAAGGTGCTATTGTCGGAATGGGCTGGCAGTCATCTAAGGACGAGGGCAGCTTCAGCAGGGCGGTTCTTGATGCACTTGCAGAGGAATATGGATTTTCATTAAAGACACCATTCAAGGATTATTCTGATGATATTAAGGATATTATTATTAATGGTACTAAAGGGCATTCTGTAAAGGTTAAATATAAAGGCCAGCGCGGTGAGGGCGTATATGATGTTGCATTTGAAGGTCTTATCAAGAATATGGAAAGACGATACAGAGAAACATATTCTGATAATACTAAGCAGCAGTATGAGGAATTTATGAGAATAAGACCTTGTTCTGCCTGTCACGGACAGAGACTTAAGCCGTCTTCACTTGCTGTTACTATTGCAGATAAGAACATATATGAGATTACTAACATGTCTATTATAAAGCTTCAGGAATTCCTTGAGAATATGAAGCTTTCAGAGAGACAGCTGTTTATTGGTGCAGAGATTCTTAAGGAAATCAAGGCGAGAATTAAGTTCCTTGTAGATGTAGGACTTGATTATCTGGCACTTTCGCGTGCTACAGGAACTCTGTCAGGCGGTGAAGCACAGAGAATCAGGCTTGCAACACAGATTGGTTCAGGTCTTGTAGGAGTTGCTTATATTCTTGATGAGCCAAGTATCGGCCTTCACCAGAGGGATAATGACAAGCTGCTAGGAACTCTGACACATTTGCGAGATCTTGGTAACTCAGTTATTGTCGTTGAACATGATGAGGATACTATGTTTGCAGCCGATTATATTGTGGATATCGGACCAGGCGCAGGAAGAAATGGTGGAGAAGTTGTCGCAACAGGAACTGCTGCGGACATTATGGCGTGCAAGGACTCACTTACAGGTGCATATCTGTCAGGAAGAATCAAGATACCTGTACCGGCAGAGCGTAGAAAACCTGCTGGCTGGATTAAGGTAAGAGGCGCAAGGGAGAATAATCTTAAGAATATTGATGTAGATATTCCGCTTGGAGTTGTCACATGCGTAACAGGTGTGTCAGGCTCAGGCAAGAGTTCACTTGTTAATGAGATTCTTTACAAGCACCTTGCAAAGTCGCTTAACAGGGCGAGATGTATTGCAGGCGACCATGATGGAATTGACGGAATAGAGCAGCTTGATAAGGTTATTAATATTGACCAGTCACCAATTGGAAGAACACCAAGGTCTAATCCGGCAACCTATACAGGTGTATTTGACATGATAAGAGACCTGTTTGCAACGACTAAGGACGCCAAGGAGCGAGGATATACCAAAGGCAGATTCAGCTTTAATGTTAAAGGCGGAAGATGTGAGGCATGCTCCGGTGACGGTATTATCAAGATAGAAATGCATTTTCTTCCGGATGTGTATGTACCTTGTGAAGTCTGCGAGGGTAAGCGTTACAATAGAGAAACTCTTGAAGTTAAATACAAGGATAAGAGTATATATGATGTTCTTGACATGACTATTGAGGATGCAGTTCATTTCTTTGAAAATGTGCCAAGTATAAGAAGAAAGATTGAGACTCTCAACGAGGTTGGCTTGTCTTACGTCAAGCTTGGACAGCCATCAACTGAGCTTTCAGGTGGTGAGGCACAGAGAATCAAGCTTGCAACAGAGCTTTCAAGAAGAAGCACAGGAAAGACTATATATATTCTTGATGAGCCTACAACCGGACTGCATTTTGCCGATGTCCACAAGCTTGTTAATATCCTTCACAGGCTTGCAGAGGGTGGCAACACTGTAGTTGTTATTGAACATAATCTTGATGTTATTAAGACAGCAGATTATATTATAGATATGGGACCAGAGGGTGGCGACCGCGGCGGAACTGTTATTGCCAAGGGAACGCCTGAGGAGATTGTTAAGGTTAAGAAGTCTTATACCGGACAGTATGTTAAGAAGTATCTGGAAGAGAAGTAAGATTAAGAAGTGAATGAACGTATATCTGGAAAGTGTATGCAAGGGATGTCGGTTTGATATTTTGGGGAGTAGAATGGAGGCAGTTATGATAAAAGGGATTATCTTTGATATGGATGGAGTTATGATTGATACGGAAAATCAGTCTAATCTTGGCTGGCTGTGGGCAGCTTCCCAGAAAAATGTAGAGATGCCATTATGGCTTATCGACAGTTTTAAAGGTGCACCGGCAAAGCTTAGTAAGAGCTTTTTTGATGATTATTATCATGGAGAGCAGGATTACTGGGAAATGCGGACAATGCGCACAGACCATGTCTACAAAATCAGGGAGACAGAGGAAGTTCCGGTTAAGCCGGGGCTTCATATGCTGCTTGATTATATTAAGGATAACGGTCTCAAATGTGCTGTTGCAACTTCAACACAGAAATCAAGTGCTGAAAAGAGCCTTCACAGAATAGGAGCATGGGATTATCTTTCTGGTGTTGTATATGGAGATGAGGTTGAGCATGGAAAGCCTGAGCCGGACATATTCTTAAGGGCAGCAGGCTTTATTGGCTGTGAACCGTCAGAATGTGTAGTAATTGAGGACAGTATTAATGGCATTAAAGCAGGATATGCAGCAGGCATGAAGGTGATTCATATACCTGATACTATTGAGATTAACGATGACATCCGAAGACTGACTTCAGTTGTGTGCCATTCTTTATCTGATGTGCCTGATATTATAGACACATGGAATGAGGGAAAGATTGCTGATGTTGAAGGTTATTATGAAAATGCCAAGATAAACCGTGTGTATGTTGACAGAGTGCATGTTAAGAAAGCATTTGCAGAATACACAGCAGCTTATAATGCAGATGACCCTAAGATTAAATTAAAAATTGACCACACTTACAGAGTTGCAGCTTTGTGCGAAAGAATTGCAAAGGCAGCCGGAATGTGTGCCTATGATGTTGAGCTGGCATGGTTATCCGGAATGCTTCATGATGTTGGAAGATTTGAACAGATAAAGCGTTATAACACATTTTCAGATGCGGACTCTGTTGACCATGCAAAATTCGGTGCAGACCTGTTGTTCAAAGATGGTCTTATCAGTACTTTTCTTAATGGAATGGTCAAATGTACAGGCTACAAGCCAGGAGCATTAGAGGAACGATATGATTCTGATGGAGTATTTCTGTATGACAGATTGAATAAATCGGACATGGAAATGCTTGAACTTACAATAAGGTGTCACAATATGTACAGAATTCCGCAAGGACTTAATCGCCGCGAGCAGGCATTCTGCAATGTGCTTCGTGACGCTGATAAGGTTGATATATTTAAGGTTAATATTGATACTCCGCTTGAAGAAATATATAACACTACGACTGAAGAACTCATGAAGAGTGATATTACAGATGAAGTGTTAGAAGCGTTTGATGAGGAACACTGTATACTCAAAGCAATAAGACGCACACCGGCTGATACTGTTATTGGTCATGTATCACTTGCTTATGAGCTTGTGTATGATGAGAGCGTGCGGATTACTGTGGAACAGGGCTATCTTGCAAAGCTTATGCATTTTAATTCTGATAATGAGGAGACCAACAGAAAGATGGCGATGGTCAGAGAGAAGATGGATTCTTATGTGAAGAAGAGAATTGGGGAGAAAGATGCATAGATAAGGATTGTCTGGAGGAGAATTAGCAAGATAAGAATTGGGGAGAATTAAGGCTTGTCATAAGTGGCAAGTTTAACTATAATGTATATATAAATACACAAGATTGGAGATTGATCATGGATCAGGAGAAAGTTATTGTCATTGACTTCGGTGGTCAGTACAACCAGCTGGTTGCGCGCCGTGTCCGTGAATGTAATGTATATTGTGAGATCTATTCTTACAAGACAGACCTGGCGCAGATTAAGGCCATGAACCCTAAAGGAATTATCCTTACGGGTGGTCCTAACAGCTGTTATGAAGATGGCGCGCCAACATGTACTAAAGAACTTTTTGAACTTGGTGTACCAGTACTTGGTCTTTGCTATGGCGCACAGCTTATGCAGCATGTGCTTGGCGGCAAGGTTGAGAAGGCACCAGTAAGAGAGTATGGAAAGACAGAAACATTTGTAGATAAGAGCAGTGCTTTATTCTCAGATGTTTCAGAGAAAACTATTGTGTGGATGAGTCATTTTGACTACATCTCACAGGTTGCACCAGGATTTAAGATTGTTGCCCACACAGCAGACTGCCCAGTTGCAGCAGCAGAGTGTACAGAGAAGAATCTTTATGCAATTCAGTTCCACCCAGAGGTTCTTCATACTCAGGAAGGAACTAAGATGCTTCACAACTTTGTTCGTGGAGTATGCGGATGTGCCGGAACATGGAAGATGGACGCATTTGTTGAGAATACAATTAAGGAAATCCGTGATAAGGTTGGCAGTGGCAAGGTTTTACTTGCTCTTTCAGGTGGTGTTGATTCATCTGTTGCAGCCGGACTTCTTTCAAGAGCTATTGGAAAGCAGCTTACATGTGTATTCGTAGACCACGGTCTTCTTCGTAAAGATGAAGGCGATGAAGTTGAGAGCGTATTTGGACCAGAAGGACAGTTCGACCTTAACTTTATAAGAGTTAATGCACAGGAAAGATATTACTCTAAGCTTGCAGGCGTTACAGAGCCAGAAGCTAAGAGGAAGATTATTGGGGAAGAGTTTATCCGTGTATTTGAGGAAGAAGCCAAGAAGATTGGTGCAGTTGACTTCCTCGCACAGGGAACTATATATCCAGACGTTGTAGAGAGCGGACTTGGCGGTGAATCAGCAGTAATCAAGTCTCATCACAATGTAGGAGGACTTCCTGATTTCGTTGATTTCAAGGAAATCATTGAACCACTCCGCAACCTTTTCAAAGATGAGGTTCGTAAGGCTGGTCTTGAACTTGGAATACCAGAACATCTTGTTTTCCGTCAGCCATTCCCAGGTCCGGGACTTGGAATCAGAATTATCGGCGAGGTAACAGCTGATAAGGTTCGTATCGTTCAGGATGCTGACTATATCTACCGTTCAGAGGTTGACAAGGCTGTAGCTGAGTACAAGAAAGCTAACGGTAAGGCTCCAGCATGGATGCCAAACCAGTATTTCGCAGCCCTCACTAACATGCGTTCCGTTGGTGTTATGGGTGACGAAAGAACTTACGATTATGCGGTTGCACTTCGTGCAGTCAACACAATTGATTTCATGACAGCAGAGAGTGCAGAGATTCCATTCGAGGTTCTCCAGACAGTCATGAGCAGAATTATTAATGAGGTAAGGGGAGTTAACAGAGTATTCTATGATCTGACTAGCAAACCACCTGGAACGATTGAGTTTGAATAAATCGAGTTGCTTAAAAAAGCCAGTGTTTATGCGGGTTTCAGCG
>ERZ773252.2802-NODE-2802-length-14380-cov-5.589808_pt1 | contig 14380 bp, 13 predicted proteins | sample MGYA00580517_ERZ773252 | MGnify/ENA primary metagenome ERZ773252 (study PRJEB29015, sample SAMEA2737766) | human gut metagenome | biome: human gut; feature: human-associated habitat; material: faeces | place: China | collected 2012 ... | reverse complement strand
TTTAATATTTAATTCTTCTAGAATCTCTTCCTTCAATCGCCAAACCTCCTGACTAAATAGCATTACTATTGACATACATTATAATTATCCAAGTCTATCCTTTATATATTTCATCATAATAGCAGTCATGCTCACAATCATTTCTATGTCTTCTATATCCAACGTATCATGATGCTTTACATTATCATTTTGATATTTTGTATAATGCGTCAGCATTGTTGTTATGAAGGTAACAGCCTGTGGTAATACACCTTTGTTTTTCAGTGCTGCTCCGACCGGCTGTATTTGATTTTCAAGTGTCTTATTAGTCCCCATAATACTTCTTATAAGTGACTCTATAGAAAGACGCATATCATCTATAGCATTACGAGCATACTGTTTTTCTGATATTTTCTTTAATGCAGCTCGATACGCCTTGGCTGCATCTGGATATTTATCAATCCACTCAAGAACCTCCTGTACAGCTGGTTCGCATATAATCTCATCAATCTTTATAAATTTTCCTGCCGAAAACAAATAACCTACATCAAATCGTTTTAAATACTCATTAATTTTAGCTTCATACTTATCTTTTTTATTGTCCAAAATGACATGATTATATGTTAACTCTATAAACTCAATTATATCATCCCAATCAGAATCATTATACATAGCAATATTAAATGGAATATCATTGCCATAATATTCCCTATATAAATACTTCCAATCCACATTTAATCCATATTTTTCATCTATATTATCACTAGCTACCAAATCATAATCAAATTTATCGCTCTGAATCCAACCTGAATATGCCCTCCAAAATCTAGAAACATTTTCGCTAAAATTATTGTTTGGATCTCTGAACATTTTAACACTAACCATATGCATAACCTTTCTTCTATATCTTTGCCAGCAAATCCACTTTCAAAGCTTTCTTACCTTCCTGTGCCACTTCCACTCCTTGGAACTTCGCATAATTTACCTTTACACCATCATCCAAGTCAATCTCAATTCTCTGATTGGCTACATGGGCAATGGCTTCATCATATATCTTCATCTCTGCAAGCTGTTTTGTGTACTTTGTTACCGCCTTTGTTGCTTTCGATTTCTCAGATGCTGATGTTGCATTATCAATCGTATACTGGGCACTCTGCATTGCAGTCTCCACATACTTTTGTGCCCTATGGAGATAATCAGTTCTTACTCTGCCGACTGTGTCCGCATCATAGCGATGCATGTAAATAAGTGCCTTAAAGCCATTCTGCTTGCCACTATCGAACAGCCAATATATTGGTCTTTTTCCTGAACCAGCAACCGAATAGGTTGCACAATGATCTTTAAAAAAATCATTTATAAAATAATTTCTTATAACTTCTCTACTTGTATTTCCTTTATTTTCAAGTGCATCTGCAATAAATGATAAATTGTCTTCTAATGATTCCTCTCCATATAATTCTTTAATAAATTTAACAAAACATTCTACTATATCATCATGAAAATACTCTTCATCAGTAATTGGTATAATATTATCTTGATCTAAAAATCTATTATTATCTATGTGTATTTGATCCATATTTCTAACACCATCATGACTCAATGAATATCTACCAAACATACATCCAACTGCGTATGAAATAAAACTTTTAATATCCCTGTTTATATTAGCTAAATTAATCGTAATTCTATTCTCTTCACCTAGATTTTTATCTTCCTCTAAGCCATATATTTTTTTAAAGAGGCTATTAATTCTTTCTTCATTTTTCTTTACTCTATCAAACCTATTTGTACATGAATTCTCCCATTCCTTATAAGCTTCAGATATATACTTACATTTTTTAACCAGAGGATGTTTTAAGAAATCCCAAGACGTTTCAAAAGAATTCCAGTCTTCACGTTCGATTAAAATATTCTCCTTTACACACTCTATTATTTGTTCTTGATACTCTTCTGAATACAGTATCGGCATTGATGCAATATGACCTGCTTCATAATTCATAGTAGGGGACAGTATTTTTAAAATTTCTTTACATACTACCGAATTCAAAAATCCAAAATGGTATAACATTTTCCTGGAATCCTTGTAGAATATGCAACACCCAGCTACATCAAAAATATATCCTTGAGGATAATATCTAAACGCACTATCTACTGTTGTTACTTTTGACCAACTAATGCATGGTTTAAAATATTCACTCATGCTTTTTATAGTTCTTGATGCAGATTTATATAACGATGCGGCATAATCCTTTACTTCTTCTCCATCATTCTCATAATTAATTACATAGTCATTATTTCCATACCATTTTCTGTAAGCACCACCCTTATTATATGGGAACCATTTCTTATGTGATGCTTCTGCATCCTCTGCATTCTTATAGCCAAATCCAATTTTTCTACAATCAACTTCAAACCACAATTTTAAAAATCTATTGTTGTCAGAAGTAGCCATTCCCTGTCTTGTATCTCCTACTTTTTTTAATACCTCACCATTTCTAAACGCATTTATAATTCCATCATTAATCCAATATGCAATAGGTGTTCCAGGTATCATTTCAAATTTTTCAAAATTAGTAGAAACATATCTTTCATTTATTACAGGAAAATCCTTAGGAACCCCATTATCATTTGTTTCATAATATCTTATATAATCATACGTAGCTTTATACTGTCTTACTTTTGTTCCACGTAAAACAAATGCAATCGTTCCAAAATTAATTCCCAAACTCGTACCTCCCTTACCTATATACGGCATATGTACCATATTGATTGCAGAAGTATTATTACAAATTTTTTTTCTTAATTTTTCAAAACTAGATAAAAACATCCAACTTTCCATGGTAATCATTGCAACAAAGCCATTTTTATATATATCAAAAACGAACTTATCTATACAGCAAGAAAATAAATCATATTTTGAGTCTGCGTACACTTCTTTTACATAATTTGCCAGCAAATCATTCATTCCATTTCCTCCCATATATGGTGGATTGGTTACTACTGAATAATATTTGCTTGAAATCATTTCAGCTATATCAACAATTTGTTCTATTCTATTTTGTGTTTCATCACAGCCGTAGCTATCTAATGATATTTGTTGTTCTTGTGTCATATCACGAATAAACTCTTTAATCAAACTGTAATTATTTATACTTATTTTCAACAGTGAACCAAATTCTTTTGCATTTTTAAATGTACTAAGTAAATACTCAATCTGACCTTTCGCCTTTTCTCTACTCTGTACTTCCATTGAAAGCCCGAAGTATTGTAAGTGTTTCAAATTTATGTTATTGCTATCTTCAAAGCAATAAACTTTCGGTATTATACTGTTCTTTTGACTCAAAAAACGTCTATTATATGTTCTTCCTTTCATCATTACCGCAAAATATGCTAATTGATATGCTCTCTTATCAATATCCAATCCATGAATATTTTTCTCTACAATTTTGAACGCTGCATCCCTTCGGTCGTATCCAGCATTCTCATAAATGTCCATAAGTATATCGAACATAGCAACCAAGATATGACCGCTTCCCATACAAGGATCTATGCAAGTAATGTCTTCCGGTTTCAAATCTATATAATCTTTTCTTATTTTAACTAATTCTAAGTTAACATTTCCTTCTTGCCCTGCTTCTGGAAGATAATATTTCCAACCAAATTTTTCTGCTGTTGCCTTTTCATCTGTACTTGGATCAACTGCTCGCAAATGTTCAATCCAAATCCTTCCGACCGAGTTTTCAACCATATAACGAACAATCCAGTCTGGTGTAAAAAGCTGGGTGGCAGCAGGTATTCTCTCTTTTGTGATTTTTACATTCTTTTTCAATTTAGCAAAAGTATCATCTTTTAATTCTGTATTGTAATACTGATATAGCCATCCTATAATCTCCACCTGTCCGGTAGGCTGTCCATCTTCTCCAATCGTACTTACGTTAAAATCTTCTTCTGGAATTCCTCTCTTATCATCTACCAGCATACGAATCACATCATCTTCATTTGTAAATGAGATGTTAAGAAGCATTTCGGTATAGTCTTCTGTCTCTTCAAAAAGTCCCGGCAACACTTCATGAAGCAGATTACACTGCTTGATAAAGAGCATCTTGAATAAGTCATCAAGCCTGTTATTCATCTTGGCATCAATGATTTCTTCTCTCTCTTTATCAGTGAAATCCCAGTCAATATCTGGAGCCATAGTTACCACATCGGGCTCATTCTTTCCCTCTTTTTCGGAAGAAAGCACACGAACTCTTACAGGATACATATAGTCGTTCACTTCCATAAAACGGATAGCACAAATTCTGTTAAACCATGTATATGCCACTTCTTCCACTACCGCTTCAAAGCCTCTTGCATGAATCTGATCTACCAGTTTTCTTCTCTGCTCACACTGTTTTTTGTTAAGTGTTACCTCTGTTCCTGCTGCTGTCCTATATACCTCAAAATCAGCACCTTTTGTGATTGCTTCACTGCAATTATCCGGTGTGATTCCGAGCATACCGGCTTTATCTGTAACAGAATCAATCAGTTTATTTCTTGCATCTATTGCAAATTTTTTAATTGCATTTTTGTTCATGTGCTATATCCTCCAATCAAGCTTATCAGCTCAATGTAATTATTGTGTCTTCTTCCAGTTCATTCATCAATTTCTGCTTCATCTCGGCAAGGAACTTATCAATATCCTGTTCTGTCTCTATCGAATATGTTCTAGCTCCTGCCACATTGCTGATGGAAACATTCTTACGTCTCTTTGTCTTTACTTTAGTCGGTGCTGTAATAGGTTCAATCGGCTCTTTACCTGGTAATACCGGTGCAACAGGTGGTTCCGGTGCTGGCTGATGTGCCCTCTCATATTCATCTATCTCATCCAGACACTTGATTTTTAAAGTGTCACTTTCCAGCTTGATATTCTTAATTGCTGCAATATCATTCGATTTTTTCAGCTTATCCCATATTTCTTCAAACCTCTGATTAATACGTGGACGGAGTACTTCTGCAAAAGGCTTTGTATCCAATACTTCTTTTACTTTAAGGAAGTCATCATGTACTAATGGATCCATGATGGCTGCTTCCTTTTCAAGCAATCCCATATGAAGCTCTTCAAATCTCTTATTTAATTCCGGTAATTTCTGAATCTTACCGAAAGGTTTGCTATCCTTTACGATAGTCTCTATCTCTTCGACTACTTTTAACAGCTCCTGATCACTTACATAAGTCTTACTGTTTCCAAAATATGCAAGGCTCTTCACTGCCTCTTCAAAAATCTTTCTCTGGTCACCCTTAAAGAAGTCAAATACGGGTGCAGTATCCTCTGCATCATCAAGGAAATCATCTCTCTTCCTATCTACTGTCTTGAAGAACTCTGTAGGCTCATTGATATCAAGTATTTCAGCCAGTCTCTTTCTTGCCTCTTCCATCAGTCGCTTGCAAGGATATTTCGGATTAATTCTGTACTCTACAAGGATGTCATCGTATACTTCAACTTTATCCTTTGCTCTGCTCTTGAAACTGCTCATGATTTTGTCATCATCATCACTTGATACAGTAAATCCGAAGTAATCTTTCATAACTTCTTTTGCAGAGCGAATCTGTCCATCCGTTGCTCTTTCTCTGATGTCAATTAAGAGTTTCTCTACATATTCACGCTTTGTAATATATCTGACCAGTTCATCCTGATTCGTTGAAAGTAATGACAGGCTCTGACTGTTAAGAGTAAAAGATACTCTTCCCAGCTTGAACAGCATGGCAACAAGCCACTGCACATCCTTTGGATCAAATCCATACGGTGCTGCACCAAACTTATCCTGCAGTGACTTGAGTGAAGTCTTCATGTGTCTTGCATTGTTTAATCCGATTACCTGTACTACTTCCTCTAAAGCAAGCTTATTCGGTGTGGTATCACTTGTACCGAGGAAGCTCATCTGACCATCGCTGTGTTTAAAGATAGCACTAATATCTGAAAGCTCAGGTGCTGTCTCCATATAGGTGAGCTTATTGTATTTCATTGCTACAAGCTTACCCAGTGCTTCATTGATTCTCGTTGCCGGCTCCTTAGCCGAAATAGTTGCCTTATCGCCATTTACATAGATATCTGCATTCTTTAATGCATCCTCAATAAAGATTCGGATTCTGTCCTTCTTCTCAATACGTTCATCCTCTTTTGCCCTGCGGATGCTGTCAAAGCTGCCTCTCGCTCCGGACGCATTTTTATTAAGGAATTTATATATCTTGATGGATTCTGTAATCTCATCAAGGAATGTACTGTCATTTGGCAGTTTGACAATCACACTGCTTTCCTGTGCTGAGAGCAAACGAAGTGCAGAGTCTGCATAATCCCCACCATAAGGTGTAATTACTGTCACTCCGATATCATTAGACTGATTGCCCTTGAAGAATCGGTCATCCACTTTCTGGTTAAATGCAAACAGATATCTGTTGCTGTATCTATATTTCTTCTCGGTATAGATTTCCTCGAAGATAACTGTAGAAGCCTCTCCGATGATTTCACCCATCTCTACTGACTCGTTATTAATGGCATTATTGATTTCCTGCTCCTCATTTGTCAGAAAGATGTATATTTCACCATTCTTCTGTACAAGTGTCTCTTTAATCAGCTTCTTTAACGATTCTTCTATTTTAGAACGAACTTCAATTCTGTCATCATCAATATTTGAAATCATAAGCGTAGTAAGGTTGTCCACATTTGCCTTGATTTCCTTGACATATTTAATCATAAAGAGAACCTTCAAAAGCTCTACATCGAACTCATCCAGCTTACTGTTATTTTCTGCATCTGAGATTACCTGACTGTGCTGGTGGTCAATAAACTTATGCAATGGATCGTAGAAGAAGCTAAACGGAACCAATACTCCATCCTCTTTATCCATTACTCTGATTGCCGACTCCTGAAACAGTGCAAGCATAGAACGTGACTGATCAGACAGATGCTTTCCACTTGCGCCATGTGTTCTGACCGCAGTAAGTACCTGTCCCAAAAGATTAAACTGATATGGTATGAATGGATAGCAGTCTGCAAAATCCGCCTTATCTGCATACAACTTCTTGTCAGCTGTATCTGCAGTAAATGTAATAAGATTCTTGATAATGGATTCTTTCTGCTCATAGAGAAGTCTGAGCGTCTGTGTTGCTGTCTCATTCTTTGCAAGCACACGCTTACGGATTACTTCGTCAACATTGGATGCTGAAAGAGAAAGTCTTGTATCAAAACGTCCCTGAATCTTAGAGAAGTCATTTCCCTTTGTCTTTGTAATAGAGTCAATATCCTCCTGGCTCGTTACGATAACCCATGCCTTACCTTTACAGGCTGTTCCAAGGTCTTCCACAATTGTCTGGAGGTTGAGCATAAGCTGTGTATCATCTGCAATATACTGACCGATTTCATCCACTAAGAAGATGACATGATGATTCGGACCTTTCTTCGCACAGTATTCCTGCACAAGTGATACAAACTTCTCAATACTGAGGTCATAGCTGCCCTTTGCATTCTTGCACCAGTTGCGTGCTGCTTCCTCACTCATGAAATCCATCTCGACCAATGTCTTTACCACTTTATCCTGAATAACTGCAAATGCCTGTCTCTTTTTATCCCAAGGTGCTCCTGCATTTTCCTCGAACTTCTCTTTGAACTCTTCAAATCTGCCTTCATCATCCAACTGGCGTTCAAAATCAGCCAGATAAGGGATTGAACCACAATATCCCATTTTCTCGTTGAACACCTTCATAAACACTTCTACGATAGCCTCCTTGCCGGAGCCTACCTTTGCAGAACCCTTTGAATCAATATTGAAAAGCATAACATCTGACTCAATTGTTCCAGCCTTTGTCATCTCTGCAATAAGCATCGGATCTTCTATTTTTTTACCATCTGTAAAATACTCAATAGCTCTTTTACCTTCTACTGTGCTGTTTTTTAATAAATAAGACAGTATTTTTAAGAAGTGAGATTTACCACTTCCAAAGAATCCGGAAATCCAGACACCCATCTTATCGGTATATCCATCTACACCTTTTTCATAATTGTTAAAGAAATCCCTGAAATGCTTCAGAAGTTCCTTGGTCACTACATATTCATCTAATTCCTGATATACATTTTCTTCATCCGACTGACCTACTTTAATAACACCTTTGATGTCACGATCAATCTGCTTTTCAAACATATTTTTAATCTGCATTGTTTCCTCCTCTACACCAGACGGAATGCCCTGTAATAGTTGTGTGAATCCATTGTTCCAAATAATTTCAAATCCTGTCCGCTATACTCTCCCGGATAAAAAAGCACTACCGGCACACTGTCAAGCACCTGATGCAGGTTATTTAAGATGTTGTGACTTGCAATTATCGGATGGCACTTGCCTACTCCGGTAAGGAATACCACACTGTCTGTCAAATCTTCCTGCAATATTCTTGATATGATTAGATTCAGCTCATTTGTCTCATCCAGTCCCAATGTTTCTACCAAACTGTCTGCCATCTCATAAAATCCATTCTCTTTTTCCAAATCAAAGAATGCTTCCAGATAACCTTCCTCCTGTAATATCTCAACCATCAGGTGAAACAGGTCAAACTCAACGATTCTGAAATCTTTGTTTCCGTTGTTTATTCTGTCCTTAAGGTATGCTATATGATTTCTCACATAAAGCTCCTCTCTTGGATCATAATCGAATATATAGTATCCGACTTCATTTCCAAGTCCTTTATTCTCTCTAAACGACTTCTCTGATATTTTATCTTCTATCTGATTCAGTCTATCATCCAAACTTAACTTTGCCATGCTCAAACTCCTTTCACAGCTTTCAAGTATTCTCCCAGTCCATTTGCAGTCAGCAATTCCTCTGTACGATAGTCAATGTGAATTGACTTGATTGTTCTTGGTTTTGCACTACTTTCAAGTAATCCCGCCTCAAACATCATTCTAGTAAAGCACTGTTTCAGTTTCCGTACTGCTGTATCCGTCCATCCAGCCACCACATCACTCTGCAACGCTTTATCCGAAAAGAATACATTCAAATCCCTGTCTGTGATTTCCTTTTCTCCAAGTCTGAGCTTTTCATCATACACTTCATGAAGAAATTCAAAAAATAGTCGACTATCCATAAGAATTGCAATTAAGTTTAAAATCTTTGCTGTCTCCACATCACAAGTGGTAAAAACCCGAAGCACTGCTTCCGGTAAAGCAGATACTCTACGATAAGTACCATTCAATACCTCATATGCACGATATTCTGCTTTTACCTGATAGCTATTCTCTTCCCAGGCTATCTTGCGGATATCCGCCTTGCTATATCCATCCAGGATATATCCAGCGGTCTTTCTTGACTCCTGTAACCAAAACAATTTTGATGTAAGTCCTGCACTATATACTAACTCTGCCATTTTGCACTCTCCAACAAGGTTTATTCTTCATCTTTCACAAACTCACAGATATCGCTAATATCGCAATCCAGATATGTAGCAATCTTGAGTAATACACTCATAGACACTTCTCCATCCTTACGCATCTTTGTAAGGGTATTCGGAGCAATATCTACAGCCTTTCTCAAATCGGCTTTACTCATCTTTTTGTCTACCAATAACTTCCATAATTTATTGTAACTTACTCTCATTCTCACACCTCGTGGCTTCTTCTATAGACATATTATATTTGTCACAATTGAGTAAAAACTCGCTTTTTAAATTATAGTACAAAATGCTTATTCTTGCAATCAAAATAATCGCATTTTCTTGCGAGCTTTAATTATTTTCATTTAAATGTCATTAGTTTTTGTGAGAAAGAAATTCATAACCTTGCTTTTGAGTATTTCTGTCAATATTTTTGCATTAAGCTAGGCATTGTGTAATGCCAAAACGTATAGTTAAAAGGCAGAGTGCCTAATCCTGCGCCCTGCCCATTCTTTAATCGTTCAGATACAGTTCCATTGCCTTATATGCATTTAAAGTATTTGTATCAGCATCATTGAAAGTACTTGAATATGTCTGCAAACTGCCCGAAGGATCCGTTGCACAGTTGGTAAGTGATATATACGCATCATATAAATCTGATACGGCATCGTATGCATCCTTGTATTCATCTGGTGGATTTTTCAATTTTTTCATCAATGCATTGACTGTATCCTGATTATCTTCAATACTGCTTATCTTGCTGCTGAAACTCGAATCTGCATACAGATTACCTAACGCATCGTTAAAATCAGATACGAAATATCCTTTGGGACGAGTATACTTATCTGTTTTATCATCCCTTTTCTCGTAGATGGCGTTATACCATACCTGCTTAATCAGATTTGCACTTGACTCAGCATCACTTGCACCTGTCAGCATTGTGACAGTAGCTAATTTCAGATTATCAGAATACTCTTCCACCCGTTGTGCATATTCCTCTGCTGCCTTTTTCTTCTGATATTGTGTCACTCCAAATACTGTTGCTCCTCCGACCACCAATAATGCAATCACAATTCCAATAATAACCTTTACCTTCTTAGTCACCTTTACCCCTGTTACCTCTACCTTTTGCGGCTTTTCATCTGTCTCCTGCCCTATTGTATCATCAACCGGACAGCCACAATTCGGACACTCTGTCATCCCCTCTTCAAGTTCAGCACCACATTCTGTACAATGTTTCTTCTCTTCTGGTATCAATATTGCACCGCAATGCACACACTTCTTTGCTTTTTCTGATACCTGTTCTCCACAATGTGGACATACAATCATTGCCATAAAATTGTTCTCCCTTCTTACACACCTGCTACCTGCAGGTTGTATTGCTTAATAATTTTTTTGCCACCATTGCATTTAGGTCTTTATTAACTGCAACCGTATAAATACCGTTTGAATACATAAAATGTGAGCCTTTGCATCTTTGATATTCATATCCATTATTACGAAGTATCTTTTTCATTTCTCTTGCATCTACCATAAATATTACCTACCTTTTTCCTGCCTTCTTATGATATTCTGCGATATCATCTGCCCAGGCATCATCAAGTTCTATACTACAAGTTCTGCTTTTTGTGACACCTCTCACTGCTCTGCCTACAGCCTCGTAATTTAGTGCTACTCCATCATGATCATTCTCATATGTTACTGACCTGTTTCTTTCAATACCAATTTTTTCAGCTTCTTTGCCTGCATCAATATTTGCTCCAAGGAATAAGAACTCCCAGCCACATTCTTTCTTTGCTTCAATCATTCGCTTAATGTCATTGTAATTAAACTCTGTACTGGAATTTTCTAATCCATCTGTAGTGATTACAAACAATACTTTTCCGGCACGATGTTCCTCCGGCAAATGTTTCTGCACATTGTCAATTTTGTTAATTGCCTGTCCTACTGCATCAAGCAATGCTGTACATCCCCGGACATAATACTCTTTATCCGTTAACGGCTGAACTGCATCAATCGGGAAACGATCATGAATGATTTCCACTTCATCATCAAAGAGTATTGTGGTCACATTAACTTTTTCTCCTTCTTTTTTCTGCCTCTCTATCATCCCGTTAAATCCACCGATTGTGTCGCTCTCCAGTCCACCCATTGAACCACTTCTGTCCAAAATAAAAACCAGCTCTGTTAATTCCGCATTCATGTGATTTACCTCCTTCGGTTTATTGTAATCACATTATATCTACGAAACTAACAGAGCTGGTCGCATGATAGGCGACAATTTCATCACCTACTCAAAAATTGGCTGTCCATAAGCATCTAATATCTCATTAATTTCAAACATATCGTATATCTTATTCTGTAAGAAATAAGCTACGATAATATCCGTCTTTGAACTTCTTGAAAACGCAAAGCCTGCTGAATTTAGAAGATCCTTCGCTTCGTCAATAGATAGTTCTAATGCTATTGCAAACGCAAGCACAGTCTTCTTATTTGGCGTATAATTCACATCTTTTCTGATTTTTGAGAAATGTCTTCGATCCACATAAGCTTTATTATATGCTTCAGGATCAGTCATCCCTCTCTCATCAATTAAACGCAATAGTCTTTGGGAAAATGTCTCATCCATCTGCCCCATAAGGCTTTCTATATTACGGTTTGTTGCCAATGTCGAAGACATAGAGTCAGTTGCTTTCGTTTTCTGCATACTTTCAACATCAAACGATTCAACTGCACTTTCATCTATCTCAATATCTGCATCTTCTTCGGCATCACATTTTTTTGTTGCTTTTTTCTTTCTAAATTCCGAGATTCTATCAAATATAGACTTCATTTCTTTATCCAGCTTAATATCATCCGGCTTGTCTATGTAATATTTATCTATGTATTTTCCGACTGATTCATATAATTTTTGGTCTCTCATTTCCGACTCCTTTATCTATGCCATATTTTCTGCTTTTTGCTCCCTTGTCCTGTCTAATATTATATCAATACGACTACTTTTCTTCACTATTTGCCTGCCATACTTACCAATCCTCGTCAAATTCATCCATTGCGTCATCCACACCATCAGCATAATCACTATCCCTGTCATAATCATAATCGCCATCCATGTATATATCATCATAGCCATCATCATATGAGTTATATGTATTGCTTTTCTTTGAGCTACTTGTTCCAGTAGAACTTTTCTTTGTACTGCTATTGTACGATGATTCATTACTTCCTGCTGTCGATTTATTGTTATGACTACTTGAAGAACTGCTGCCTGATGACTTATTGGAATAAGATGAACTGCTATGCGAAGAACTACTTCCAGTATAAGGCTTATGCAGATAACAATAACTGCTATTTCTTGCCTGCTTATTGTCACAGCCTGATTTAATGCACTTAGACTCACTAGCTTCACTAATAGCACCAATAATGTAAAAAATACCTATTACCACCAAAATACTGCTAATCCTTGTCCAAACGAATTCTTTTTCATATACGGCACCTGATTTCACTCACCTACATCTTCATTTATCAATCTTTCGCAATCATCAATTAATATCCTAATTGCTTCCAACTCCATCAGCTTAAATTTCACTTCAATATCCGCAAAAATAACTGTATTGAAACCATTATTGATTGCTTTCAAATTTGCCTGTAGTTTCTTTTCAGCTTGCTGTTTCATCTTGCCCTCCTTTAGTCAAAATCCGAATCATATAATCTTCCATCTGTTCCTAACATATCTCCGTCCTCCTAATTATCGTAATGATTGAATCCACCAAACAAACCTCTGTCACTATGGCTTGTCTTATGTCCATTATTATCATATGTGTTGACACTTCCAAATAATCCTGGGCGGCTATATCCTTCTTGTTTCATATCAATCAGCTCCTTTTAAACGATTCTTATTTCATGTACTATCATAATTATAACAAGAACCATTTATTATGTGTCGCATGAAAAGCGGTAAAAAAGCAAAGGACTATTTCCTGTGCTTCTCATATAGTTTAAATCATTCTACATAAATCTTCTATCCACTCCCTACGAATAATTATTTCTAACCAGTGTTCCGGTATATTCTTATATCCGTAATATATTCCAGCCAATCCTCCTGCGATTGCCGCTGTCGTATCTGTATCATGTCCCAAGTTTACCGCTTTCAACACGCAATCTTTGAAATCTGATGTATTGAGCAGACACCATAGAGCTGCTTCGATGGAGTCTATCACATAGCCCCCACTGTTTATCTGTTCTACTGGAATTCCCCCTAATTTCTTTATATTTCTTATTCTGCTAAAATGCTCTAACTCTTTCTTGCTGTCATCATTCTGCTCATAGAATGAAAAAGATAAATCCACTGCATTTTGTAATAATTCCTCTAATGGTTTATTTCTCTTTGCAAGTTCCCGCACACAGTAAAAATAGATGCCACATGACATTTTGCTTCTTAAATGGGCATGTGTTAATGCCGACATCTTATGCACAATTTCCAAACATGTTTCGTCCTTTATTCCACATTCCTCCTGCAAATACTTCAAGTAAATACACACAGGGAGTATCCTCATCAGAGAACCATTTCCATTGCTGTTTTCTCCAGACTGACCACATGTAGCCACATTTTCCGATTGCTTGTAATTATAAATTGCGAAACTACACGTAGTTCCTTCATCAAACACCTCTCCTGCCGGTGTGAACTTGCCATTTTCTTCCCAAGCCACAAAATTATCCATAACCTTTTTCAGATTAATACCATCGCTACACAAAGCAGCTAGGGATGCCAATGCCATACTGCTATCATCAGACCACGAACCTGCCGGAACCGGATACGTTCCATATCCTGTCATGTCTAAGACTGGGTGTTCCTGCATTTTCTCCCTGTTTGAAAACTCTACCGGAACTCCAAGCGCATCTCCTGTTACCAACCCCATCATTCCGTCAAGATATAGTTCCTTACTTTGTTGTGATAAAATATAGTTGTAACACCTCTGCCTAATAAGATATAATCTTATTT
>ERZ773252.2797-NODE-2797-length-14403-cov-3.846459_pt1 | contig 14403 bp, 6 predicted proteins | sample MGYA00580517_ERZ773252 | MGnify/ENA primary metagenome ERZ773252 (study PRJEB29015, sample SAMEA2737766) | human gut metagenome | biome: human gut; feature: human-associated habitat; material: faeces | place: China | collected 2012 ... | reverse complement strand
GTGTAAGGATAGATACAGGAGGAAGTACTCCGAATGCATCTGCTGATAAGAAGATAACGTTCTTAGCTGCAGGAGCAGACGATACAGGACGTACAATATTCTGGATATGATCGATAGGGTAAGATACACGAGTATTCTCTGTAACTGTCTTATCATCAAAGTCGATAACACCCTTATCATCAATAGTAACGTTCTCTAAAAGAGAATCTCTTCTGATCGCATTGTAGATATCAGGCTCAGATTCTTTATCAAGGTTGATAACCTTAGCGTAGCAGCCACCCTCGAAATTAAATATGCCATTATCATCCCAGCCATGCTCATCATCACCGATAAGGAGACGCTTAGGATCTGTAGATAATGTTGTCTTACCTGTACCTGAAAGACCGAAGAAGATTGCTGTATTCTTTCCATCCATATCAGCGTTTGCTGAACAATGCATAGATGCAATACCCTTTAATGGGAGGTAGTAGTTCATCATAGAGAACATACCTTTCTTCATCTCTCCGCCATACCATGTATTTACGATAACCTGCTCACGGCTTGTAATGTTGAACATTACTGCTGTCTCTGAGTTAAGACCTAACTCTTTGTAGTTTGTAACTTTTGCTTTTGAAGCATTGTAAACTACGAAATCCGGTTTGAAGTTCTTAAGTTCCTCAGCAGATGGCTTGATGAACATATTTGTAACAAAATGAGCCTGCCATGCAACTTCAACGATGAAACGAACTGCCATTCTTGTGTCTTCGTTAGCTCCACAGAAAGCATCTACTACATAAAGCTTCTTGTTAGAAAGTTCTTTCTTAGCAAGTTCTTTTACTGCTTCCCAAGCTTCCTGGCTTGCCGGATGGTTGTCGTTTGGATACTCATCTGATGTCCACCATACAGTGTCTTTTGAGTTCTCATCCATAACGATAAACTTATCTTTAGGTGAACGACCTGTGTAGATACCTGTCATAACGTTGACAGCGCCAAGTTCACTTTCCTGTCCTTTTTCATATCCTTCGAGGTCTGCCTTCATCTCTTCTTTGTATAATTCATCATAAGAAGGGTTGTGAACGATCTCTGTTGCTCCTGTAATACCATACTGACTTAAATCTACTGTTGCCATTTGCATTCAACCTCACTTTTCTTAGTATTTTTTGTCACTTAGTAACTGGTATATTGTGCATACCGGTTCAAAATTCTTCGTATCTCTCTGCTTTCCGATAAAGGATTATCCGAAAGTATCGGGGATACAATCATTTCACCTGTAACACAATTTGGATTTATCATCTCACAACTGCTTAAAAAAGTCAATCTATTTTCGCCGAAAATATTAAATTTGTATCTGCCATTCCCATGCATTTTTACCCTTTTAACGGTTTGCTATGACCTCGATCAATCTTCATCATCAATAGAAGCATTCCAATCATCCTGTGTCAAATTTTTGATCTTAACCCGGATTACTTTTTCAAAACCATTCGATGCGGTAAGCTTGTATGCTTTGTCGTATCCTTCATCCGGTGTAACCTCAGTAACCACGGTATCACTATCGCTATCGGACAGAGTAATCTTAATATCACTAAGTACACTGCTGTCTAATTTATTGATACAAATCCTGCTACTGGTATTTTCATACACATTCTTTTCATTGTTATCTACCGTGTAGGAAACATCATACAAAAACATCTTATTTATCTGCTGATAATATTCTTCTACGGCATCCTGGATTTCATTCAACACCTCTATATCATAGCTGTCCACCTGCTGTCTCCATGCTGTCACTTTCGCATCCACTTCATCTGCACCATTTTCCATACCATTTGCAATATTCTCAATGTTAAACAACCGTTCACGAATGTTCTCTTTTATCTCCAGTGCTTTAACTTCTTCATCTGTTAATCCGACATTAGAAGGCTCCGTATGATATGTCACTTCATTAACATTTGTAAGTGCTTTTGTACGGCTGTCATAGTCACATACATGCCATAATGTTCCTTCTTTGTTTGGCATATAATATGTTGCCATCTTAAAACTTCCGGAATACACTTCTACTTTAACATTTGATGCTGCAAGCTGTGAACTGTCATTTGAGTCACAATTCGTATAATCATGTACATAGAAAGAATACACTCCGGGATATTCCTTGTAGATCGTAGTAGTCTCCGGACCTTCATAATCGGTATCATCCAGATCAAGATCTGCTACTTCTTCCTCACCATTCCATGCTGCCTGGTCACTATAGTATGTATGGAAATGATTTCCTGTGGCATTTACCGGACCGATCAAATGAGAATCTGCATCGGCAACCGCACCCGATTCTTCATCACCCCATGTCAGGATAAAACGTACCTGACCGGTATGGATCGCTGTGCTGACACCAACGCCCTGATTCTTTGTGATCGTATCAGGACGGATCAACACATTAAATGAAGTAGACAGATAACGGTCTGCGGTATCCTCTAATGTACGCTTATCAAGCACCTGAACGGTATAATAACCTACCGGAAGATCTTCAAACAGATACTCTCCATCTGCATTTGTCTTTGTTTCTTTGATCGCATCATTGATCAGGTTGTTTTTACCCTTGCGGATACGCATGGTAAGACCTTCTACTTTGTCACCTGTCTTACTGTCTGTCACGGCACCGGATACACCACCTTCTTTTCCTTCCCAGGAAGCCGGCAGCATATTGATCAGTTCATTTGTATAAATAGAACCATATACACTTGTGATCACAATATTTTGTGTCACATCCATATAACCATCTTTTTTCACTACTAAAATGTAGTTACCTGTCTTGATCGTATCAATACTGTACTGACCATTTGCATCTGTTGTCAGATGTGTTGCATTCGTATCGTTTACAATATTAGGAATATCATAATCTGCTGTATATGGCACAATGTAGATATCTGCATCTTGTAACACTACATTTTCTTCATCCTGTACATCTCCATGGAATGCTACATCTACTGCATTCTCGTCAACACCCAGATTGTCGCTGATCACGGTAACTACTTCACCTGTGTCAGATACCGTAACAGGGATCAGTCCAAGACCAACGATTTTTGGAATATTGATCGCTGTATCGACCGATACCGTTGTATTTTCTGCACCCGGACAGATCTTTAAAAAGAACTTGATGATCGCATCGATCTGCATATTCTGGTTTGTCACAAGATTTACGTTAGAATTTACAACAGTCGGAACAATGTCTTTTGCACTACCGTTGACGGTAACATCACCTTCTGATGCAATTTCAAGACTCTGGATCGTTCCATTGTTTTCTACCTGTGTAGAAGAAGCTGTCTTTGCAATTTTTACTGTTGCATTTGCATCTTTACTGATCACAATATGAGAAGCTGCTGCTTCTACATTTAATGTATTGCCGCTTGCATATTCTTTAAATGTATTTTTCGCAATGTTCTTGATCGTAACGCTTGCAAATGTACCATGGTTTATAACTTCACCATTTGGCATATCCACGATCAGATTTGTGCCTGCATAGCTTCCCTGCGGAATGGTAAGCTGCTTCTTTTCGGTTGTTTCCAGATAAAGATACTCTACATTGGCTTTTAACGCCGTAGCAATCTGCTCATCTGTGCTGACACGTGCTACTGATGCGACCGTGACTGTACACTTTGCCGACTTATTGCCGGATACCGTTGTTGCAACGATGTCTGCTGTACCTTTGTTTACCGCAGTGACAAGACCATTTGCATCAACAGTTGCTGTCTGTGCATTTGTAGTAGACCATGTTACATTTTTATTGGTTGCGTTTGCCGGTGCGACAACGGCTTTTACCTGATAGGTGTCTGCAACGTTCATAATATGAGCTGCTTCGGCAATTGAAATGCCGGTTACATCCACATTGGCTGCTGTCTTTGCTTTAACCGTAACATTCACTTTTGCCTTTTTGTTATTGCCATCTGTACTTGCTATTGTGATCACTGCTTTACCCTGCTTCTTTGCCTTGATCACACCTTTTGAGGATACGGCAGCAATCTTCTTGTTTGAAGTTGTGTATTGCAACTTCTTTACAGAAGCTTTCTTTGGAAGCACTTTTGCTTTGATCGCTTTACTGCTTCCTGCCGTAAGCGTTACTTTCTTTGCTGCTGTCACACTCTTTACCGGTGTACCAACGATCACTTTACAGATTGCTTTCTTTCCTTTTACCTTTGCGGTGATCGTAGCTTTTCCGGTTTTTCTGGCTGTAACAACACCTATGTTTGTAACAGTTGCAACCTTCTTGTTACTGCTCTTCCATGTTACAGTACCTTTTACTTTCTTAGGACTGTACTTTACTGACAGCTTTACTCTGCTGTGTTTGCTGATCACACAGATCTTCTTTGACAGCGTAATCTTTTTTAACTTTGTTGCCGCTTGTGCTGTCTGTCCCTGAACGGGAACTGCTGTGATCACCATAGCTGTTGCCAATGTTGCTGCCATGACCGCTTTCCATCTTTTTTTCATTTGCATCTTCCTTTCTTTGTCGCATTACTGTGTCTGATATTTTTTCCACCAAGACACGTACCCTTTTTGTATGTTGAAATGCGAAAATTTTGCATTCACTCAAAACAATACAGCTCTATAAAATAGTATAAAATATCCTCTTTACAGTTGCAAATTTAATTTTGACATTTTATGCGTTATTTTTGACGTAACTGCATCTCTATCCAGCCTTGCATCCGATCCTTTGCTACCGTAAACGGAACCGGACCGAGCGACAAGAAGAACTTATGAAAGTCTTTTAGAACGAATTTCCTGTCCAGTTGCTTTTTTGCATCATTCAAAAGGTCATCTATTTCCAAATACCCTATTGTATATGGCATATAACTTGCCGGCTCTGCCAAAAGCGACTGATAGATTGCCATCATATTGCTTTTGCTAAATCCAAAATCCGTCAGATACCGTTGCAATTTCTTCTGATCCCATCCTTTATAATGAATACCGATATCAGCTTTTGCATACAGACAAAGCGTGATCAATGTGTTTTCTTTTAAAAGCTTAGCGACATCTTTTTTCAACCCTGCAAGATCATAACCGTATAACTCTGCATATGTTCCCCATCCCTCGGTATATCCTGCCACATTGATCATACTGCGAAGCGGTGACGGATTTTGCGATTGAAAATAGCACGTCTGGTACAAATGTCCCGGATATCCTTCATGACCAATCGTTGTAAATGCTTTTGACAGATCATATCTTTTATTTCGGTTGATATAGATGACATTATTTTTGTAATCATCGATTGCCGGAGTCAGATAGAATGCCGGACTCATGCTTTCTTCCAAAGACGCATCCACGTATTTTAATTCATATCCGATCGACTCATCCAGTGCAGGAAAGTCTTTTTGAATCGCTTTTTTTAGATGTTCCATTGCTGTCTGTGGCGTGTTGTATGTATATTCCGCTTTTTGTGCCTGATAATAAACATTCGGTGTATCAGAGATCACTTTTGCAATTTTTTTCTTCAATTCTTCAATCTTATTGTCTAAGATATGCTCTATTTCTTTGATGGAACGGTCTGATCCGGTCTTGGCTTTGACCAGGTAGCTGTAGTATTCTTTACCCTTTTCAAGATAACAGAGTCCTTTTTGGTTCTTGCTGCTGCCTATTAGTTCTTTTAACCCTTCTGCGAGATTCTTATATGCCGGTATTACCGCATTCAGAACCAACTCTTTATTCTTTTGCTCATAGGTACTCTTCTCGGTATCTGTCATATCGGCAACGCTTAAAAGTTTACCCGCAAAGATCGTGATCAGATAATTCTGCTCTGTTTTGCTTACAAAATCATTGCATTGGTCGATGATCGCCTGTGCGGTTGTCTCCGACATAAAGATCCCTTTTTTCGCTTTCATCTGTTCAAAAGACAGAATTTCCTTAAAATATGCCGGAACAAGATTTAATAACTCCAAATAGGTATCCACATCGTTTTTCGAACGCAGGCTGTATTCCGCAAAATAAACCGGAAGCTGCGTCTGTATACCGGTTGTCGGCCCTAAGCATTCCGTATATTCCAGGAAATCTGCCGCTTCTAAATTCTGTTTTGATAAAAGATATATCGTATCATAGATCAGCTTTTGCTCTTTGGTCAGCTTTTCATAATCATAGGTTTCGAGTGTTGCAACGCGGTTTTCCGATATAACGAGACTGTTTTTCATTTCTTTTAGGGAATATTCACCAAGCGTTGGTTTCTCCTGTGTGATCCCATAATTTTCTTTTGCCTTTAATGTATAATTTAACGTAAAAGAATCCGAAGTCACTTCGTCCCGAAAGATCTGCTGTATCAGTGCATCAAAATCGCTTTGTGTCTTTTTTACACTACGGTTGTCCTGCACTTTCGGATGATCGAGTAAATGATAAGAAACCGGCAAAATGCCTTGTCTGATACAGACTGCACCAAGAACCGCAACAAGACAGATCAGAAAAGCAGCCAGCCTGCCACGATGCCCGAAAAATCCTTTTTTCCGATCCTGCATAAAGTATTTTTTGTAATCCTGTCTGCTTTGCTCTTTCATGAAATGCCTCCTGCCCTGACCGGTCACACCCGCTCTTTTATACCCTTCTATATGTATATGCACAAGCATTTCTTTTCATTCCTGATTCTATCATCAAGAAAGTTTCTTTTCATTCCTGATTCTATCATCAAGAAAGTTTCTTTTCATTCCCGGTTACATCTTCAAGATAGTTTTGCTTCATTCCCGGTTACATCTTCAAGATAGTTTTGCTTCATTCCCTGCTTCATCTGCAAGAAAATTTTGCTTCATTCCCGGTTACATCTTCAAGATAATTCCGTTTCATTCCTGATTGATTCGTCATGAGAATTTCATTTTATTCAATTTGTATTACATCTTTCAGCACATAATGAAAAGTCGGTGCAGAACTGTCCTTATTTTCCTGATAACCTTTATTCAGATCAATAGTATCTTTTGCATCATATGGATTGATTCCTATATAATCCCCCTGAAAAACGGCAAGTTTGCCGGTTTTTAATTGTTTGATCGCATCTTCCATCCGTTCCTGCGTGCCTTTCGCCACTGCGATTTCATTTAATTCAAGCATTGCCACCCAGTTACGTTCAAAGCCTGCTCCGGCATCGTTTCCATTTATGTTGGCATTGACAACATCTTCGATTTTCTTATCTGATAAAACTGCACTAACCGCCTCTAAAATGTAAGGTTCCCAGTTAATACGGCATCCTGTCAGATAGGTTGTCGGTGCCACATCTTCCATGCTCTGATTATATGCTACATGATATGTGGTCTTTGTTCCTCTTGCCGCTTCACAGGCAACAGCCGGGCCGGTTGTGTCAGAATGCTGTGATATTATGACACATCCCTCATCTATCAGTTCCATAGCACACTTTTTCTCTAACGCATAACTCCCCCATGTATTGGTATATCTGACTGTCATAACCGCCTGCGGAACAACCGATCGTACTCCCAGTAAAAATGCCGTATAACCAGATATTACTTCCGCATACGGATACGCTCCGACATATCCGATCTTTGCCTGCTCTTTTGTTATCGTTTTATCATTGATCATTTCTTTGATCTTCATGCCTGCTGCCACACCTGATACATAACGTCCCTGATAAACGGCTCCCATGAAAGTATGATAATTGCTAAGTTTTGGCTTTTCATTGGCATTGGATCCGGTTGCCTGACAAAACTGTACATTACGATAACGTTTCGCATATTCTTTTGTCTTTTCGGAAAATCCGTAGCTGGTCGTAAAGATCAATTCACAGCCGGTATCAATCAGTTCCTGTAAGATTTCGCCCTCGTTTCCTTCTGTCACATTGTATTTTGCATAGGTTTTTACACGATCTCCGTACTGCTTTTCAATCGCATTTTGCGCTTTAACAAAGTTCCCGGTATAAACAGTACTGGTATCACCTACATATACAAACCCGACTTTGATGTGCTTTTGTGTTCTCTTATCCAGCACAAGGAACTGAAACAATGCCGCAACGATGATCACAGCAATGGTACTAATGAATGATATTGCATATATTCTTTTCATATCGGTCTCCCTTTTTACAAAAACATTTTCTCTGCCTTTTTCATGCCTGATCTGACATGATTCTGATACAAACCGCTGAACTTTCCCGGCTTTTTTCATTTCTCAGTCTGACATGATCCTGAACAATACTGCTTTTATCAAAACAATTATCCCGATCATATATTACGGTGCATAGATTTTTTGTACATTAATCGTACCGTCTTCGATCAGATCGAGCATGATGTCTACAAGCATCGGATCAAACTGTGTTCCTCTTCCTTTTTTGATCTCATTTAATACAAATTCCATATCGAGCTTCTTTCGATAGACGCGATTTGCTGTCATTGCATCAAATGCATCTGCAATTCCGATAATTCTTGCATTTAAAGGAATCTCTTCTCCTTTTAACCCTTGCACATATCCTTTTCCGTCATAACGTTCATGATGATATAATGCACCTTCATATACGTGATCTACCAATGTGAAATTCTTTAAGATCTCACTGCCTCTTACAACATGCGATTTCATAACGGCATATTCTTCATCCGTCAGTTTGTTGTCCTTATTCAAAATGCGGTCAGGAATCGCAATCTTTCCAATATCATGCAAGAGGGCGGATTTCTTTAAATCTTCAATCGCCTGATCACTATATCCCAACCTTTGTGCGATCATCGAAGCATATTCCGATACACGGAACGAATGCTGGCTTGTATTGACATCTTTAGCATCTACCGTCTTAGCGATCGTTAAAATCGTTTCATTTCCCATTTCAAGCTGTCTTTTCGTCAGTTCCAATTCTTTCTTCTGAATATTTAATGTCTTTTGGATCTGTGTTCTGACTACAAGCCATGTCAGATACGCAATTGCTGAGGCAAAGACAATACCAAAATAAAGATAGAACCACCAATGATCATAAATCTCTTTATCTTTAACGATCTGATAGGTACTTTCCTCTATGACTTTACTCTTTTTGTTGTCATATACTGCCATATGGAATGTGTAATTCCCGGTCGGCAGATTCGTATAAACGATATTTTTTAAGTCACTTTGCTGTACGATCGTTGCCTTTTTGTCAAAACCTTCGAGCCAGACACGCACATACGGGTCATTTGTCGAATAATTGATCACTTCCGGTATGATCTCTACACGAGAAACACCTCTTGGTATGTGAAACATCTCGCCTCGCTCTACCTGACCGGTCTCTCCGTCTAACTTGATCGACTTGAGCAACATACGATACGATGACTTCGTTGTACTATATGCGTTGATATTCATATAAACAACTCCGGAACCACCGGAAAGATAGAGGTTATCCTTGTCATCAACATAATTCCATGCATTTGGTGTCAATGCCTCCCGTAATCCTTTTGTCGAATCCAGAAGATCATATTCTGTATCTTTATCATGTAACAGTTTTTTCTTATCTACAACATAAATTCCGGCCGCACTAAGGACAAAGACCTCTCCATGGTTTCCTTCTACGAGGTCAAAATTATTATAATACGGGAAATTCTTTAAAATTCTGATCTTCCCTGCTTTTGTGATGTAACAGATACTGTTGCTTGTGATCACAAAATATCCTTTATTATCGCTGTCTTTTACAATCCGCATGATCACGTTCGATCCGAGTCCATCCGACTTTTTAATGCTTCCTACCACGTTAGTATCCTGAATGACCGCAATTCCATTTCCATCGGTTCCCGCTAAAAGCGTTCCATCCTCTTTTTGCAGCATACAAAGAACTTTAGGGTTTGTCAGTCCGTCCTTTTCTTTGATCGTAGCACAAATTTTTCTATTTTTGATATAGGAAATCCCGAAATCTCCGGCAGCTGCCATCGTACCATCCGCCAGTTCAATGATCGATCGGAACTTATCTCCTGTCATACCATCTTTTTCTTTGTAAGTGTAGATCCGATCACCGGCAATTTCCCAGACACCTTCACCACCTGTACAGATCCAGAGATGATGTCTGCTGTCTTCTTTAAGACAACGTATTCGGACACCTTCCAGCTTTTTCGTCAGACTGTTATCTACCTTTTTGGTTAACTTCTGATCCACAATATGTAATCCGTTATCCGTTCCAAAGTAAAACTGCCCGTTCCATTTTGTGACAGAATTAACAACATCCCCCGGCAAACCGACTTCATCATAAATCTCTGTAAATACCGACTTGCACATACGCAAAAGTCCTAAACGGGACGAAGTAAACCAAAGATTCCCCTGATAATCAATTAACATATGGTCAATTGAACTGTTAAACTGATTTGTATTGATCGTATGATAGATTCCCTCCTTGTCAATATATCCTGTTCCATTGTCAGCACAGACAAACCAATAACCATCTTCCGACTGTTGCAAGGATTTAATATTTATCATATCCCGACAGGAGATCACTTTTTCTTTCTTTAATGTTTCATTTTCAAATCGGTATACTTCTATCGTATTTTCCTGTGTACCAAGATATAGTTTTCCTGCATCATCAAATGTACAGCAGGTATATGCCGTGCCACTGATGCTTTTTTCTTTTTTAGTAACGATCTTACTTCCATTTAACAGGTATAGACATCCTTCATCCGTAACAGCAGCAACTGTACCCACAGCATCCGTCGATAGGCTTTTTGCATACTTAATCTCCGAAATGGTTTCCGTCACGGAAAGTCCACCTGATAAAGATACGATTGCTAACGCATCGGTCGTTCCAACATAAAAATTACCATCTGTATTTTCTGTAATACAACGAACCGAATCTGCAGGAAGTTTTTCGGTTGCATCCAATACATTTGATATTTCTCCGTTAATGCAGATTGATACCCCGCTATCATTTGTTCCGATCCATAATCGTCCGGCTTCATCTGTATAAAGACAATTTACGTTCTTAACCGTCTCAAACTCATTGACCCATCGAAAACGGCTTCCGGTATAACGATACAAACCTCCATAGGTTCCGATCCACAAAACACCGTCTTTTGTCTGTGCTATGTCGTTGGCTGCACCTCCGGGCAGCCCATTTTCCCCATTGTAAATCGTTCTGACATAGGTATTAAATTGGCTGTCTGCACTATGATCTGCCTGTTGTTTGGTCTGTCCTGTCTTTTGCTTTACCTGTGTTGTCTGTTGTTTTGCCTGTGCAGATGTCCCATCAAGAACTGCAGGTGCAAAAAGCAAGAAAAAAAGCAAACCAAGCCATGTCTTTTTCCATACATGACTCAGTTTGCCGTATTTTTTTCGTAATGCTTTCACTTTTAAAACCGAAAAGAACAAAAGTAATGTGACTACTTTATCAAGAAAATCAACATAAAACTCACCAATGATACAGCGGATCACTTTCTGAATGCCCATTAATCCCAAAAAATCAATAACACCATCTCCCCAGACATTGCCGGTCATCCCATTGCTAAAGAAATAATTTAGTGGCACAGAAACAATTACAGAGATCATTGTCACTAAAAAGCTCAATGACAATGTTCTGAAAAGATTTTCAAAAAAACCTTTCTTTGCACAAATGCCAACAAGAACACCAAGTGTAACATTCGTCAATGCATACACAACGGAAAGTGACGAGTGAAAACCATATATGATATTTACAGCTGCACCAATAAAAGCACCACATATCGGACCAAGTACATATGCAGCCAATACTGTCCCAAAAGAATCCATCCATAAAGGAAGCTGCAGTGCTCCTGCCAGCCATTTTCCAATGCAATTAATCAAAATGCATCCGATTACAAATATACTGATCTCATAACTTTTTCTGTGCTGCATCTCATACCTGCTTTCTTCTGTAAATCAAACCAAAAATTTCCACTACTGTATGTGCATCTTTACATTGCTGCAAAAGTGCAAAGTCAGTGCTTTGCACTACAAAAACCACTCTGTAATTCTTGCCAGCTCCCCCACTGCTATATGTACACTCTTATAAAAATGCATAGTAAGTAATGCTATTATAATGTTTTTTTACCATGTTCACAAGAGAATACGACTTATTTTTATACATTTTTCGCTCGTATTATACATTTTTATCCTGTGACCCCATAAAACCTTTGTATTATTATGTATTCCAGGAAAAATTTGAACTAAAAAGGTGCAACGCCAGCGTGTTGTGCTACTGCACGAGCATTTTCCTATTCCATAAAGCAAAGGCACCGGACTAGAATTGCCTCCCAAAGTCAGATTTCGGGGTGACAGTTCCATAACCGATGCCTTTGCTATCTTTAAAAAGTATTCTTATATATTAATCCTCGTTTTTTGAGGATTTATCACTCTATTCTCCCAGATCAAAATGCTGTACCATATCCGTCAGAATATTTGCCTGTGCAGCCAGCTCTTCGGAAGTAGCTGAGGTTTCCTCTGCAGCTGCCGAATTATCCTGTACACTATTAGAAATCTCTTCGATGCCTAATCGGATCTGCTCTACGCTCTGCTCCTGTGCCACATTATTCTGTGCACTCTTTCCGATCAGATCATTGACATTCTGTACTGCTTTAAGCACTTCATTCATCGAATCTACCACTTCATGTGCTAATGATGTACCCTGCTCGATCTCATCAATGGAAATGCCGATCAGATCTCTTGTATTGCTTGCTGCACGCGAGCTTTCATCAGCAAGTGAGCCGATCTCAGAAGCAACGACAGCAAATCCTTTACCTGCTTCTCCTGCTCTGGCGGCTTCAATCGACGCATTCAAAGAAAGAAGGTTGGTCTGATCTGCAATGTCTTCAATCGTCTTAATAATGCCGACAACTTCATGCGACTTCTCAGAGATACGATTCATGGCATCCATCATCTGTATAATCTGATCACTGCTGTTCTTCATCATGTCTGTTACACGTTCTGTTTCTACAGCAGATTCTTTTGCACTTTGTGTATTTTCATTTACCTGCTCCGAAACAGATACCGCTGTTGCTACCAGCTCCTCAACGGATGCAGCCTGTGTACTTGCACCCTCTGCAATGCTTTGTGCTGCTTTTGAAAGGTCATTTGCTCCGGACAATACCTGCTCTGAGCTTTGAATAATGTTATGCATCATATCCTGCATAGAAGCAGAGATATGTAACAGAGCAGTTTTTACCTTTGCAAACTCTCCGGAATAGTCATATTTTAACGAAACCTTTAACTTACCATCTGCAATCTGGTCTAACATATCTGAAATTTCATCAATATAATCAATGTATTTCTTCAAACGGTCAACCGTCTTTTGAATGGATTCTGCAAGCTCACCGATCTCATTTTGCGATTCAACATGAAGTGCTACATCAAGATTTCCTGCTGCAAGCTCCTGTGCTACATCATTTAATGCTACGATTGGCTTAGAAATGTTCTTTGCCACTTTACGGATCGCAAGTACGATCGCAGCTACACCAATCACAAGAAGGAAGACCAGTCCGACCAGACTGGTAATCAGGGAGCTATAGTATTCACTCGCCGGCAGACTGCTTAACACATAGTATCCTTTGGAGCCAATCTGTCCTACATATCCCTCCTTTGTTGACTTATCTGCTTTATAAGAAAGGAAAGTACCTTTTTTGCTTTTAAGTGCATTCATAACGTCATCTGAAATATTTGCTTCTGATAGCTTCTTTAATTCATTTTCTTTTGTTGGGTGATATACCATCGTTCCATCTTCTGTCAAAAGAACGATATAACCCTTGTTGCCAATCTTGTATTGTGAACAGATCTCATTAATATGGTCTAACGAAATATCTACACCTGCTACACCAAGAACCTTGTCGCCGGATTCGTTGTAGACCGGTGCCGCCACACTCATAATCTCTTTTCCTGTGCTTACGTCCTGATATGGTGCTGTCAGCATTGATTTTCCACTTTCTGTTACCTTATACCATTCTCTTTGTGTTATTTCAAAAGAAGCGTCACTGATAAATCCATCCGACTGTGTCAGCGCATTCGCATCAATATCACCTACCCATGTTGCCATGATATTTCCTTTATCAAAGTCTGCCGTCTTTTTCAGCTCATTAAATACATGAGAATATTTATCATTTTCGGTAATCTTATCTCCTGCTTTTGTTGTATCAAGGAGCTCTCTGACATTGCCATCCAAAGCTATCTGTTCTACAGTCGTAACATAATTTGTAAAGAATATTTCCAGCTGATAAGAAGCTGCCTTTGACTGCATGGTAAGATCCTGCTTTTGTGCACTTATGCTGATATTATCGATCATAATAAAGACTAATATCAGAACCAGTGCAAAGATTGCCAATACAACACTTAAGATGCGTATTGTAAGCTCATTTGCTATCTGCTTTTTCCTTTGTTCCTTCTTCATAATCTCTCCTTTCTGCTTTTCTTAGAAAAGCAAATACGTATTGTCCGCACAATTTCCATCTTCTATCGATCAAATTGTCAAAAGTCCATTTTCAAAAACAGCCTGTCAGAAAAGTTCAATCCTTTTGATTT
>ERZ773252.2788-NODE-2788-length-14438-cov-2.628242_pt1 | contig 14438 bp, 14 predicted proteins | sample MGYA00580517_ERZ773252 | MGnify/ENA primary metagenome ERZ773252 (study PRJEB29015, sample SAMEA2737766) | human gut metagenome | biome: human gut; feature: human-associated habitat; material: faeces | place: China | collected 2012 ... | reverse complement strand
TTAGCACTCTAAGTTAATGAGTGCTAACAATCTTAGAAACAAGGAAATCAGATGAGGTATCCGATGGACGAATTAGGTGAGAGAAAAGAGAAAATTTTAAACGCCATCATACAGAACTATCTGGAAACCGGAGAGCCGGTTGGTTCCCGTACCATTTCCAAGATGTCAGATCTGAATCTGAGTTCTGCTACGATTCGTAATGAGATGTCGGATCTTGAGGAACTGGGCTACATCGTACAGCCGCATACTTCTTCAGGACGTATTCCTTCCGATAAGGGTTACCGTTTCTATGTAGATCACTTGATGGAAGTCAAGGATCGGGAAGTGACCGAGATGAAGGATCTGATGATCGAAAAGACGGAGAAGATGGAACAACTCTTAAAACAGGTCGTCAAGGTACTTGCCAACAATACGCAGTACGCCACGATGATATCTGCACCGAGTGTCCAGCGCAACCGTCTCAAGTTCGTACAGTTATCTGCCGTAGATGAACACCAGATCTTATCGGTGGTCGTTATGGAAGGCAACATCGTAAAGAACAAGATCATTCCGGTTGAGGAACCTCTGAGCAATGAGACTATGTTGAAACTCAACATGCTCTTGAACACCAACTTGAACGGGCTTACCGTCGATGAGATCAACTTAGGGCTCATCACCAAGATGAAAGAGCAGGCGGGTATTCACGAAGAGATCATTGCACAAGTCTTAAATACCGTGGCTGAGACGATTCACGAAGATGACGATCTGGAGATTTATACGAGTGGAGCAACGAATATTTTCAAATATCCGGAACTTTCCGATTCCCAGAGAGCAAGTGAGTTGATCAGTGCTTTTGAAGAAAAGCAGGCGCTGGCAGATCTGATCTCTGAGACACAGGGAGATGAAGAAACCGGCATTCAGGTATATATTGGAAATGAGTCACCGATCCAGACAATGAAAGATTGCAGCGTCGTGACAGCCACCTATGAATTAGGTGAGGGCGTGAAGGGCACGATAGGAATTATCGGACCAAAGCGTATGGATTACGAAAATGTCATGGATAACCTGAAAAATCTTAAGTCGCAGCTTGACAAGATCTTGAAAAGGGAATGACATAGGAAGGAGATGTAAAAGTGGCAGAGGAAAAGAAGCAGGAAGATAGGGAAGAAGTCAAAGTAGACGAGACCGTCGAGACAGAGACTTCCGAAGAAAAAGATACAGAAAGTACAGAGGCAGGAGAAGCCGCTGATACCAAAGAGGAGGCGGAGGAAAAAGAAGAATCCGCAGAAGAAGCTGAGGAAGAAAAAGGAAATATGCTCGTAAAAGAGACATATCCATTACTCAAAGAGTGTAAGGATATAAATTTTGTTGGAAGTATAGAGGCAAGGGATATACCAAAGGGAGATGCAGATGTTATAGTATGTGAGGCATTTGTTGGAAATGTAATCCTTAAATTATATGAAGGTCTTGCAGCAACACTTCTTGGAAAAGTAAAAGAGGGACTTATGTCAAGCCTCAGAAGTAAAATAGGAGCACTTCTTATCAAACCTGCACTTAAATCAACACTTAAGCAGTTTGATACATCAGACCAGGGAGGAGCACCTTTGCTCGGTTTAAACGGGCTTGTAGTGAAAGCCCACGGAAGTTCAACAAGTGTTGAGATAACTCAGGCTATAAGACAGTGCATACAGTTCAATGAAGAAAAGATAAATGAAAAAATAAAAGAAAATCTTATTATTGAATAGGTGGTGCTCGTATGGAATTTAAAAAGCTTCAAAAGATTATTGCAGAAGTTTTAGGTATTGGAGATATGGAAATATTTCAAGAAATGAGTTTTGTGGATGATCTCGGTGCTGATTCGTTGGAACTTTTTCAGATTCTTATGGGAGTTGAACAGGAATTCGATATATCAATAGACGAAGAAAGTCTGAAAGATGTTGACACGGTTGGAGATCTGCTGGAGCTTATATGTTAAATATGACATATAGGCAGGCTGCTTTAGCGGCTGATAGTAAGAGCAGATAGTAGAGCAGACCTATGAATATCAGCTTGACAAAACCGTTGGCATATAGGGCTTAAAAGGTTAGGAGTGTGCCTGATGAAACAGGAAAAATTATTAGAGTTTCAGAAAAAAACAGGATATGAGTTTAAAAATGTAGAACTGCTTATAACAGCACTTACGCACAGTTCATATTCAAATGAAAACAGATTAAAAAAATATATGTGTAATGAGCGTCTTGAATTTTTGGGAGATGCCGTACTTGAGCTTGTTTCAAGTGAACAGATATATAAGGATAATCCTACAAAGCCTGAGGGTGACATGACAAGAATGAGAGCGAGCTGGGTATGTGAGCCGACGCTTGCACTCTGTGCAAGAGATATAGATCTCGGTGAGTATGTGATGCTTGGAAGAGGTGAAGATCTTACAGGCGGTAGAGAGAGAGACTCTATTTTGTCTGATACACTTGAGGCGACTATAGGTGCAGTCTACCTTGATGGTGGATTTGAAAAGGCGAAAGAATATATTGACAGACATATATTAAAAGATATAGAAAATAAAAAGCTGTTTTACGACAGCAAGACTATTTTACAGGAAATTGTTCAGGGAGAGCATCTTGAGATGGAATATGAGCTGCTTAAAGAAGAAGGACCTGACCACAATAAATCATTTACGGTTGCCGTAAACATAAATGGAGAGAGACTTACGACTGCAACAGGAAGAACAAAGAAAAAAGCAGAACAGTCAGCAGCTTATCAGGCTATACTTAAACTTCATAAATCATAAGTAGGAGAAACATCAGATGTATTTAAAAAGCTTAGAGGTACATGGTTTTAAATCATTTGCCAATAAATTGATATTTGAATTTCATGACGGCATAACGGCTATCGTAGGGCCAAACGGCAGCGGTAAGAGCAATGTTGCCGATGCTGTAAGGTGGGTGCTTGGAGAGCAGAGTGCAAAGCAGCTTCGCGGTGCAAAAATGGAGGATGTTATTTTTGCAGGAACTCAGATGAGAAAGCCGCTTGGATTTGCATATGTAGCCATTACCATAAGCAATGAAGATCATAAATTAAATGTTCCCTATGAGGAAGTAAAGATAGCAAGAAGAGTTTACAGGTCAGGAGAGAGTGAATATCTATTAAATGGCACGGCTTGCAGGCTTAAGGATGTTCAGGAACTTTTGTTTGATACAGGTATCGGTAAAGAAGGATATTCGATTATCGGACAGGGACAGATAGATAAGATACTTAGCGGAAAACCTGAGGAGAGACGAGAACTTTTTGATGAGGCGGCAGGAATCGTTAAATATAAGAGAAGAAAAGCTGCTGCACAAAAAAATCTTGAAGAGGAAAAGCATAATCTTGAAAGAATTGAAGATATTCTCTCCGAGATAGAAAAACAGGTAGAGCCTCTTGAAAAGCAGGCAGCAAAGGCAAAACAGTATCTTGCGTTTCGTGATGAGCTGAGGGTTCAGGATGTAAATATGTTCCTTATTGAGTATGACCGTATTCATGAGGAAATAAAGGAGTTTGAGGGAAAACAGGCAATCGCTGATAATGATCTTAAAAATGCCAATCAGGAATATGAAAAAAGCAAGCGTGAGTATGAGAGAGTACAGTCAGAGCTTGATGAAAAGATAAAGAGCATAGAATTAAAAAAAGACAGACTGAATCAGTCGCGTGTCATGTTAAACAATTGTGAGGGTGATATAAGACTTTTAAACGAGCAGATAAACGGTATCAGACAGAGTGAAAATCATTATAGGGAAGCTATAGAGAGCTATAAAGAGCGTATTAAAAATTTTGAGGATGAACATAAACAGTATGCCGTCCAAAAAGAAGAAAACAGCAAAAAGACAGAAGAGATAAAGTCTTTAGCAAAAGAGAATGAAAAACTTATTGCAAATAAAAAAGAGACAGCTTTTGAAATAGAAAATGACATAAAGTCCGTATGGGTCATACGGACTTTATAATTACAATTTAAAGAAATTTCATCAATTATTTGATGAAGCCCTTCTTAGCACGAACCTTGATTGGAAGACCGAATAGGTTGATGAAACCTGCACTGTCGTTCTGGTCATAAACTTCGTCTTCGTCAAATGTTGCAATATCTTCATCATATAGTGAATATGGAGAAGTAACACCTGCATCAATAATGTTGCCCTTGTAAAGTTTTAGCTTAACATCACCTGTAACAACTGTGTTTACCTGATCAACGAAAGCTGTTAGAGCTTCTCTTAGTGGTGTGTACCACTGACCATAATAAACTAATTCAGCAAAACGGTTTGAAACAAGTTCCATATAGTGGAATGTATCTCTGTCAAGTGTTAGTTCTTCTAGTTTCTTGTGAGCATAGTAAAGGATTGTGCCACCCGGAGTTTCATAAACACCACGGCTCTTCATACCAACAAGACGGTTTTCAATCATATCTGTAATACCGATACCGTTAGCACCACCAACTTCGTTTAGCTTCTTAACGATAGAAACGCCGTCCATTTCAACACCGTCAATAGCTGTTGGAACACCCTTTTCAAAGTGAATTGTAATATATGTATCCTTATCAGGAGCCTGTTCAGGTGATACACCTAGTTCTAGGAAGTTAGGGTCATCATACTTAGGTTCATTTGCAGGATTTTCAAGGTCAAGACCTTCGTGGCTTAAGTGCCATAGGTTCTTATCTTTTGAGTAGTTTGTTTCTCTGTTAATCTTTAGAGGAATACCCATCTTTTCTGCGTATTCAATTTCGTCTTCTCTTGACTTAAATTCCCATGTTCTCCAAGGAGCAATAATCTTCATATCAGGAGCATAAGCCTTAATAGCAAGTTCAAAACGAACCTGGTCGTTACCCTTACCTGTACAACCGTGACAAATTGCGTCAGCACCTTCAGCCTTAGCAATTTCAACTAATCTCTTTGCAATAATAGGACGAGCAAAAGAAGTACCTAGAAGATATTTGCCTTCATAAACTGCATCAGCCTTGATTGTTTCAAAAACATAATCTTCAATAAATTCTTTTGTTAGGTCTTCAATGTATAGCTTACTAGCACCTGTCTTGATAGCCTTTTCTTCAAGACCGTCTAGTTCTGTACCCTGACCAACATTACCAGAAACTGCGATAACTTCACAGTTATTGTAGTTTTCCTTTAGCCAAGGAATAATGATTGATGTATCAAGTCCACCTGAATAAGCAAGAACAACTTTTTTAATATCTTTATCTGCCATGATAATATTTCCTTTCGTCCTCAATGAGGTTAATAATTAATTTATGTTTTTATTATACACCAATTATACAGAAAATCAAGGGTTATTTGCATATTTATTCAAATTTCCAATAATTTGTAGAATTAAGACAACAAGTTTGCATATACGCAGAATATTGCAGTAAATTTATACAATCACAACAAAGAATTATACAAATATATCCTTATTCAGCCTAGATTTTCCTTGATTTTTAAAATGAATATATGCAAATTTTATGCATAATTATTCGTTTTTAATGTATATTATTCATTTTCTTGCAAAAGATAGCCATAATGTGATATATTTATCTTATAAAATAATCAAAGGAGATAATAAAATGTTTAAAGAAATATCTGCTAAAGAACTAAAGGAAAACCCATTTAAGCTTATTGGTGATGATTGGGGTCTTGTTACTGTTGACACTAAAGAAAAGGTCAATATGATGACTGTTTCTTGGGGTGGTGTTGGCATTATGTGGAATAAGCCTGTTGCATTTACTTTCATTCGTCCACAGAGATACACATTTGACTACCTTGAAAACGGCGAGTACTTTGCTATTTCTTTCCTACCTGATGAATACCATGATGTACACAAAATTTGTGGTTCAAAAAGTGGCAGAGATATTGACAAGGTTAAGGAAACAGGTTTAACACCTGTAACCGATGAAAAAGCACCTTACTTTGCAGAAAGCAAGGTTGTACTGATTTGTCGTAAAATGTATGGTCAAAGTCTAAATTCCGATAGTGTTGTTGATGAAAGTGTATTGTCAGCATATGCACCTGACGGTAGTGACTACCACAAAATGTACATTTCAGAAATTGAAAAGGTACTTGTTAAAGAATAATTTGTTACAAAAGCATCAAAGGGCTGTTTCATAACGAAACAGCCCTTATTTTTATTCCGGTATCATATTTTGATACACATTAATTGTATCAATATTCTCTACATCAGACTTCTTAACCGAATAGAAGAAGTTGTAACTTGTAAATGCCTCACCGAAATGTTTAGTTTTGTATGTTACATCAAAGTCAAGGTTAAGCTGATTATCCTTTACTGATATATTCTTCAATTCATAACTATTCTGATAATTTGCATCTCTCCTATAAACAAAAACCAAAGCATTATCCTTGAAGAAATTTTCATCAAACTTATCACCATTTTTAAAGAATGAAGTGTATTCATCATAACTTTTAATCAAAGTTGTAATGTAATGTTCCCTATAGCTATTGTAACCTAAGCAATTATTATCTTTACCGTCATAACTATCATTTTCATACATCAAAGAAAAATCAATCTTACTGCCATCCACTTTATCTGCAACATAATTTACAGGATAAATATCATTTGCATAGTTATACTTTTTCTTAACAGTCTTCTTCTGAATATCTGCCGCATCTTGAATATTTACTACACCATCACCGTTAAAGTCCATAGTTACATATTTCTCTAATGTTTGTACTTTTGCAGATAAGTTTGCACAGTACCTTTGAATTTCCGTTGCATCTTTAATATTAATTTTGCCATCACTTACAATATCACCTGCAAGGTAATTTTCAGGATTATTTTCAGTAGCCGAAACAGCCATAAAAGAACCTGCCATTACTGTTGCTAAAGTCATAGTAATTATATTTTTAAATAGTTTCTTCATAATATCACCCTATTTCTTTATAACTCAATTGTACCATATTTTAACTTTTTTTAAAATAGATATACTTTACAAAATATATATCACCAATTTGTTATAAATCACTAAAAGAAAAGGACAAACCAAAAGGTCTGCCCTTAAAATTAAAAGTTAAAGTAAATAAATGGATTATAAGCACCCTTAACAATGTAGCTGACGGAAACAACTAGCAATGCTAAAAGTCCCACAGAACTAACCACATATGCAACAGGGTTTGTCCCCTTTATCTTTAGAGAGAAATTCTTAAAAATAGGTGTACTGACAAGAATTGCAATTAGGAAATATACAAAATAATTCATTGCATAGTAGATTGTACTGTCATTAATCAAAGTACCGTTACCGAACATTGTGCAAATATATGCCCAAGCATCTGTAATACTGTCTGCTCTAAACAGTACCCAACCCATCAATACAAAGAACAATGTATAGATTCTTCTAAGTACAATCATTTTGTCAGGATATTTCTTTTCCCAACCTGTTAATTTCTCTATTACAAGCAGTACAAAGTACATTAAGCCCCAACATAGGAAAGTCCAGTTTGCACCATGCCAAATACCTGTTAATGACCATACTACAAATAGGTTAAACACAAGTCTTACTTTGCTCTTTACTCTTGAGCCACCCAGTGGGAAATATACATAATCTCTAAACCAAGTACCAAGTGACATATGCCATCTTCTCCAAAATTCAGTAATAGACTTACTAATGTATGGATAGTCAAAGTTCTCTAAGAAGTCAAAACCGAACATTTTACCAAGACCGATAGCCATATCACTATAACCACTAAAGTCAAAGAAAATCTGTAGTGAATAAGCAATTGCACCTATCCAAGCCATTACAACAGTTAATTCACTGTTTGGCATATCAAATGAATAATCGGCAACAACACCCATTGTGTTTGCCAAAAGAACCTTCTTTGCAAGACCGATAATAAATCTTACAACACCTGTTGAAAAGTTATCAAAGGTTTCAACTCTGTGCTTAATCTGATAAGCAACTGTTTCGTATCTAACAATAGGACCGGCAATCAGCTGAGGGAAAAAGCTAATATAAAGACCAACATTCAGTGGATTCTTCTGAGCCTCACCCTTTTCCCTATAAACATCAATTACATAACTCATTGCTTGGAAAGTAAAGAAACTGATACCAATAGGCAATGCTATATTCGGTACTGACAAGTTAAGACCGGCAATTGAATTAATATTGTCAACAGTAAACATTAGATACTTAAAGATAAACAATACGGAAAGGTTAAGCACTGCTGTAAGTGCAATTACAAGCCTTGAAAGTACTTTCCTGTGCCTTACCTTATCAACTAAAAGTCCCAAAGCATAGTTAACAATAATTGATGCAATCATAATCAAAACATACTTTGGCTCACCCCAAGCATAGAAAATCAAACTTGCAATAAGCAACATTATGTTTTGACCCATTCTCCATTTTCTGAAAACTGTATAATACAGCAACAGAACTACCGGTAAAAATACAAATATAAAAACTGTACTAGCAAATAACATAAATCACTCTCTACAATAATCTTTCTGACCTTCGGTATAAGCATTGTTGCCATAACTATCAATTGCCACAACACAAGGAAAGTCCTCTACTGTATATCTTCTGATAGCCTCAGTACCAAGGTCCTCATAACAAAGTATCTCTTCCTTCTTAATTGATTTTGCTATTAAGGCAGCAGCACCACCAACACAAGCAAAATACACACAGCCATTTCTTACAATAGCGTCAATTACATCTTGGTTTCTAGCACCTTTACCTATCATCCCCTTTAGACCTAAATCTAAAAGTGTAGGTGCATATTTATCCATTCTATAGCTGGAGGTAGGTCCGGCAGGTCCTACTGCAAAACCGGGCTTTGCCGGTGCAGGTCCTACATAATAGATAAGTTCGCCTTTAATATCAATAGGTAACTTTTCTCCCTTTTCTACAAGTTCATACAACCTTTTATGGGCAGCATCACGACCTGTTAGCATTGTGCCTGAAAGCAGCACAGTTTCTCCGGCTTTTAGGTTTTTAATGTCGCTATCCGATAAAGGCAAAGTTAATCGTTTCATTTTCTCCACCATCTTACTTTTTATCTATGTAATATACAAAGGACAGATTACGGGTTTCATTACCGATAGTAACAGTAAAGTCAATGGACTTAAACTTGTCATCCCTAATAAGGTACTTTCTGTTCTCGTAAATAATATCCCAATAATACACATCATCATTTATAACAGTTTGATTTCTGTCAAACCTCATATAGTCTGTGCCGTATTTAAACTTAATTTTCTCTCCGAAATAACAGTACTTATCATTGTTCTTTATCATTTCACACACATTGATTGAACTACCATTAAAGTAAAGGTAAAGACAAGTTTTGTCAGTTTCGGCTTTACCTATAGATTGTTGTAACTGCACTGTATCGTAGTAATGAAAAAGGCTATCCTCCGGTGTTTTCTGAAAATCATTTGAATACACATTAGTACCGAACTTCCAAGTGCCGGGAGTTACAAACATTGTAACTAAGCCAATAGCAATAATAATAACCGTTATTATAGTAATTCTGATTGTTCTTTTCATAAATTTTTCCTTATATTGTTGTTGTACTGTGTCTTGCTGCATGGCAACAAATATTTACTGCAACAGGCATACCTGCAATATGAGTAGGATAAGTTTCGATATTTACACCAATGGCAGTAGTTGTACCACCAAGACCGGCAGGTCCAAAGCCCATTTTGTTAATAGACTCTAGCAATTCATCCTCAAGGTCGGCATATCGCTTATCTTCATTATGAGTATCAATACTTCTAAAGGTTGCTTTCTTAGCAAGCAAAGCTGACTTTTCAAAAGTACCGCCAATACCAACACCTACAACCATAGGTGGGCAAGGATTAGGTCCTGCTTCTCTTACAGTATTTAGGATAAATTCCTTAACACCCTCAATGCCCTTACTTGGTGTTAGCATTGCAATCTTTGACATATTTTCACTACCAAAGCCTTTGCCACCAGCAAGAATTTCAATCTTATCACCGGGAACAATCTCAGTATGAATAATGCAAGGAGTGTTATCCTTAGTATTTATTCTATCAAAGACAGGGTCACTGACAACACTTTTCCTTAGGTATCCGTCAATATATGCTCTGCGAACGCCCTCGGTGACAGCCTCATTAAATGAACCATCCTCAATTATAACCTTGTCTCCATACTTAACAAACAGAATTGCCATACCTGTATCTTGACAAAGTGGTATTTCTTCTTTTCTTGCTATATCATCATTTTCAATAATTTGGTCAAGAATACTTTTGCCTGTTTTGCTTTCTTCGGTATCTCTGGCTTTTAGTAATGCGTTGTAAATGTCATTGCCTATAAAGTAATTGCAATCCATAAACAACTTCTTAACCTTTTCTGTTATTAATGATGCTTTAATTTTTCTTGCTTCCATATAATCACCCACATTAACCTATTATAACTTTATTTTTCTAACTTTTCAATATTTCCTTTAAAAGGATTTGAAAATATGATAAAATGTAGAAAATACTATTAGAAAATATTAAGATTTTCAACATAAAATCATCACATTTAGATTTTATTCTATAATTAAAGAAAGTGAGGGTCATATTATGAGTAAGATTTTAGTAGTTGATGACGAATTTAGAATTAGAGAGATTATTAAGAAATATGCAAATTTTGAAGGTCATAAAGTAACTGAGGCAGTTGACGGTATGTCTGCTATTGAAATTTGCAACAAAGAAACTTTTGATATAATTATTATGGATGTAATGATGCCTGAGCTTGATGGTTTTTCTGCTTGTAAAGAAATCCGTAAGCATTGCAACACACCTATTATTATGCTTTCTGCAAGAGGTGAAGAGTATGACAAGATTCATGGTTTTGAACTTGGAATTGATGACTATGTTGTTAAGCCATTCTCACCTAAGGAACTAATGATGAGAGTTAACGCAGTACTAAAGAGAAGTAACGGTGCTGACACACCTAGTCAGGATGTGTTTAAGTACGAGAACCTTGTTGTTGACTTTACTGCAAGAATTGTTACTGTTAACGGTAAAAGAGTTGATATGACACCTAAGGAATATGAACTATTCTTCTATATGGTTAAAAACAAGGGTATTGCCCTAACAAGAGAAAAGCTAATCTCAGAAGTATGGGGTTATGACTTCTTTGGTGATGACAGAACTCTTGATACTCACATTAAGCTACTTAGAAAAAGCCTAGGTGAATATAGCAAGTGCATTGTTACTCTGAGAGGAGTTGGCTACAGGTTTGACACGGTTTAAGAGCAAAATGTCTTCCCTACCACTACATTACAAAATATTGTTGTGGTTTGTACTTTTCTCTTTGATAATGCTGGTTTTACTATGGGTTTTCCAAACGGTTTGCTTTAGAAGTGTATATAGCAAGGTTAGGGTAAATCAAGTAAAGAAATGTGCATCATCAATTGAAGAAAATATTAATTCAAATAACATTACTACATTGGTAGAGAACTTAGCAGAACAAAATGATGTTATGATTTATGTTTATGACACTACAGATTCTACAGTAAGACCTGTTTATTCTACCGATAAATCATTTATGAAAATTATGATTTATGACAGTTCAAGCAGTTCATCAAATGATAGCAATTCAGGTAGCAGTTCAAAAAGTTCAGGCAGTTCCAATAAAAATTCATCTGACAAAAAATCTTCAGATAACAGTTCATCAAATAAAAATTCCGATAGCAACGAAAGTGATAGCAACAGTTCAATTACTCACAGACAGTATGTATCATTTAGCACCAATCAGCTAATTAAAGGTGAAAGTCCATATAACTACTATAGCCAAGCTAAAGCAAGTGATGACAAAACCTACACAAGATACATTGACGAAGAAGAAAACAGTAAGGATAATCTACTACACAAAATCAAAGGTCACACACCACCAATGGATAAACTAAACACCAAAGGTGTTGTATATACTTCACTGTTTGATGATAACAGTAACAATAACTATATGCTGATTATCACTTCACAAAGTTCACCGGTTGACAGTGTTGTAAACACACTAAGATACCAGCTTGTAACTGTTACATTCGTCTTGCTATTTATCGGTGTATTTATTGCTATTGTTGCAGCAAGGAAGATTAGTAAGCCTATTACCGACACAACAAAGTCAGCACTAAAACTTGCTAACAAAGACTATGATGTTCAGTTTAACAGCACAGGTTATCTTGAAGTTACCGAACTGAACAACACACTAAATTATGCAGCAACCGAATTAAAGAAAGTTGATTCATTACAGAGAGAACTTATTGCTAACATTAGCCATGACCTAAGAACACCACTGACTATGATTACAGGTTACGGTGAAGTAATGAGGGATTTACCGGGAGAAAATACTCCGGAGAATATCCAAATTATTATTGATGAAGCAAACAGACTGAATATGCTTGTAACAGACTTACTTGATATTTCAAAGCTACAGTCAGGTGCAACAGAAATCAACAGGGAAGTTTTCTCAATTACAACATTAATCAAGGAAATGTTCCAACGCTACAACAAGCTAAAGGAACAAGAGGGTTACACCCTAGACTTTGAGTATGATGAAGATATTTATGTAAATGCTGACTATAGCAAGATAAGTCAGGTAATTTACAACCTAGTTAACAACGCAATTAACTATTCAAGAACAGACAAACATATTATTGTTCGTCAATCAAGAAAAGACAAAAATGTACTTATTGAAGTTATTGACCATGGTGAGGGTATTGACCAAGAACATTTGGAAAATATCTGGGACAGATACTACAAGGTCGATAAGGAACACAAAAGTTCTGTTGTAGGTACAGGTTTAGGACTTTCAATTGTTAAGAATGTTCTTGACAGACACAACGCACACTATGGTGTTAAGAGTGTTGTTGGTGAAGGAAGTAACTTCTGGTTTGAACTTGAAATAGCAGAGTCACCGGAATAAAATAATGAAAACAAAATGGGAAATGGCTCTTCGGAGTCATTTTTCATTTTAGCAAGAGGATATTATGAATTTAAGACTAAGAAAATACAACATATCAAAAGAAAGCAAAGATAAGGTAAAGGAACTGTACTTCTCAGCTTTTCCGAAAGATGAACAACTGCCATATTGGATGATGAAACTGTTAAGCAGAAAAAGGTCAGCAGATTTTTACAGTATTTATGACAAAAAGGACTTTGTAGGCTTAGCATATGTTGCTACATACAAGGACACTGCATATTTATTTTTCTTTGCTATTGATGAAAAGCAAAGAGGCAAAGGCTACGGTTCAGCTTTCCTTTCAGCATTAAAAGAAAAGTACAAAAATTACAGAATTTTGTTGGCTATTGAACAGCTTGTCCAAAATGCTCCTAACATTGATGAACGAATTAAGAGGAAGAATTTCTACATCAAAAACGGTTTTTATGACCTTAACTTTACAATGACAGAACAGTCAGTTACCTACGATATGCTAGGCTACAATAAGGATAATAAGACCGTTACAGAAAAGGAATTCTTCTACCTTAATAAAAACTTCTTCGGCAAAATCTTCTATAACCTGTTTTATAAAAGAATTTATGTCGAACCTAGGGATATTTAATTTTGATTTTTGTTTTTATGGATTAGTAATATAAATTTGGTTTTTTCAATTTTGTTTCTGCGTTACGATAAATTAATTTTTTAACAATCCATATTTCGCATACCGGAATACAACACATAATATAAACCAAAACACAAAATAACCGTAGAAGTTACGAGAACCACTACGGTTTTATTTTTGTCATTCATATTTACATATTACTTATCAATTACTTTTGTCATTCATATCTGCAAATTTTTATCAATTATTTTTCAGAAATTTTATCAACTAGTTTTGCCGATTATTTTGACATTTATCTTTAACTTACATTACCCATATATTGGGCATAACCGTCAAAATACACTTTTGCAGTATCGTACTTTTTATTACAATAAAAGAGTTTAATTGCTGAGTTATTTTCGGTAAGTTGCAAACCGTAATCCATACCGGAAAAATGGTCTTCACCAATAGCGCCATCAAGGAAATCAACCAACCTACCATTATCAAACAACATAACTGCAACAGTTGTATATATTACATCACATCCATCACTTTTATTAGTTGCCTTAAGCGAAATCACATTATTATTCTTAGTGATTTTACTTTCGATTAATTTTCCAACATTAATACTATCAGTATTATATGCCTTTAGTGTATATCGAAAATTCTCAAACTTATATTTACCGGTAAATCGTAAAGGATAATCACTTTTTGAACTAAGGGTTTTGACAGTTTGTAAATCAGAGCCCATAACCTCACCATCACTATCTAAGAATTCAACATACATTCTCACTATTAAATTATCTTTGCCATTGTTATGCAAATTTGCAATTAGATAGTTGTGATATTCATTATTACTGTCACTTAGTTTGTATGTAGTTACTTTGATATTCTTAGTTGATACCGTATGCAACTCTTTATCATAATCATTAACGATTACATCTTCCTCCA
>ERZ773252.2783-NODE-2783-length-14455-cov-4.570556_pt1 | contig 14455 bp, 6 predicted proteins | sample MGYA00580517_ERZ773252 | MGnify/ENA primary metagenome ERZ773252 (study PRJEB29015, sample SAMEA2737766) | human gut metagenome | biome: human gut; feature: human-associated habitat; material: faeces | place: China | collected 2012 ... | reverse complement strand
GATTCTTTCTTTGTTCTTGGATCCCGGGATCGGGACGACGTTGGGGTATTTATAGAGCATCCATGCGAGGGAAATCTGCGCGGGCGTGGCTTTTTTCACTTTGGCGAATTCTTCGAGGAGTTCTACGATCGGGCGGTTGCCTTCGAGGTTTTCTTTGGAGAGCTGCGGGACGAATTTTCTGACGTCGTCAGTGCCGAATTTGGTTTCGGCGGTGACTTTGCCGGAGAGGAGGCCGCTGGCGAGGGGCGAGAAGGGCACGACGCCGATGTGATGCTCGATGCAATACGGGAAGATTTCCTTTTCGCAGTCTCTTTCGACCATGGAGTACAGGTTCTGCACGGCGGTGACGGGCGTGATTTCATGGGCTTTGGAAAGGATGGAAACATCGACCTGGGAGAGGCCCCAGCCGCGGATTTTTCCTTCCCTGATCAGACAGCCCATGCTTTCTGCGATTTTCTCGATCGGAATGGCTTCGTTGAAGCGATGTAGATAGTAGAGGTCGACGTAATCGGTGCGGAGGCGTCTCATGGATGCGGTCAGGTGGCGGAGAAGGACGTTGTAGATGTCCCCTTCTGGATCGTATTCCTCTGTGGAAATATGGAGCTTCGTCGCAAGGACGATGTCCTTCCTGAATCCTTCGACAGCGCGGCCGACGATTTCTTCGTTGTGGCCCCGGTAGAACTGTTCCCTGCCATACGTTTCAGCGGTATCGAAGAAGGTACAGCCGTAGTCATGTGCTGCGCGGATGGCAGCGATGCTGTACGATGTTTCCGGCACTTTCCCATAGCCGTGGGAGAATCCCATGCACCCCATCCCTATTTCCGAGACGGTCAGATTTCCGATTTTTCTTTTCTTCATGTTTCCTCCTAAAACTGTGCCACACAGATGACGTCTCCGTCCTCCCTATGGATGGAAAATTCAATATCATCGCCGCCGCGGACGCCGAAGTCGCCTCTGGGGTCGCGAAGAAGGCGGCCTTTGATCTTGCGGCCGTTCAGGCCTGTCGTCAGAACCCAGCAGGGTTCGGGCAGCTCGCCGTCTCTCATGAGGTAGACGAGGACGCGGTCGGGAATGTCCGCATGGCGCCATTCGTCGATGATGTCCATTTCACGGACCTTCGCGAGGTCCCGCGGGCAGGCGTACATGGCGCGGATCGTTTCCATTTTCTTCTGGAAGGCAGGAATCTTCTCTCCGGCAAAGGGGATGATCCGGCAGTCATTGACGCTTTCCTTCGTCACGGAAGCCGACGTTTCCTGCAGCGCGGAAAGGACGGAGACCATGCCGTTCTGCTCGCGCCCTCCGCCCAGAATTTCAAAACAGATGCCCTTCACCGGGTCGATGTAGCCGTAAACGATGACGCCATTCTCATCTTCGCCCGGAAAGAGCCCCCGCAGGCCCGCTTCCATCAGCGCAGAGAAGACAGCGCCATTGATCGTCATGAAACAAGTACGATAAATCATTTCCCGGAAATCCGGGTCTCTCACCTTGATTTCTATCTGTTCATCTTCGCTCATTTTCATCCCTCCCGCTCCCCTCCCGGCGAAAAGCCTGCCGGTCTCCATCGGGGACGTTTACCATGGGAAATCTTTTCTTTATTATATACCGTAAAAAGTCCGCCATAAAGGAAGATTTGACACGAAAAGGCCTGTCTGGCCATTGAAAAAGAGCGGATTTCTCCGCCCTTCCATTCAAGAAATTTATACTCCCTCTAGGTCTCCCGTTTCCTTCAGAAGAAATTCCTTCGGCCGCTCCAGTGAGGAGAAGGCAAAGGGCGAAAGCGTCGCCGCATACGCGCCCGCATTGCCGATGACGATGCCGTCCCCTTCGGCAAGGCGCGGGAGCGTGATGTCTTCTGCGATGATGTCCGCCGCCGTGCAGAGGTTGCCCGTGATCGTGACCGTCTCCGGATTTCCTTCCCTCAAAGTGGAAATGGGAAATGCCCGCGCGCCCGAGAAAAGCGGCTCGCAGAGCGCCGGATGGCCGGTCTCATCGTACTTTTCGACAAGACGCGCCAGTGCCGGGCGAAGGAAACCATGCATCGTACCCGCCGTGATGAGGAAGACTTTCCCCTCCGACACCTTCCTGTCGAGCGCCTTCGTCACATAGAAACCCGAAGGCCCGGGCGCATACCGGCCGCTCTCAAGGAACAGGCGCGCCTTCGGGAAACGGTCATGGAAGGGCCCGGCAAGCGCAGCGAAGGCTTTCTCAAGAAGCGCCAGGTCCATTTCCTCGTCCTCCGGATCCATCGGAATCCCGATCCCCGAGCCCAGGTTCACGAACGAAAGCTCCATCGCCTCCGTCCGTCCAAGACGTTCCGCCATGAGAAGGACGTTCTCATAATAGAGCGCCAGTGCTTCTTCGGAGAGCTCCTGGCTCTTCAGATGGACGTGGATGCCCGCCGGGGACAAATGGGGAAAATGCCAGTCATTCAAGAGGGTAATCACCTCTTCCTCATCGATTCCGAACTTCGACGGCTCGCCCCTGCCTCCTGCAAAACCGAAGGAAGGATGAATGCGAAGGCCGATCGAAACATGGATCCCCTTTCCCTTAGCCACTTCTTCGATCCGCGCAATCTCGCCCGCGCTGTCAGCGACAAGCGTCGCGAGCTCCAGCGTCTCCCGGATGTCCTTTGCACGCTTTCCCGGCGCCGAGTACTGGATCTCCTCTTTCATCATCCCAAGAGAAACTGCCAGGCGCACCTCGGCTGCGCTTGCCGCATCCGCGCCGAAACCTTCTTCTTTCATCACACGTGCCACAGGAAGGAAAGGATTCGCCTTCAGAGAATACAGGATTTTCGCCGAAGGAAAAGACCTCGTAAGAGCCCTAGCGCGGGACCGGATCCCTGCTTCGTCATACAAGTAAAAACAATCCTCCGTCAAGAGAAGCTTTGCTGCCGCAGCCTTCAAACGCTCATTCATTCCTTCCATGCTCCACATCCTTCCCCGCCAGAAAGCGGATTTTTCTTGATTGTACCATGGAAAACGTTTTTCTAAAAATCAAATCACACGAAACTATAAACGCAGGCATGCCTCATATCTATCTTTTGGTGAGTTTATAAACTCATTTTGTTAGGATGGAAATCGCCAAAGGCCCAAAAGGGAAGCTATTCAGCGATATATCGGAAAATTTCACATTTTAAAAAATAAATGCGTCCCGGGAGAAGAAATTTGGCCGAACCAGACCGCGTCGAAATTGACCGGTATAAAAATAATTGATATGCGAAGCTTTTATAATAAAATCTTATGATAACGCCTGCAACAATAAAAATTCAAAAATAAACTAAGTATGATTTTTCTCGTAATAAATATAGACAGATTTCTATAGGAGGGGAGCTGAGGGATATTAGGAAAGAAGTGTGGTTAGCTGTCCCCGTCAGGGGAAAGTGGCGCCGTCAGGCGACGAAAGGGGTTCATCTCCTTCAGCCGAAGGCTGGTTTTGTGGTTTTAAAACCATACAGCCGCCTTGCAGGCTGGGAAATTCAACTCATCCGAGAAATTTTAAAAAGCAAAAATTTCCCACCTTCTCCTCCCGGAGCAAGGTCAAGACCGGCCTACGGCCCTCCTCTCCTATCCCACGCAAAAACTCCACTCATCAGAAAATGGTGAGTGGAGTTTTCCCTATTTCCTACATAATTTCCCTATCAGAAGTGGTATCTGACGGCTGCGGTTTAGGTGTTGCTCTGTACGCTGGCGCCGTGCTGGTACTGGTAGGCGACTCCGTAGGTGAAGTTTCCTTTGGCTGCCTGTACGCCAAGTCTGCCATACCAGCTGCCTGCGTCGGCGATGTCGAAGCCGAAGGCGTCGCTTGCACCGCCCAAGCTTACTTTGTCAATGCCGTCGCGGTCGCCGAATGTCCATACGTAGCCTGCTTCTGCCATCGGGCGGATGGTCCAGGTGCCGTTCTTGATGTCTGCGCTGTAGCGGAGACCGAGCGGGAACATCCAGACGTTAGCATCATCGCTGTCATGACGGACGCCGATACTGTCGGTGTAGGCATCCGTGCCAAGGTGTGCGTAGCGGAGGCCTGCGAACGGGGTCAGAGTGCCCATGCCAAGGCCGATGCCTCTTTCGGCTCTGACGCCGATGCTGTATGCATCACTGTCAGTGGAACCGGTGATGGTGCTGCCGCTGTTATGCTGCTTGAGGTCGTTGCTTCCATGGAGGTAGGAGATGTCGCCGAGGTATGTCATCGGTCCCTGTTCGACTCTGCCATAGAGAGCAAGGCCGTAGTAGTCGACGTCGTTCTTGGTGTGCGCTGCTTCGGTATTTCCAGAGAAGCTTCCATCCATGTACGTCAGGGCTGCGCCGACTGTCGCATTTCCCTTCTTGTAGAAGTCACTGCCGACGACAACGCCATTGAACTGTGCATCATAGGAAGCGCCCATATTGGCCAGGCCGAGACCGCGGACATTTTCCTTGGAGTGGATGAAATGAGCCCAGAGATCCTTATCCTGATCTTCTGTGTAAAGGCCGGTCAGGTGGGATGTGAGAGAGCTGTCGAAGATGTTGTTTGCCGCATAGAGTCCATGCTGTACGCCGGCAAGTTCAGTCAGGGCTGATGCGCTGTTAAATGCGCTTTCCTGTGCTTCTTCGGTCAAATTGTCGTCAGAAACCGCGAGAGCAAAGGCAGATGCAGCACCGCCGCTATCCATAGCAGCATTGATGGTATTGGGTGCAATGACTTTATCGCCGTATACATCATGCGCGTCCTGGGATTCAGCGGTGACGGAGAACTGTGTTTCCCCATTTCCTTCAGCGCCAACGAATTCAAGCAGATGTCCGTACGAGAAGACATTGCTGTTTACGGCTGCCCTGGCTTCTGCAAAGAGGCCGTTTCCATCTTTGTCGTTCGTGCCGGAGAGGATGTTGTATGTGGTATTGCCCTTGGCATTTGAAATGTAAATCTTTGCGGAAGGGGAAATATCGGTAGTGCTTACATCCGTAATGGCTGCCGCCTGGCTTCCGGATACTTTATTTCCGTCAATCATCAGGAGGGAATTCTTTCCCATCTTGAATGTGCCAATCGCTGCCGCACTGTCCGCATTGGCCGAACTGTCGATGACAACGCTGCCATCGGAGAGGCTGGCGCTCGTTGCAACATAAAGGGCAGAGAGGATATCCGTGTCACTCCAGGTAAGTCCGCTGTCCGTAAATGCCTTTTCAGCAAGGGTCTTGTCGGTGGAGCCAACCGTCAGCGTAGAGTTGTTTCCTATGACGACTTTGGATCCGGAAATAGAACCTGCAGCGGCTTCTGCGCCGTCTTCTTGCGTCCCGCCTATCCAGACCGGATCGAGGTAGAGCGTACCGCCATTCAGGTTGATGCTTCTTGCGCTGAGATTAACAGATTCCTCTTCATTTCCCAGTTTCAGCATGATGCTGGAATCACCGGTGATGACTTTGGCGACAGTAACATCACCAGTGACGACGGATGTTCCGCTTGTCGTCAGGTTCTGCTCCAGAGTCAGCGTACCGGTCTGGGATGTGAGGGCAGAGTCGGTCAAAGCGACATCACCCGTGACAGTCGTCTGTCCATTCGCTGCGATAGTACTGTTTTCCGCAGTCACATCAGCAGCGACGTTCAGTGTCTGATTTTCTGCAACAGCGCTATTGCCAATCGTAAAGGTAGACCCTTCCGCCAGATTAACTGAAGCCGTGCCGCTGTCGGTTGTAATGACATCCGTCGTTTCACTGTCGCCCAGTGTCAGATTCTGACCGCCGGCTACGGATACCGTATCCGCACCGCCCATATCAAGGGCGGCGACATTGAATCCGCGGTCCAGCGATGTCGTGTTGTCTTCCGAGGAAGGAGCGCCAATGGAAATGTTGCTGCCTTCTGTCGTGAGCGTGTTGCTGATGCCCGTGGTATCCACGAGGTTGCCCGTCATGACGATACTGGTCGTGGAATCTTCCAGCGCATCCATGGTCTTCTGGATATTTGTAAGGTATGTATAGCTGTAATCATCCGAGAGGGAGAGCGTGCCTGCCTTGAAATTGACGGAATCCGCCGTGGTCTCGGTCAGACCGTTGTCCCCGGCTGTCGTTTCTGTGGTATCCCCATCGGTAAATACCTGGCCTGCTGTCGTAGCAAGTGTAGCCGTACCATCCAGAGTAAGCTTGCCGCCGCCCGTGATAGAATCGGAGAGTTTTTCTGCCGTCAGCTTGCCGCTCGTCAGAGTCAGAGTACTGGTGTTGTCCACATTGGCCGTCGTCAGAGCGAGATCATTGCCGCCTAAGGAAACGGTCGATCCATTCGTGGAGGAAACCGTGCCGCCGATAGCAGCATTTCCTGCCGTGACAGTCAATGCATCGGAAGAGAGATCTCCGGCAATCGTCAGAGCGCCTTCTGCATCAACAGTCGTGCCATTTTCGACAGCAAAACTGCCTGTGTTTTCTGCTCCCTCTGCGTCTGCTGAACCGATGGTGAGTTCTGCCTCAGGTGCGATATAAATCTTCTGGAAATATCCCAGTTCGCCGACGGTATTTCCTTTCGAATAGACATTGAGCGTATTTCCTGTACTTGACGTGCCATAGCCGCCATAGAGAGCCGCGGTGCCATTCAGCACGCCGCCGGTAATATTGACTGTATTGTCCGATGCTTCGCCGCTAACCGTATAACCGGCAATAATTTGTGAACTGCTGATATGGCCGCTCTCCAGATTGATGGTATTTCCTGAAGCTGCACCGCTTCCCATTGTGAGGCCGCCATAAATGTTTCCTGATGCATCGCCTGCGAGGGTGACGCTGTTGCCCGTACTGCCTGCGCCGCTCTCTCCGCCATAGATCTCTATAGCTCCTATCAGGTTTGCGCCCGAAATGGACACATGATTATCCGTTGCTTTGCCAGGTACGGATAAAGCGCCCACGATACTGGAAGGGTTCTCAGGATCGACGCCATCCGTGCTGCCAATGGTGCCGCCCGTGATGGTGACACTGTTTCCAGATGCATCTCCCGGGTAGGCAGCGGCCCCGGAAATGGAGATCACGCCGCTGGCTGTACCGATTGTGCCGCGGGAAATATTGACTTCATTTGAGGACGCCCCGGAACTATCTGAATAAGCACCTGCTATATTGATATCTCCTCCGGTACTGCCATCCTCTGCAGCATTGATGGAACCTCCGGAAATGGTGATGGTATTGTTTGTCATAGTACTGCTGCCGGATCCTGCATTTTCCATATCGCCGGCAATCATGGATACGGAGCCACCGTGGGAATCGATTGTACCATTTTCCATGCTGATATGATTATCCGATGCCGAGGCTGCAAGCTTGTTGGCATAATCCCTATGATTATATCCACCAAAAATATGTATTTTTGCGTTTTCGCCCATTCCGATCTTGCCGCCGGTAATGGATAACTGGTTGCCTTCCGTTACACCGCCGGGCTTATAACTTTCACCGGCAGCAATATTCAGGGCATAGTTAGCCTTCGTAGAGCCCAAGCTGCCGCCGGAAATTTCTAACGTGTTATTACCTGCCGTTGTCCCATAGCCGCTCACAATATGGGAATTGACTTCCAGACTACCGCCCTGAACATACAGGTGATTATCATTGGCCTGCCCGCCAGCTGTATTACGGCCAGCAAACACTAAACCCGTTATCGTACCAGATTTGATGGTAACAGTATTGCTGTTGGCACTGGCTGACGCTGACTGTGTACTGCCCCCGAATATTTGGTAAACATTCCCATCTTCCATGTCGAACAGCACTTCATTTCCCGATGCGTCGCCAGCCTTCGAGAAACCGCCATATATGCGTGGATAAGTATAATTTACCAAGGCGATAGAGCCGTCTGCCTCTTCACTGTCTGTAATTGATACTGTATTGTTCAAGGCTGCTCCGGCATCTTCCCCAGTTCCGGCCGCATTGGAATAGCCACCGTAAATAAGCTTGAGTTTATTCAGCGACGTTCCGGAAATATTGACGTGATTATCTTTGGCCATGCCTTTGGAGGTATAACCGCCATAAATCAAGGATGTATTACTGCTTCCTTCTGTAAAATTGACTGTATTTCCCGTGGCATTACCAGATGTCGTTACATGACCGCCGTAAACACTTCCCGTTGTATTTGTACCGCTCATGTTCACTGTATTACTTGCAGCATCGCCTGTACCAGTCTGTCCGCCAGTGATACTTCCATTTACTGTGCTGTCCTGGACACCGAGTGTATTTTTGCTGGCGCTGCCACTTCCGGTATAGCCGCCAGTGATTAACGATCCGCCCGTACTGCCCGTGAAAGTGACGCTGCTGCCCGAGCTTCCTGTCGTGCCATAACCGCCGTAGACTTCTGTCTTGCTTCCAAGCATGCTGTTCGTGACCGTCACTTTGCTGCCTGATGCTTCCCCGGAAGCCGAATAGCCGCCAAAGACATAGGCAGTTGATGTATCAGAACCGATTTTTGAATCATTGACTATAGATTTATTCCCCGTGGCATTTCCAGAATTTGTCCATCCGCCAATGGCATTATTGGCAAAACTGCCGCTTTCTACATCGACCGTATTTTCGCTCACGTCACCGCTGGGCGAATATCCACCATAAGCGGCGCCAGCAGCACTGTTATTCGAAAGCGTAACCTTATTGCCTGAAGATGTGCCTGCCGTCTGGATACGTCCGTTATAGACGAGTGTCGCTGTGCTGCCATCCAATGCAGCTGTATTTCCTGATACAGATCCACTTGCGGCCTGTCCTGCGCTGGCATAACCGCCCGTCTGCCCAGTAAGGGATACTGTATTGCCGGACGCATCGCCAGATCCGGTAAAGGCGCCGACAAAGACTGCATTAGGATTCAGGGCGGCTCCTGATACTTCGACCTTATTTTCTGCAGCATTACCTGAAGCGGTATAACCACCATACAGATAGGGTGCACCGCTGTCTTTGCCGATGGTGCCGCCGGTAACGTTGATATCATTGCCTGTCACGTCGCCGGAACTTTGCACAAAACCACCAAAGAGCTGCAACGCTGCTGCCGATGATGTATTCAACGTTCCCGACGAAATCGTCACTTTATTCTCCGAAGCTGCACCGGTCTTTACGATACCGCCCTCCACTTCGATGCCTTGGGCCGATGTTGAACCAATGTCAGCTCCATTAATTTCTACGCTGTTGCCGCTGGCAGTGCCGTTTTCATTGATTTGTGCGCCTTTGATCTGCAAAGTATCAGCACTGCCGGAAGCACCGATAGAACCGCCTGTCAGGCTGACACTGTTTTCTGAAGCCGTATCACTCGTACCATCTACATCTATATAAGCGCCGATCAGAATGTCATAGCCTCCCTGCGCATCCAACGTGCCGCCGGAAATAGCAACGGAGTTCTTCGAAATCGTACTGCCATGCCCCAGATCGTAAGCGCCATAGACGAAGTTAGCGCTGCCTTGCTCCTGGCCGAAAGTACCGCCGGAAATCTTCACTCTGTTACCGGAAATATTTTCATCGCTGCTCTGGGAATACGCCCCGATAATACGGTTGCCAGCTGCTACCGCGGTTTCCCCGAACGTGCCGCCGGAAATCGTTACACTGTTATTTGTATTCGCGCCACCGCTGCCGGACACGTTCGTGTTGGCACCAATGACAGACATACCTTTGGGTCCACTGCCAGAGGCAGCACCATTAATGATGCCTCCTTTAATAATGACCGCATTGTTGTCCGCACTGCCTGCATCTGCTTCACCTCCAACAACCTGTCCCATTGACCACGGCTGTATCGCTGATTGTCACCTGGTTGCCGATGACGTCTACATTTCCTTCTGTTCCTGTGAGATTCCAGTTATAGGCACCCCAGACGTACGTCGCCGATCCGCCGCTCATGGTTACCCTATTATTTTCTGTAGATCCGCCGGTGGTTCCTTTGTAACTCAATCCGGAACCTAAGGAGCTAAAATCATTAATCAAGGTTTGACCAAGGGAAGCAACACCTCCCACAGAAGCGCCGCCTGCCAGTTTGTAGACGGAACCTCCACTCATCGTGACACTGTTGTCCGAGGCCCCGCCATAGTCAGAAAAGCCGCCGACGGCTAATTCTGATACGCTGCCACCACTGAATGAAAGCGTATTCCTATTGGCATCACCGGCGCCGGAAATACCGCCAGCAATGACAGCGGCAGAGGACTGCACTGTATCCGAATTTCCCATGGATGCGCTGTTCCCGGTTACTGACCCATTAAGCGACAGTCCGCCCGCAGCCAGAGAATTGACTGTTCCGCCTGTAACGGCAATCGTATTCCCTGATACGCTGTCTGTGGAAATGCTGTCTGTCATACCTGATTCTACTGTTGTTATCGTACTTCCAGCCACCGCGCTTCCCACAGTGGTTCCTGATACGATGTTTAATGTGTTTCCATTGACCGTCCCGGTATCTTCATTCCCGGTCACCGTCCCGGAGCTGGATTCTGCAGTGACCGCGGCATAAGCCGGCGCACCACAAAAGCCCAGACTCAGGAGACTGGACATGATCAATGCCGTCATAATTTTACGGCGTTCTTGTTTCATTAATATTCCTCCCCTTTTATAAACCGCAAGCGGGGATGGCCTTCCACCACCATCCGCAAACTCGCTCTCCCAGAATCTTCTGAGTGGATCCTGCCGCAGCAGCACCCTTGCGGAACCGCGCCTCCTTTCCTTAAAGCATCCCTCTCATACGCCGGATACTTCTTCTTATTTTTTATATAAAGAATGGAATTATATAATTCCGTTATTATTTATATTTTACAACATTTTTGTGTAGTTATTTATAGTTTTGTTATAAATTCCGGAAAGATAGATTTGAGCGGAAGAAGATAAAACCAGACAACCGGACTATGTCCGGGGAGATGAACCCCTTTCAGCGCATGCGCGCCACTTTCCCCTAACGGGGACAGCTAAGCCTCGCTTTGCTCGAGAAAGCAGACACGGAAAAAGGACTCATTCACATAGAACGGGTCCTTTTTCGTAAAACGCGTTAATTCATTTAAAAGCTTCTGCTAACTGTCGCGAAGAGTGTGCCGCCTTCCTGCTTTCCGGTCCAGCCTGTGGCTTTGAGGTCTACGCCCCAGGGGTGGTCGCTGGTGACTTTGCTCTTCCAGCCGAGTTCGAGGAATTCGCTGGATCCTTTGACAGTCGGGGTGTCGGTTCTGTAGGCATCATAGAAAGCTCTTGCTTTGCTGTCAAATTCATAGTCCCAGCCGATGCCTGCGTAGAGGGAGCGGACTTTGTCGAAGTTTCTGGTCCATCTCATGCCCAGTCTTGTCCGGTAGGAGTTGATGTCGTCGAATTCGTACTTCGCTTCGCCGCGGCTGTTTCTGATGGTGGCGGTATCGCTTCCGAGGTGAGTCCAGAAGAATTTGCCGTAGAGGTCATAGGTGTCTCTGTCTTTGGCGTAGATTTTGCCTGCGCCTGCCTGGGCTGCGACGTACGGCGCGCTGCTGTCGTAGCGGAGGGCGGTGCTGTCGATGATACCGTGGAAGTCGCCTTTGAGGCGGCCGGCTCTGATAGCGCCTTCGTAGTACTTGCCGTCATCGAGGTCGCGTCTCAGGAGGACGCCTCCGCCGGTGTAGTGCTGGCGGCCGTCGCCTCTGGCTCCGTCGTCAAGGAAGCTGGCGTAGTTGCTCCTGCCGTATTCGAGGAACGGCATGACGGTGTCGATGGCTCCATCGCGGCGGATTCTCCGGATGAGGCCGACGTTGGCGGCCATGCCATTGCTGTCGATGTAAGAGCCCGTGTTGTAGTGGAGGTCGTAGCCGCCTACGATGGCATAGGGCACGAATTTCGCATCGACGTCATGGTCTTCTTTCCATGCGCCTTCTGCTGCATTGGAAACGAGATCGCCTGCGTTCTTGATGGTATTGATCCCGTTCTCACGGTCTTCCGGAATGATCTTGGTGTCCGGATGGATGGTGCCTTTTTCGTCTTTCGGGACATAGACGACGATGGTGTTGTCGTCCTGTTTTTTGACGGCTGCCTTGCGGTCGACGAAGCCGGCGTCGCTGACGATGTCTTTGCCGCTCATCATGCTGTATGATGTGCCGTCTGTCTTGATGCCGCCTGCATCATAGATGAGGTTGATGGCCTGTCCGGGCGCGAGTTTCGTCGTTTTCTCAATTCCCGCCTGGATGACTGCTTTGGAAACGTCGGCGTTTCCTGTGACGGTCACCATCGTTTCTCCTGCCGCTGTTCCTTCCGGGACGTAGAAGTTCAGGTTCTGGAAATAGCCGAGATTCTTCACGGTATTTCCTTTCGTATGAAGGTTCAGCGTGTTGCCGCTGCTTCCTTTTTCGCTGTAACCGCCGTAGAGGCTCATCATGGCGCCCAGGGTGCCGCCTGTGATGTTGACGGTGTTATTGTTCGCCTGTCCTTCTTCGGCAAAACCGCCGGCGATGGCGTTGTCATCGGCTTCACCAGTGCCTGATGATTCCGTGCCGATAATGCCGCCTGCGATGTTGACGGTATTTCCTATGGCATCTGACATGGCCGAGTGGCCGCCAAGGACGCTGTTCTTTACAGTGCCGTCATTGATGGTGACGGTGTTGCCGGAAGATTTGCCGCTTGTCTGCACTTCGCCATTTTTTTCATCAAAAGTATTCGCTGCTGCCGCTTCGCCGCCGACGACGGTGCCGATGGTGCTTGATCCATTGACAATGACCTGGTTGTTTTCAGCATCTTTCAGCTGCCCGGGCTGCGTAATCCAGCCCACCATGTAACCCGTCTCTCCGCCGACTGCTTCCATTTCCACGCTGCTGTCCGTAATGGTGACGATATTTCCCTTGGCCGAGCCGATCTGGCCCACGCCGCCGTACACACCCTTGACCTGGCTGCCCGTAATCGTTACCGAGTTGCTGCTGGCACTGGTGGATATGGGATCTGCTTCTGTACTGGTATCCGTTTCCGTGCTTTCCTCTGCAGAGACAGGCAGAACGCTCATATTCACAGTTGCAACAACGTTATTGCCATTCCCTACACGGCCGCCGTAGACGATGCCAGAGGAAGTGATCGTATCCAGTGTGACCGTATTGCCATCAGCATTGCCGGACTCGGTTTCCCCGCCGGTAATATCGCTGCTCACAGAGGTCAGGTAGATTTCATCATCGTCTGTAACCTTTGTCCCCGTGATTTTCACCGTATTGTCATTGGCATCGCCGTACCCCGTATAACCGCCCGTAACAGTAGAGACGCCATACTCCTTCTCCGCAGTATTGGAAATCTCCACGGTATTGCTGCTGGCATTAAGGGCCGGTGCACTACCAGAGCTCAACACATAGCCGCCATAGACACTGGTACCGGAAGCGGACGTATTCGTTAACGTGACCGTATTATGATTGACCCCGGCAACAGCATCAGCCTCAGCAGAAGTATCGCGATAGTATTGCATATAGCCGCCGTAGATACCGTAGATATACGAACTCTGGGCAGTACTATTCGTTAACGTGACCGTATTATGATTGACCCCGGCAACAGCATCAGCCTCAGCAGAAGTATCGCCATAGTATTGCATATAGCCGCCGTACACACCCTCGACCTGGCTGCCCGTAATCGTTACCGAGTTGCTGCTGGCACTGGTGGATATGGGATCTGCTTCTGTACTGGTATCCGTTTCCGTGCTTTCCTCTGCAGAGACAGGCAGAACGCTCATATTCACAGTTGCAACAACGTTATTGCCATTCCCTACACGGCCGCCGTAGACGATGCCAGAGGAAGTGATCGTATCCAGTGTGACCGTATTGCCATCAGCATTGCCGGACTCGGTTTCCCCGCCTGCAATTTTCAAGCTGCTTGGGGTGGCGTCAGGCAAATTCAGAGAAACCCCTGACAGCGTGACCTGGTTGCCCGAGGCAGCGCCCTTCATAGACCTGCCGCCTGCGATCCAATTGTCCGTGGCATTGCTAAAGCTGACAGATGCTCCATCCGTTACGGAAAGCTTGTTGTTCGATGCATCTCCGCTCTCTAACGTATAAGCGCCGGCTAATGTATTAAGGGTGACAGTCCCTTCTCCGCTGATGGAAACGGTATTGCCGCTGGTAGAACCCGTGTACGTATTTCCGTACAGACTTGTAAACTCCGTATTTGTCAAAGGCTTCTCTGTGCCGTCCACAGGTCCGACCGTCACGGCAGCCTCTGCTGGAAGCACGCCAAAAGCGGCCCCCGCCAGACCGGACAATACAAGGGTCGCCAAAAGTTTGTAATTCTTTTTCATATAAGTCTCCTTCCCTCGAATTACTGGAAATAATATTCTACAGATAAACCGCCGTCAAAAGACAGGTCCTCTTCCCCAGAGCCCGGTTCCCTTCCCGCACTTCCCGGCACAGGAAAGGAAGCCTTACGTCTTCATCGGCAATCGTCTCTATTACTCATTATACACCATTTATATTATTTATAGGATTAGATTTATGGATGAGAGGAAAGAAAGGGGATTAAAAGCAGAGGAATGAAAAAAAAGGGCTCTTCACGGAAATTTGGGGGATGAATAATTTTTAGGTAAAGAATGGAATCGG
>ERZ773252.2780-NODE-2780-length-14477-cov-3.765913_pt1 | contig 14477 bp, 6 predicted proteins | sample MGYA00580517_ERZ773252 | MGnify/ENA primary metagenome ERZ773252 (study PRJEB29015, sample SAMEA2737766) | human gut metagenome | biome: human gut; feature: human-associated habitat; material: faeces | place: China | collected 2012 ... | reverse complement strand
ATCATAGAAGTTGAAAATATGGAAAAGTACATAGAAGGAGGAGAAATACTTCTTACAAGTTTTTTCATATATGAAAGTTGTACAATTTCTCAGTATGAAACACATATACAAAATTTGATAGATAAAGGTGTATCTGGATTTATTATAAAAAATAGTGGAAACATAAAAAATTTTAATATCAAACTAGATATACTTAAAAGATTATGTATTGAAAATGAGGTTGCCCTGTTTGAATTACTTCGACAAAATTATTATTGGGATATTATTAGATATATATTAGATAATGTTTTTGATCAAGAAATGGCATTATTAAAGTATCACAAAGTTACAAATGATAACCTTAAAGAATATATTTTCCACAAGGAGGCAACACCTAAAAATATTATAGAGCTTCTTTATACAATAATTGATAATCCAATTTCAATGTATTATGAAAATTTGAGTTGTCTTGCTACAACATATGAAGAAAAAAGTAGTTTTGATTTATTAGATAACATTAAAGAATATAGTCCAGAGATAAGATTGAGGTATAATTATTTAAAACAAGATGCTGGAAAATATAATCAATATATTATACCTATTACTTTTATAGGAAATATATCTATTAAAATTGTGATTGATGAAAAAAATAGAAAGTTAACAAATTTTGATTTTGTTGCGATTGAAAATGCGATTGATGCATTAAGGTATTCATTCACATTTGACTTTGCAAAAAACGAAATCCATAAAAAGTATCATCGAGATATTTTCTTTAATTTAGTTAACAGTCAATTAAATTATGATGATACTACTGAAGCAGCCAATATGTTAAATCTTAAAGAGGATGCTTATTATCGAGTTGTATCATTTCATTCTATTCCAGAAGATCAAAAGGAAAAGTATTCTTTGGAACAATTAGATGAAGTTGACATTATTGCTGATGAAATATCAATGTTTTATCCTAAAGAGCACATCTATAAAAATGTATCTCAAATTGTTATGTTACAAAAAATGGATTCTGATAAAGAGGATGATGATAGTATAAGACGTTTAAATGAACTGATAGATATTGTAAAAAAAAGTATCAGCAAAAGAGATCAAAACACAAATTTTAATGTTGGTGTAGGAGAAATCGTTAAAGGATATAGAAATTTAAAAAACTCATATAAACAATCAAGAATAGCAATGAAATTTATGAAAATAGCTAGAAGGATTACTGGAGAGATAAATAAATCAATTGTTTATTATTCAAAATTAGGAATATTCCAATCCTTTATTGAATTGGATGACATAAATAAATTAAAAAAATATGTACCATACACAATTACTAAACTCGATAATTATGATAGAAAACATAATACAGAGTTATTACATACTTTAAATTCATACATAAGAAATAATTTAAGTGTCAAAAAGACGTCTCTAGATTTAATGATTCAATATCGATCAGCTTCTTATCGCATTAAAAAGATAAAAGAGATTACAAATATTAATTTTGATGACAACATAGAATTACTTTCAATAAGAAATGGATTAATAATTTTTGATATTATTAAGGTTTATTAGATTATTACGTAAAAGACGGTTATTACTATTAAAAACTGTCTTTTTTTATTGAAATGCTATTTTAATATACACTTTTTTTTACAAAAAAAGTATTATTGATTTTCCTATTTGTTGCATTATAAAAATCATTATTAAAATTTAAAATAAAATTATAGATAAATTAATACTATTCTTATTGATCATATAAAACACATTTAAAATAGTTTTGCTTAGTTTGCGTAATAGGATGTAATCAAATAATAATGCTATGATATATTACGTATAATTTTCCTAGATAATATGTTGGACAGCTCATTAAGACTATATTTAACTTATTGAAAAATTAAAAGAAAGATGGAAGAATTAAAAATTAACTTAATTCTAGGTAAAAACTATGCAAATTACTAATACAACAGATTATGCGCTTCGTATCATTGATTATTTATCTGAAAAAGGAAATTTAGCTACAGAAGCAGAATTAGCTGATAATTTAAAGATACCAATTAGAAATATTTCAAAAATAATGAATATTTTAAAAAATAACAATCTAATTAATTCTGAAATGGGATTTAATGGTGGCTATTTTCTTGCTAAGAATCCTGAAAGGATAAGTTATTTTGATGTTATCTCTGCAACTGAGTCTTCTATGAACTTGAATAAATGTTTAGAAAGAAATGGCATTTGTTCAAGAAATTGTATAGAGACGTGCAATGTAAGGAAAGTATTATTAAAAGTTCAAGAAGATATTAATCAAAATCTTAAAAACATTACTTTTGAAAATTCGTTTAATCAATCTGAAATCATTGAAAAAAGATATTTATTATTAAAAGTTGACCTAAACAGTTTAGATATGAATATTATTAGTATCAAATCTAAATTTAGTGATTTGTTTAATAACTATATGACATATGATGAGTTTTTATATAAATTTATCAATCATTGTGTTTCTAAAGAAGACAGAGATAGAGTAAAATATTTTCTAATTGATTTTAAGAATAGTGAAAAATATTATCAAGATTCAAAAGTAAAATATCGCTCAGAGGATGGAAAAACATGGATGGATTTAGACAAGCGTATAGATGATACGCAAATGGTATTGATGTTTAAATCATATGAGTACATTTATGAAAATCAAGACAAGACATGATGATTGTCAATGAATTTTGGGATATGGTATCTTTATTAGAAACTGTGTTAGCTCATAATAAATTAGAAGATCATGAAAGCCTTCATAATATTTCTTTCTTTACAGAACAAATATATAAGGAATTACAATTAAATTTTCCAGAATATGGCATATTGGATAATGAAATTGAAAATATTTCTAAACTAGCAACTATTCATGATATAGGGAAAATATCTACGCCTTATGAGGTACTTAATAAAAAAGGAAAACTGACAAAAGAAGAAATGGATATAGTAAAAAAACATCCTGAAGATGGAGCTAATATGGCATTAAAACTACCGAAATGTAATTCAACAAAAAAACTAGTTCATTATGCATATAATATTTGTTTGTATCATCATGAAAGATATGACGGCCAAGGATATCCTAAAGGACTTATTGGTGATGAAATTCCTCTTTGTGCACAAGTAGTTGGACTAGCTGATGCCTATGATGCATTAATCAGTGAACGTCCATATAAAAGAAAAATTAATCATGGTGAGGCTGTGAGAATGATTGTTAATGGTGAGTGTGGAAGTTTTTCACCAAAAGTTATTCTTTCGTTTATTATTGCTTCTATGAATAAAACGTGGATTGAAAAAGTAAGTAAATAATTTAAATATTAAAGAGTAATCTAATTTTGTAAATTATGATTGCTTTTTTTATTACATTGCTTTTTACACATAGTTTACAAAAAATGTATGAATTCTTTTCCTATTCTGTGCATTATAGAAAGATTGTGAATATATTAGAATAATATTCAGAAATGATTATTATTTAAGATAAATTTTGCAATTTTATAAAAAAGCCGATATAAGAGGTAGCGTATAACTAAATCATCAATCACTTTATTGTAGAAAAACGAAGATATCTAAAATTTTAAAAGTTTCCTAGTTTCATGGAAGTAAGGTGATTTGTTTGTTAAACAAAATTAAAAAAATAATTTGTATAGACATAATGGTTTGGGTATGTGTTATCTCTTTGTTTTTACAAACTGTTGTTGTCTATGCGTTAAATTCATCTGATGATTCAATTTCAAAGGAAACTATTGTTGAAAATAACACAAGCTCACAATCAGATGATTCAATAGATATCAGTGATATTTATGAAAATAATGTAATAAAAATTTATAATACAAAACAGCTTCAAGCAATTGGCTCAAATTCAATTGTTACATCTACAGATAATGATGAAAGTAATTACGGTACTGGTCAACAAATTTCAGTAAATGATGAATATATAACATATTCTCTTTCTTCCAAGTATCAACTTATGAAAGATATTTCATTAAATGGAAATGACATATGGACTTTACCAAGCGACTTTACAGGCACATTTAATCATGGAACTGTAGATGAAAATTCAACATTGTATGATTCATCAACAGATACAATCTATATTTATAATGATTATCAATTAAAAATTATTCAATCGGATAATTCTGAAAATGAACCTGTCATGTCTCAAGATATGTTACCAGAGTGTGTTGGGATGGGACAACCTGTTTATTCAGATAATAGTTCTAATTATCTAACTTATAGCAAATCACATAACTATGTGTTATCGAAAAACTTTACAGGTGAGATGCCAGAAACTAAAGCAAATCAAATATCAAATATAAGTACTGAAAATTGTGAAGGACGAGATTTTAATGGTCAAGTTGTTAAAACAATCGGTGACAAAACTTATATTCTTATAGGCAATGAAGAACAGTTACGAAAAATAGGATCTGATGAAACTGTTTATGGTGCAGTTTATCAAGTTTATTTCCATGCTGCCAATTGGTATGTAGATGAAGATGAAAATGGTAATCCGATAATGCTATACGGTGGAGATGCCGATTTAGAAAAATCTCAAAATGGTAATGAAGATTTTGGATTTGGAGAAAAGAATATACATGATAAGGATAAAAAACAAAGTAAATATAGTTCGTATCCATATATATGGGGAAGATGTGGAGTCAATCAATCTACTGGTGAAATTGATCCAACATTGGATATAGATAAAGCTACCAATCAAAAATATTCAACAAATGCTAATTATATTATTTTTAGGAATATTGATTTATCCAATGAAAATTGGACACCGTTGATGTTCCAAGGAACAATGATTGGTGCAAAAGCCGATGGGCAATCAACACTATGGAATAATGATACTAGCGTTATCGATTATAGCAAAGCAACTGATTTAAATATAGGAGACAAACCAGTTATTTCTAATGTGAATGTTAGTCAAACATCTGAATTGGATGTTGGAGAACAAATGGGAGTTGGTTTCTTTGCTACATTATCAAACGAAGCAAGTAGTAGTGATTTGGGATTAAGTAAAGGAACTGTAACAGTAAAAAACCTTAAATTCAATAATATAACTGTTGATAATGAAACAACAAAAACAAAATTTGATCAAACGTTAATAAGTGGATTAACTTCAACTTTAGGATTAACATTAGGAGCACTATTAGATGGATTAACATGGTTACTTACTTTTGGAAATGTTAATACTGGATTAACAAAAACACTCAGCAGTATATTAAATGCTCGTAAGGATGACCCAACAGCTTTAGCTACGGGATGTTTTGCAGGTCGTGTAGTGGGGGATGTAGCAATATCTGACTGTGAACTGGATGATGTGAAAGTAACAAATGTCAATAGTAATACAGGTGGATTTATTGGATACATATCTGGAAAGACGGAATATGATGGTTTATCAAAAGGATTAGGTGGAACGGCTACTCTATTGGCAAAAATTTTAAATGTGATTCCTGGTCTTGGCTTAGGTGATTTGATTACCATTCTTTTAGGAAACGCTATTCCAGTAGATAAATTGATTCCTACAAAGTATATCAATGCTTATGTTGAAAATTGTTCAATCAATAATTTAACAGGAAATATAGGAACAAATAATGATAAGATTGAAAATTCTGGTGGATTTATCGGTCAACAAAAAGGAACTGTCGTAAAAGATTGCCAAATTACAAACAGCAACTTCAATGTCAAAGCTAATAATTATAGTGGCGGATTTGTAGGATTAGCTAGAGATGATGTCATAGAAGGTACTTTATCGGGTGCTTTAGATATAGAAACTCAATTGCCTAAAATGAATCCTGAAAGTTTGTTTTTAAATTGTTCAGTATCTGCGAGTGATTTGACAATTTCGGGCAATGGATATCAAGGTGGTTTTGCTGGAGCAATGGCCAACACGTCGGCTATAAATTGTAATGTTAATGTTAGTGATAAATTAACGGTATCTTCCGGTGGAGATAATTCTGGTGGCTTTGCTGGAATCGCAACAATTGGATGGGCTGCTGATTTAGGGAAAGGTGATACGAAAGATAACTTATTAGGTGGAGTTGTTGACTTAGTTGTGAAACTTTTAAGCAGTAATCAAAATGCAACATCATCATTACTTTCTCTTGCTGGTGTGAGTCCTTCTCATATATTAGGATGTCAAATAAATGCTCCATGCAGTGTTGAAGGAAAAAATTACACAGGTGGATTGATAGGCAGAGGTGATGGTGTTTATCTTACAAAATCTAATACCGATAATTTAAGTAAGGTTTCATATTTTAAAAATAATATCTTTTCAATGGATGGAATCGAAGAAAAAAATATCATTATTAATGGTTTGAAATCCGTGGATGGTGAAAATTGTGTTGGTGGTATTTCTGGCTCAGTGGGAACAGCAAGTGTAGCAGGACTTTTAAATACAACTTTAGGTGTTGCAGAATATTTAGGATTTAATGCTAATTCTATTTCACTTACTGGTTCTACAGAAGGTATAACTATTGGTGGTAAAGGAAAAAGAGTTGGTGGTGCTTTTGGTGAAGCAATCGGTGGTTCTATTAGTTCGGTTACAGTAACAAATTTAAATAATATTTCAGGAGAAAATATTGTAGGTGGATTTATAGGCGTATCTGGTCCAGGTGATCTTGCAGGAACTGATAATGGTTTGACAGTAAATCTTTTAGGATTAAATTATATTTTAAAATTAAGCAATCTTCTTTCTTTGGGACAAGCAGTTGAAGTCAATATAGATTCTTCGTCTGTAAGTGGTATTAATTCTGGATTTACTGTAGAAGCTACGGGATCAAGAGAAGATAATTCAACAACTGATTATGTAGCAGCTGGATTTGTTGCTAAAAGTAATAGTACAAAAATAAATGATGCAAAAGTTAATAATTTGAAAACAGTAACTTCTACAGATGATGGAGGTTACTCTGGCGGATTTATTGGTATTTCAAAAACAGGCGGTTTAGCTGAAGTTGGAGATGAAACGGAAATAAAAAAATTGATTTCGGCTAATGGATTATTAAATGCTGTAGGATATTTAATTCCGTCATATCAACAATGTTATGTAAGTTATATAGATAATGGTGGTGTACGAGGAGATATTGCAGGAGGATTTGTTGGAGATTTCCAAAGTGGTATTGTTGAAAATGATGAAAATAATGCTTATGCAATACAAAATATTTCATATGTTAAAGGAAAAACTTATGCAGGGGGCTTTGGTGGAAAGGTTTATTCTGGAGCTTTAGCAGATTCAACAAAAGGAATAAGTATTTTAGGCGGTTTAGCAGATTTGAATATTCAAATCTCTGATTTATTGAGTTTAATACAGGTTTATATTCCTATTATTAAAAATGCTGGTGTTCAATCTAATGGATTGGTCGTTAGCTGTGATACATATAAGTCAACGGATTTAAATTCAGGTAGTGCTGGCGGATATATAGGTTATGGTAGTGCTGTAAGAGTTTCTAATAGTAGTGTAACTAAGTTAAAACATACAACAGTAAAAACACCTAATGCAAATATTAATGATACAGACAGTTCTTCTTATTTTGGAGAGTCTTCAAGTTATGCCATTTCAGCACCTAAAAATGCTGGAGGCTATGTAGGAAAATTAGATATAGGTTCTACGGCATCTGTTGGTGGTGGATTGAAGGCATTGGGAACAAATATAAATTTGGCAAATATTTTATCTGCGTTAGATGTAACAGCTTCTAAAATCGAAAATTCAGATGTAACTGGTGCGGTTGGTGGTTTTTCTGTTAAAGCAAATGGTTTGGATGAAAATAAAACAATTGGTAATGCAGGTGGCTTTGTTGGAACCGACTATGGTTCACAAATTCAAAATAGCAATGTCAATAATTTCTCTTACATCATAGGTCAAGAAACTGCTGGTGGTTATGCAGGAAATATTCAACCAGGAAGTGTTGCAGATGTATTAGGTAAAACGGAAATCTTAAAAGGATTAATTTCAGTAGATAGTTTAACAAGTGTGTTGCAATCATTTATTCCTATGATCTATAATTCTCAAACTACTTGTATTCCTTGTGGTGGAGCAGTTCGTGCTGATGCCATAAGTAATGAAACATTAAAAGGATGCGCGGGAGGTTATGTGGGTTATAACCTAGGTGGTCGTATTGAAGGAAATTCTACAAGAAAATGGAATGGAAAAATACCTACAGTTCAAAAAGAATGTGCAGTCTATAGGTTAAGAGCTGTTTATGGATATGAATATGCGGGAGGATTTAGTGGCAGAACGGATTGTGCCAATACAGTTGATACAGGAAATATCAGTGTACTTTATAGACTCATTAATTTAGATAATCCATTATCAGCCTTGAGTGCTGTTTATCCAACTGAAACGAATACAGCAACTTATGGACCACTTCGAGGTTTAACAACAGAAGTATGGAATTCTTGGGTAAAAGCAGTAGGAGTCAATGGTGCTTATGGTAAAAAATTCCAAGAACTTGGAGAAGTTGATAATCAAGACGAGTTAGATAAAATTATTGATCAATATGCCTATGGCTATGAAGTAAAAGCTGGAAGAACAAATGCTGGTTCAAACGATTATCAAGGCGGTATTGCTGGTGGTTATGTTGGTCAAATGAATGGAGGAAAAGTAACTTTTGCTAATGCTAGAGATTTAAAAGATGTTACAGCTTTAAAAAGCAGTGGTGGTTTTGCTGGTGAAATGATTTCAGCAGGAGTTGCGAATGTTGGAGATGTAAACTTAGAAAAGAAATTAAATGTGGTAGGCTCACTTCCAATATTGCAAAGTTTCATTCCTGTGGTAAAAACTTCGTCTGTTATAGGTTATCAATCAGGAGCAACAATATCTACTACTGGAACTGATTTTGATAATGATGAAGGAAACAGTGGTGGATTTGTTGGAAAAGTTGTTGGTGGAAAAATAGAAGGAACACAAGATCAATATTGTTTGGCTGATCAATTAAAAGTAATCAACGGTAGTCAAAATGTTGGAGGTTTTGCAGGTAATATCCAACCAGGAAGTGCTGTAACTTTAAATACTTCATCCAATACAGGATTATTATCAAATCTACTTAAGAATTTATTAGGAAATGCAGGAGATCTTGCCAAAGTATTGAATGCAACTCTTTCAATAGTTGACTATGCTAAGGTGGATGCATGGAATGATTATGGATTAAGTGTTAACGGTTCATATACATTAGAAAATGATGAAAATACAAAATATGCAAATCAAGCAGGTGGTTTTGTAGGTACTGCAGGAGGAGCAATTTTTGGTGATAAAGATGCAAATTCAGTAAGAGTTGAGGCAAATAATATTAGAAATGTTGTTGGTGGAAGACATGTTGGTGGGTTCTTTGGATTAGCTGATGTTTCTTCTGTTGCTCAAGTTGGAAATGATGATTCTGATCAAATTCTAAATTTGATTAAATTAGGAAATATTGATGTATTAGATGCCTTTAGAACTTATGTTTATCAAGCAAAAGTAACTGGATCAAATGATAATGGACTTTCAGTATGTGCAAATGATGAAAGTCAGGAAGGAACATTGGACAGTAAAGTACAGACAGGAAATGCAGGTGGATTTGGTGGAAGCTTGCTAGATGGTTCGGTAAAAAATTCGAGTGTTACTAGATTAAATAAAGTCAAAGCTAAAAACTATGCCGGTGGTTTTGTTGGTCACATGGGAAAGAGTGGTGTGGTTGATCTAGATGAAGCTGGTGTTGGTACAGGAAAATTATTAAATGCCACAGCTGGTGTCTTAGATATTTTTGGTTCTCATAGTGACAACTGTTCAGTTATTGGTATTCCAGTTGGATTTACTATTTCAAGTGAAAGTGGTAAGGAACCTATTTCTGGTGGTTTTGTTGGTTATGCTGATTTAGGAAGAATGAGCAATTGCAATGTAGAAAACATAAAGAAAGTGGCTAGTGATCAAATAGCAGGAGGCTTTGTTGGTAAAACAAGTTTTGAATATTTAGCTGATATTGACTTAGGTTCTAGCTATTTATTGGATCCGATACTTTCAATCGTCAATAAACTTCTAGATATTCTATATGTGGGAGATTTAGAAAATGTTGGCCTTATAGATATCAATTTAGGTTCACTATTAAAATTACAAGTTTTAGCTAAAGGAAATGCTTTATCAGTTACTTTGTTAGGATTAACTATTTCAGTAGCACTTGATAAAGATAGAGGAGATGGAACAAGTGACCTGGCAAAAATAACAATTGGTGATTCTTATATAGAAATCCCATGTTCAAATATTGATGGAAATCATATTGCTGACAGTGAGAAAGAAAATATTAAAGTAGGACTTATCAAATCAAACAGAACAAAAGTAGATGGATGCTCGATAACAGGTATTCATGATGGATATGATGTTTTTGGTGGAAAAGCAAATGATTCACATGATGGAAGTGAAGAAAATGGTCAAGCAGGTGGATTTATTGGTTATAACAATGAAGGATTGATTGAAAACAATGAAATGTATTTAGCTGATACGATTAGAGGAACAAGCATTCAAATAGGACCTTTTTCTGGAACAACGTCTTTAAATTCTAGTTATGACTTTAATACAAAGAAGAATATTGAAGGTAAAGATAATACGTACAGGATTTATAGAACAAGAAGTGATTCCTTGATTGATATTATAAAAAATTCATCTTTGTATAGTAAAAAGGATTCAGATTTTGATAATTGGAACATCTTCAAAATAAGCCATTATGATAAGGTACAAAAATATGATGATTTAAAAGATGCCAAATTATCTGATGAATCAAAAAGTGAAACCGTTGATTTAAATGCCTATGTCTCTCCAGCAAAAGCTGTATTGATGGATGATACAGAAGTATCTGATAACGAAGATGGTACGACACCTGTCCCTTCAGATACACAAGATCCTTGTAATGAACAGATAAACATTACTATCAATAAGCTATGGAAAGATTTAAGTGATAAACAAAAAGAACGTCCAGATACGATTACAGTGACGTTAACAAGAACATATATGAAAGGAAGTGATGAAATATCAGAGAAAGTAGGGGATTATACTTTATCAACTAATGATGTAACTGATTCTAAAAATACCTGGCAAACAGTTATTAAAGGATTAGATGCCTATACAACATTAGATGATGGAAGTAAAGCTTATTATACTTATTCAGTTACAGAGTCCGAAGTAGAAAATTATATAACGTCTATTGAAGAATCTGATGATGGATATACGTTTACGATAACAAATAAAGATATGCCTCTTTTACCAAACTTAGGTGGAAAAGGAACAATGTTATTTGTTTTAGTAGGTATAGTAGGTGTATTAGCAGTTTTGTTATCGTACAAAAAAAGTAAAAAAGCGAATAATATTAAAGAATAGAGGAATATGAAAATGAAAAACAAATTAAAAAAAGTAATAGCATATGTACTTTCGTTCATGATGTTATTTACTATGTCAGCAATGAATATTGGTTCAGTATCTGCTGCAAGTACAGGCAGTATAACTGTTCATACTGGTAAACATGATGTAAATGGAGTTGCTTTCAATGCTTACAGACTAATGGATGCAACTGTATCTGGAGAAAAGGTAAGCTATTCAATTAATCCTAAGTTTGCAAATTTCTTCACTAATGATTTACTAAATGGGACAGAAGGTGATGATTTAGATGTCAAAGCTTATAATTATATTAAAGCGAATGTTTCTACAACAGACTTTCAAAATAAGTTAAAAACATATATTGCAACAAATCAAATAAGTGCTGATGGTACAGCAACAGGAACAACAGATACAAAAGAATATACAATTGCTGGATTGGCATATGGTTATTATGCAGTTATTCCTTCTGGTGAAGGATATACTCCTTCTTTTACAACAGTAAAATCAAGTAATGCAGTTGATGTTTATTTAAAAGGTAAAACACCTGATCCAGAAAAAACAATCAATAATAAAAAATATGATTCTGCACAAGTTGGCGATACTGTAGATTTCAAGGTTGAATCAATGGTTCCAAACATGACAGGATATAATCAATATTATTATATTTTTAAAGATACTATGACTGAAGGTCTAACAGTATCAAAAGACACATTAAATTTAGTAGTTAAAATTGGTGGTACTGTAGTAGACACTAGTGAATATACTTTAACAGTTGATAAAACAAATAGAATATTTACAGTTGAATTCAAAAATTTCTATTCTAATCATGCTAAAGACGCAAATGAATCATTAACATTTACATATTCAGCAGTTGTTAATGAAAAAGCAATCAATGATACAAATACATCTACCAACAAAGCAGAAGTTAGTTATGGTAATGACCCAGATCATTTAACAACAGGAGCCCCAAGTGAAGTTAAAGTGTTAACTCATACATTAAAAATCAATAAAGTTGATGAACAAAATAAACCATTATCTGGCGCTGAATTTGCTTTATATAGAAATAATGTTGATAGTGGTAAATTAAAATTTGTTGATGAAGGAAATGGAACTTATAGAATTGCTACAATAGATGATGAAACTACTACTGATACATTAGTTTCTCCTGAAGGAGGAGTTATTACTGTAAAAGGATTATCAGAAGGACATTACGTTATTGAAGAAACAAAAGCACCTGATGGTTATGCAAAATTAAAAAATACAATTAATAAAACAATTAGTGTAGATGAAAATGCTCCACAAACAGTAACTGTTGAAGAAAAAGTTACAAATAAAACAGAATCATGGTTACCAGAAACTGGTGGTATGGGTACAGTTATCTTTACAGTAGTAGGGGTTGTTGGTGTGTTAGCTATTCTTTCAACTTACTTTAAAAAAGGTAAAAAAAGAGAAGAAGCTTAATTGAAATATTAATTAAGATCTCTCATAGATATTAAATGTATGAAAGATATATTAAACAAAATTAAATTATTTGATGTTATTAGAGCTGTTTTATTAGTTTTTTTCCTAGGAATATTGCTTTATCCAACAGTAAGTGATTACCTGGGAAGAATTCACAGCTCACAAGCAGTTTCTTCTTATAATAATGAAGTAAAGGGAATAGATGAAGCTACAAAAAAACAAATGTTGGAAGAAGCACAGGAATATAATCAGTCATTGGTCAATACCACGAAATTATATGATCCATTTTCTACAACAGGTAAACCGAGTAAAGAGTATATGAATCTGCTCAATGTTTCTAAAGATGGCATGATGGCATATCTTCAAATACCTAAAATAGATGTGAAATTGCCTATATATCATTCAACAAGTAATGGTATCTTACAAAAAGGTGTGGGGCATATGGAAGGATCTTCTTTGCCTATAGGTGGAACAAGTACGCATGCTGTTTTATCTGGGCATAGAGGATTACCAAATTCAAAGCTGTTTACAGATCTTGACAAGATGAAAGTTGGAGATATTTTCTATATTTCTGTTCTAGGTGATACGTTAGCTTATGAAGTAGATCAAATTAAAACAGTATTGCCCTCTCAAACGGATGATATTGAAATTGTAGATGGTGAAGATTATGTTACGCTTGTTACTTGTACACCTTATTCTGTTAATACTCATAGATTGCTTGTAAGAGGAAAAAGAACGGATTACAAAGAAGCAATAAAGAAAACACCGAATAAGGTCAATAATGGTATACAAATTCCTTATGAGGTAAAATTAGCATTTTTAAGTTTTATTATTATAGGAATTATTATATTTATTTGGAGGAGGCGATAACATGATAAATGCAAAAAGATTATTTATTATTGTATTTACATGCTTATTGTCTCTTTCAATTAATAATGTTTATGCTCAAAATCATGGTTCTTTAACGATTCACTGTCATTATTTAGATGTACACAACCATATTTTTAATATTAGTCAAGATCATATTGCGTTGATAAAAATAGCTGATTATGATGGTAATGACTATCAAGTTTTAGATAAATACTCTAAACTTGTTACAATTAAAAAAGATATGACAGCATCTGAGCAAAATGGAGTTGCTACTAAATTGATGGATTATATTCAAAAAAATAATATTGATTATGATGAAGAATTAATAACCAATCAAAGAGGAGAAGCTACTTTTAGAGATTTAGACTATGGAATATATATAATCTATGAACATAATGAAAGTGAATTTGCATATAAGATGGAACCTTTTATTATTTCAATCCCACTTCTTGAAAAAGAAGATGACGGATCATATGAAAAGGATTATGATGTAGATGTTGAACCGAAGTATTCAAGAATGAGACCTGGAATTGATGAAGAACCAGATGATAAAATTCCTAGTAATGATGAGAATTTTAAGAAAGAAAAAAATTTCAGTCAAACATCTAATTACAAGGATAATCAAAAATTAAAAACAGGAGATTATTATAATCCTGAATATTGGTTATTACTTATGATTATGTCTATTATAATATTTATCATGTTTAATAGGGAAAATATTAGACATTAAAATTTTTAAGATTATGTAGAGGAAAAGTAAGCGCCAAATAAAATAGTGTATTTAAAGAAGTCGATTGAATTGATATAATAA
>ERZ773252.2775-NODE-2775-length-14494-cov-8.614101_pt1 | contig 14494 bp, 10 predicted proteins | sample MGYA00580517_ERZ773252 | MGnify/ENA primary metagenome ERZ773252 (study PRJEB29015, sample SAMEA2737766) | human gut metagenome | biome: human gut; feature: human-associated habitat; material: faeces | place: China | collected 2012 ... | reverse complement strand
GATGGAGCTCTTTTCAATTAGAATACGGCGCACTTTTCAATTAGTATCTACAGATGAACAGCAAAATATGCTAAAGGAATTGTTGGTTAAGATGATTGGCGAGGAGGATTCCTCTTCACCTACAAGCGATGGTGAGATTAGGAAAGCCTTTATCCAAACATCCGGTGTTCATATCAAACTTAAGCCTGTGAAGCAACTGCGTGAATCATTGGGCATTCCCTCAGCAAAACAACGCAAGAGTAATTTTACAAATTAAAAAATATAATTATGTCAAGGTATGAAAGTTCACGCTTTGTGAAGGATCCTAAGACAATGAATAAGGAAATCCTCAAAGCAGCATGTGACAAACTTGGTTGGACATATAAAGTCCAGGGTGAAGACCTCATTGTAACCGATGCAAAGCAAAAGGAAAAGGTCTATGGTGAATATGTTCTGAGAGTCTCAGGATCAACTGTGACCTATAATAGCTACTATCTGTCCAATGGTGGGCAGTTAGTAGCAGATTTACAATCTGTTTTCTTTCCTCTTAATGTAGAGTATGCCAGGAAGACTGTGGTAGATGCTTTCAAGAAGAAAGGCTTCACGCTAAAGAAACTATATGATTTCGCTCCTACAGCTGAGGAGGTCGATCGTTTTTGTATGGTAGGCTATACAAAGCTCGAAGATGAGAAGGAGAAACGTTACGAGATAAAGTTCTCGATTCTCAATGATGGCACAGTAGTAACTGATTCAAACTATTTGCCAGATGATGTTAACGAGAGAGCTCATGCTGCCATGGACGATTTACAGGAGGCATTTGGCAACAAACGTATCATGACCAAGAAACCGGAATATGATATAATGATTGCTCGTCTTAAAGAGCAAAAGAAGATAACAAACAAGAACACTCAAACCATTAAGTAATATGGAAGAAACATTTAGAACTATTAAGGATATGCTCAATGCTGGGTTTCCTTTATTGTATTTAGTTACTTCTGAATACAGCCGAGTAACCCAGAAACTGAGAAAAATTGCATTTGAAGGCGATTACACTTTCCATACATGGGATTGCGTTGATTTTTTGAGAACTCATAACAAGAACCAAAATAATCGACTGGAAGGTATTGTGTCACATCCGGAGTATGAGAGTACTCAAGATTGCGAAACTCTTTTGGAATACCTACATAAAGGACTTAGCAAATCGGAAGATGACTCAAAGGAAATTTTCCTTATTGAAGATTTTCACAAGTACTTTGATAGGGAGAAGGTAATCGTCAGCTTACGTAAACTGTCAAATGAGATGAAAAAAATTAATAAACATATTATTTTTCTATCACCATCATATCAGCTTCCTGATGAAATTGAAAAATACGTTACAGTCATCTCTGTCCCTCTACCAGACCGAAGAGATTTAGATCGTCGACTTAAGAGTATTTATCCTGATCCTATTGACGAAGACTTGAAAAAATATATTCTGGATGCAGCATTAGGACTAACAGATACAGAAGCTGAACTTGCATTTCGTTTAGCAAATCAAGTTGTAGGTCTTAATAATAAGGATGCAGTACAAATTGTCGCAAATGAGAAGGAACAGATAATCAAGAAAAGTGGCATTCTAGATTATGTGCAGGTTAATTTGGACATGAAAAATAATGTCGGAGGTTTGGATAATCTTAAGATGTGGCTAAAACAGCGAAGCAAGTCTTTTGAGCGTAAAGCAAAAGACTTTGGACTTCAGGAGCCCAAAGGTATCATGCTTCTTGGTGTACCTGGATGTGGAAAGAGTCTTACTGCTAAATGTGTAGCAACAGAATGGAAACAACCTCTTCTACGATTGGATATAGGTAAGGTTTTTCAAGCTGAAGTAGGTAGTAGTGAAAATAACATCCGACGTGCTATTGCAACAGCAGAAGCTGTTGCTCCTTGTGTTTTATGGATTGATGAAATCGAAAAAGGTCTCAATGTCGGTGGTGAGAGAGATGGAGGAACCAACTCACGTGTTTTCTCAACAATATTGACATGGATGCAAGAGAAAACAAAGCCTGTATTCGTAGTAGCAACAGCAAATGACATTAGCCAGTTGCCTCCAGAATTCTTGCGCAAGGGACGTTTTGATGAAATCTTCTTCGTGGATTTGCCAACAAAAGAAGAAAGAACGGAAATTCTGCGCATTCATCTTTCAAAGAATAATCAGACAAGCATACACGAATTGGAAGGATTGGCTGATGCAACTCGTCTTTTCAACGGAGCAGAGATTGAAGAGGCAGTTAAAGAATCCATGTTCATGGCATATGTTGACAATCCTAACAATCCTGTTGTAAATGTCCACCATCTCGAGACAGCCTGTAGCCAAATCATTCCTCTAGCAAAAACCATGTCTGAAAAGATTCGCGGTTTAAGAGCTTGGGCTGATGACAGAGCAAGACGCGCAAGTAAAATTGCGAACCAAGAGCAGTTCCCAGAAAATCAAATAAGTATTAAAAAGACAAAACGCGAAAAAGATGAAGATACTTTCGGATAATAATCATTCTGCTATCGGGATTAAACAAAGATACTTACTTTTCGGAAAAGTAGCAACTACTCTACCATAGAGATATGCCCATAACACGCATTTTTTGAAGGAAAGGAGAATTCCTTCTGTATACGCTGTCAGGTGTGAGTACTGCTGTTAAAGGACAGAATGATAATTATCCTACAGCCAAAATCGTTGCACCGTGCGTGTTTCGGATTGATGAGATTGAAACAAGAAAATTGGGGATGTTTTTAATTAAAATAGAATATGTTAGAACTTGAACTACAACAATATTTACAACGAGAATATCCACAAGAAAATGCTCGCTGCGAATGGAAGGAATTTAAGAATTTGAAGAACTCATTCTGTGGGGATGAGAAAGACGATGTGATTTCCTACGTGTCGGCTATTGCCAACATGGAAGGAGGACATCTTGTGATTGGTGTTCACGACAAAACATTGGAGATTGTTGGAACGGACACTTATAACTATGATAGGCAAAAGGCAATATTACGCTTAGCAGAAAGATGCGTAAACCTTTCAACAGAAGGCCTAGATATAGATGAGTTTATCACAGATGATACTAATCGTAAAGTATGGGTTATACATATTCCCAAACATCTACCCAAACGGCCCGTATTTGCTCATAATAAGGCATGGCAACGAATAGAGGATTCTCTCGTAGAAATGACTACTGAACGCATGAGTGCAATTCTTGATGAGCCTATTTTCAGCGAAACAGATTGGTCGGCACAAATTGTATCTGATGCAACGATTGACGACCTTGATGAAGTTGCCATAGCCAAAGCTCGTATGATGTTCAAGAAAGTACACAGCAGAATACCTGAAGCTGAGGTTAATGCATGGAGTGTGGAGACATTCTTAAGCAAGTGTGGTATAATGAAGAACGGAGGAATTACTCGTGCTGCCATTATTCTGCTGGGGAAATATGAATCAGCTTTCAAGTTACGTCCCGCTGTTGCCCAGGTGACTTGGACGAGACGGGATGAAAAGCAGGATGTTGTGGATTACGAACACTTCACTGTGCCATTTATATTAACCGTAGATGAGATTTTATCAAAGATTGAAAATCTGACAATGCGTGAAATGCCGGGAGGCACGCTCTTCCCTGACACTATGAAGCAATATGATGACTATACCATCCGCGAGGCACTTCATAATTGTATCGCACATCAAGACTATACGATGCAGCAGCGAATCAATTTTGTAGAAAATCCGACTTACCTTTATTACTCTAATGCAGGGGCTTTCATTCCTGGTACGTTGGAAAATGCTTTAACAAATGAAGAACCTCAAGCGTATTTTCGAAATGAATGTCTTTGCAGAGCAATGGTTGACTTCAACATGATAGATACAGTAAGTAGAGGCATAAAGAAGATGTTCAATGAACAATGGCGTCGTCATTTTCCAATGCCGGATTATGAAATTGATGCAAAAAACAGAAAAGTGTCGGTACGTATTTACGGCAATGAGATAAATAAAAGATACACCAACTTGCTCAAAACCAACAATTCACTAACCTTGTGGGATTGCATATCATTAGATGCTGTTCAGAAAGGAAGAACCATTCATGAGGATGTTGCGCAGGATTTACTGAACAGAGGACTCATTGAGGGCGAAGCCCCCAATTATACAATCTCTTTAGGGATTGCAAAAGCTACTCGTCAACTGCAAGGTTACACTAAGCAAAAAGGACTTGATAAGGAAAAAATCAAACAGATGATTTTGCAGTATCTTAAGAATGCTGGTACAGATGGAGCCAAGCGTGATAGCATTTATGAGTACGTCAAAGACGTAATGCCGCAAGTCAAGACACATGAACAGCAATTGAGACTTTTAGGAGATATACTTAGCGCATTAAGTGTGGATAAGCTTATTTATGCGAAAGGACGGATATGGTTCTTAAAAGAATAGTTATAACGGAAGATTTTGACGGTTTATTCCAATTATAGCGGAAATTATAACGGATTCCGTCATATTATAGCGGACAATAATAATCCGGTTAATTCACGTCAAACTTGTAAATTAAAAAGTATGTTATTAGGAGAAAGAATAAGAGAATTAAGAGCAGAGCACGGAGTACTGCAAAGACAGTTGGCAGCCTTGCTTGAAATAGATACTCCGATGTTCAGCAAAATAGAGCGCGGAGACAGACGAGCTAAACGTACACAAGTAATACAATTAGCAGAATATTTCAATATAGATAAGAATGAACTTCTCACCTTGTGGCTAGCAGACAAAGTATTAGATGCAGTAGATGATGAAGACGAATTAAAACATGATGCAATTGAAGTCGCACAGAAACAAATAGGCTAATACTTACAATTATAGGGAACTATATGGTATCATAACTATATAATTACCTATGCTAATATTTGATATTCAGGTGATTAATTTGCAATATTTGGTTCATGCGTGGAACTGCAATGCCACGTCCTTGTGTACAGGTGCTAGGAAAACCTTCGTAAACAGATGTGGAAATAACAGCCCCACGCATATGCGTGGAGACCATCATACCTTCTCCTGTTTACGTGGTTGAAGTTTCCTAGGCTTTGTACACGCAGGAAGAAGACATAACGCCTCTTATTTTCAATATGTCTTTGACAATAAAACAGCGTCATACTTTCGTATTTGACGCTGCTCATCTTTTACCAAGTGATAACCTTATCAACAATCTCCTGTTGTTCGGCACTGCTGCGTCGCAGATAGATACGGGTAGTTTCTATACTTTCGTGTCCCATCAAATCGGCAAGCAAGGAAATATCATTAAACCTGTCCAGAAAGTTCTTAGCAAACCTGTGACGGAACGAGTGCGGATAGACCACTTTTTCGTTCATACCGTATTTCCGCGCATAATTTTTCAGTTGTTGGGCGATGCCTCTTGTGGTGAGACGCTGTCCGTATTGGTTAAGGAAAACATAGCCGCTGGATCGGCTTTGTTCTGACAGCCATTTGGTGGCTTCAGTGCTCAGTTGTTTCGGAATGTAGATACGACGTACCTTACCCCCTTTTGTGTAGATGTCAAAATATCCTACCCGGATATGCTCTGCTTTCAAATGTATCAGTTCGCTTATCCTTGCCCCGGTAGCGGCAAGAAAGCGTACGGCAAAATACCATGTCCGGTTTTTCTCCGTTCCTAAGTGGCTTTTAAGAAATTCGTAATCAGCATTGCTGATTATGTTTTCAAGATAAGTGCGTTGCTGTTCCTTTATGGTTTTCATGCGTAGCCGTGACTTGCCTATATATCCCAAATACTTGTTCAATCCCAATATGCGGAGGTTAACTGTCTTTGGCTTAAAGTTGTCTGTCAGATGGTTTTTATAAGCTATGAGATTCCGCTTGTTCAGTTCTTTATAACGGGTAAAATAATCTTTTACGGCATACAGGTACGCTGTAACGGTGTTCTGGGCTAAATTTCCCTGTTTTAGGAATGATTCAAAATCAGTTGTATCCATATTGGTTCTAATTATTAGTAAAACATAAGTTGTCTGTACTAATAAGATAGCCCTAGTAGTTCCGACAGACGCCATTATAGGAAATCCGCCGTATCAAGAGGAAGGAATAAGCACCCGTAAAGCCCCTATCTATCACCTGTTTTACGACCTTTCTTTCCGCTTGTCGGATAAAGTGTCATTGATAACTCCAGGCCGTTTTTTATTCAGGGCAGGACAAACTCCCAAAGAATGGATGGATAAGATTTTAGCTGACAAACATTTTAAGGTGGTGGATTATTTTCAGAAGTCGATAGATGTATTTCCGTCTGTCGACATAAAAGGCGGTGTGGTAATTACTTATCGTGATGCTAAAACTGAATTTGAACCAATCGGATTCTTCTCTGAATATGAAGAATTAAAAAGCATATTACAAAAAGTGTTATCACATCAGGGATTTGTCAAAAATGAATTCAGCAATCTCATATCTTCTCAAGGCCTTTATAAATTCTCAGAGGTGGCATTTAATGAACATCCTGAAATTTACGAAGTCCAAGGAAATGGAACTGCAGCAAAAATAACCTCAAATGCATTTGAACATCTTCCTCATATATTCCATGAAGAAGAGCCAGATAATCCCGATGTTTTCATCCGTATTTTGGGACGGTCAAAAAATCAGCGTGTCTATAAATGGATTGAAAAACGATATACTTTACCGACTGATGGATATTGTGAATCCTACAATGTTCTCGTCCCCGAAGCCAACGGAACAGGAGCAATCGGCGAAGTACTCAGCACGCCGGTAATCGGCGTGCCGGTAATCGGCGTGCCGGTAATCGGGCACACCGACACCTTCCTGAGCATCGGCAAGTTTACCGATGCCCAGCAAGCTGATCGGTGTCTCAAATACGTCAAGACAAAATTTACCAGATGTTTGTTAGGGACATTGAAAGCCACGCAGCATAATCCCCGCGAGACTTGGGCAAATGTACCGATGCAGGACTTCACATCAGGGAGTGATATAAATTGGGACGTGCCTATACCTGAAATAGACAGGCAGCTGTACTCCAAATACTGGCTCTCGGACGAGGAAATCCAGTTTATTGAGCAGAATATCAAATCAATGGCATAAAGATGATTACTCCATCGGCTTTATCATTCTTTCGATAAAGCCGATTTCTTCATCATTCAAACCGTATTTTCGATAAAGCTGACGATCAATGTTTTCTATCGGTTTACTCCAGTCAATGTCGCTTGAATCGGTAAAATCTTGTAGCGGAACAAATCTAAAACTCTCTTTTCGAATATCCATAGTAGGCAGAGCTTGCAACAGTAAGAAACGAGATACTTTTGTACATAAATATTTGTACAGATTATAGGCTTCAAATTCTGTGTCAAATTTTCCCATCGCGATATATGACTCCGTACAAACTTCACCTGGTAAAATAATTTTGGTTGTAGCGAGAACTTTTACCTGACCGTTTTCATCACTTTCGCCCAAATGTCCTGATAAGGCTTTACCAGTTATGACATTGTATTTGTCTATATAATCTAAGCTGACAGGAATCTCTTGTCTTGAAATGAAACCACATCCTCCGCTCGAATGCACCAAAACATCTGTTTCATTTTGCTTGTTTTCAGTTCCTCGTATGTACGTCCTCAGTCCAAACGGCTTATATTGAGCTACTATTTTAGAAAGACTTTCAAAACCATTAGATGAAATGACTTTGTGTAATATAGCAACCGCTTCATTGTATCTTGGGAATATGTCATATTGAAGAAATTCATTTAATTGTCGCTTAGATTCAATTACTGTTCCGTCAAAGGTATTTATAAACAGAGCAATGTTGCTATTGTGAGTTTTTGACCATCTGAAAAAACATACTCCGCCACTGATATTTGCAGTAGGGAAAACCGACTTCGGATTAGGGAAATCTTTAATGTAGTCAATATGTGTCTCATTGAGCATCATTTTCCTAAAATCATCCAATCCTCTTCCGCCACCATACCATTTTGCTGGCATAATCATAGAGATATAGTGTGGGTGCATATCTTTTGCAGTGCATACAAATTTATTGTATATAGGTATTGCAGCTGCTCCATTTCCACCTCCATCAACTACCTGATACGGCGGATTTCCTATAATGGCGTCTATAGTCATATGTTTGTTTTCGTTTATGCCCCAAAAATTCTTGCCGTCACGTAGCGTATTTACGACTAGGTCTGAATTCTGGGATATGTTTTCAATTAAATTTTTATAATATTCGGCATGTACTTTCGTATCGCGGAAGCCGACGAGAGTACGGCGAGTAATACTACGAGCCATAGGGGTCTTGCATACTACAAGAATATTCTGTTCAATGGTCAGATCCCATAACTGCATGGCAAAGGCATTACCTACTTCTCCATATTTTTCTTTGGCCGCTTCCAAACGATTACGGTAAATGTTATAAGCAGCGAGCAATGGATAAAGACCGCTCTTCGAGTTGATTTCCATAATCAGGCTGTCCGCTCTGAATACAGAATGCGTCACCTCCCCCTTGTCCACAAAGCGCGGTGTTTCCAATGGTTGCTTAAACTCTTCATCCATAAAGCACCAACCTCCGAGGCAATCGCTTATGTGCATATTGACTACACGCCACGGTGTCAAAACTGTTTCCTTGTCAGGATTGCGGAATGTGTTGAATATACCAGCTATACGTTCAATGCGCTGCTCTATGGTGAACTTGTCGGCAGCTCGAGTCATGGCACGGATGCGCTTCCCCGCTTCACGAAACACATCAGGCTCGTAGAAGCGCTTGAACTTGGCAAAAATGGCTTTGGTTACATCCTTTGGCATGAATTCTGTCCAAGAAGTATCGTCCACAAGATTGGCAAAGTTATCAATGGTTATCTCTTCATCTTCGTCTTTCAGTTCTGCTCCGAATATAAGCAGCGGCATACGAATAGAAATACCGCGTAGAATAGAAATGGCATCCTTACGCTGGTTATGTCGGTTCTTTAATTCGTCCAACCTGGCTTGCTCCTCTGGAGTGCGTTCACGTTTCGGCTTCTTTTCTAGTTTTTCTTTTTCCGCATACTCCTCATTTGTAAAGCCTTGCTTGTTAACATCAATATCACCAGACTTAGGCATGGCCTTGGTCTTACCGATGATTCCTTTCAGATTCTTGAAGTCTGCAAGATCCACATCCGTAAGTTTGAGTAACTCATCATTGTACAATGCCCCATCTTCGAAGCCACATTGCACCACCTTTTCTATCTGAGCTTTCTTGAGTTGCCCCATCATCTTGTTTACATCATATGGCTTCATTTGCGAGCCTTCAATGGATATGATAGGACAAAAATTCAGAAAATCGCCTAAAATATTGCGGTCTTCTTCCGTTGCCTTTCCTGCCTTGGCCGAGATTTTGGCAACTTCAGCCAACATCCGCAAGGTACGGTCTGGTGCAAAGTCGAAAGCATAGCATTGCTCCTTCATACGTCCTTTATATATAAACGGTGTCTGCACACGGAATATAGTCTGCATATAACCTGCTGCAGATGTACTATATGACCCTGCCATCATGAATACAGCTGTCCACGGCTTTATGCTCACACCCGTCGTCAGTCGTCCGCAGGACAGGGTGATAGTGAATGTCTTGTCAGGATTCTTGCCAATGGCTGTATTTACCATTTGCAAAGCGTCTGCATTTTCTTCGTCTTCATCACCGTTGCCGGCCACATTGACAATCTCGAAGCAGCCGAATATAGGATGTGCTTTCAGTTTTGCACTCAATGAACGGGCAGCCTTGACACCCGGGACCACCCAAAGCGTATGACGAAATATACTACGATACCGGTCGTTGGAATAAGGATAAAGACTTTCCTTGTCCTCCTTGCACAACAACGACAAAAAATTATCAACATCATTTTCGTGAATGAATGTCCCGTCATCCTTTGTACGGAAGAACTCTCGAAAGTTGAAAGCCTTTTCATCTTCGGAATAATCATTCATCAACGCTCCGAGGTCGTAGGTGTAGATATTGATGGCCGGAAGAGAAGCATACGGATTAGGGTCGCCCATGTGCAACAAGTCCCATTCTGTTTTGGCGCGTTGCTCCATGGTGTAATCCCATGTGTACGTTTCCTCTTCTGTGTAATCATCAAGCAGATTGAATGGCGTCCCTGAAAGCTTAAGCACTTTCGTGTTTACCTTGGTCAGCTCCTTAATAACAGCCTCTCCCAATTCTGTACGTGTTCCTTCGTGGGCTTCATCCACAATCAGAAAATCCCATTCGGTGGAGAACACTTCATTGTTCTTGTCAAATTTTCCACCGACCAATTGGGCGCCACGCATGTCCTGCATGGAGGCAAAATAGACATACTTGCCTCCTTTTTTCGCCAGCCGTTCAAGGGAATCGAAATCTTCTCCTTTTGTGCGGGAACCATAATGATAGTCGGTACGGTCGTAAAATATCTTACCGAAATCCTCAAACCAGCCCTCATCAACTACGGGACGGTGAGTAAGGATAATGGTGCGTCGCATATCTAAATCCCTTGCCACACGCAGGGCGCATAAGGTCTTGCCGAAACGCATTTTTGCATTCCAAAGCATTTGTGAGCCTTTCTTGAACTGCTTTTTTGTCTTGTCAATAGCAGCCTGCTGCTCTGGACGGAAGATTATAGGAGTTTGAGTATGGCTGATGTCACTTGCATTCAGACTGTTCTGTCCATTCTTAACTGCATGTATCGCTTTCTTGACTGTTTCAAGGTCGCAGCAGAACCATTCATTCGCCCCTTTCACAGTATCAAACGTCTTTTTCTTAACACCTGAACGCTCCAACACGCTGTGTACCTGCTTATCGTTGAAGGAGCTAATTGTTCCACCTTTGAAAAATACGGTCATTTCCGTATGGAGCAGGGTATAGGCAATACCTGCCGTCTTCGTATATTGGTCAATACGATCACATGCAGCTTTGTTAAGTACCTCACTGTTGGGCAAAGGAAAGTTCCCGTCATCCTCCTCCAATGTTGTTTCACCCACTTTCAGACAGTCCTTATGCCATTCATCGGAAATGGCAAAGACATATATCAGTCTGGATTTTAAGCTGGTTTCAAATGTTGCCATATCATACAACTTTTATTTTATCAGGTCTATAAACCTTATTTTTCTGTTATTCTCTCCCGTTTTGGGGTCTTTCAATCCCCAGGCCCTTATTAGGCAGTAAATCCCGTTATGGTTTCTGAATCCTCCATCACGACATCCTGAACAATATTCAACATTTTCAGTCGCTCCGAATAAGTCTCGCATCATGACTTTTACACCATTCTTGCAACTGTCCGGAACAACTCCTTTAAGTCCGTCCATTTGCCACACATTCCAGGAAATGATATAGGCTATATAAAGCAGGGACTTTGCCAACGGCATTTTTCCAAATTTTGCATAATAGTATTCCGCAAAGGAAACTAGCAGAGCCTCACGGGCCAAAAGCAAATTGTCTCCCTGCCATTCATAGGCATATATGTTCTTATAGGCTTCCTGCGCCATATCAAGCCATTCACCACTTGTTCCGGTGTTTTCACTGACTACACGCAGTTTCCGGTCGAGCATTCCGATGCGTTGATTCAATTCTATCGGAAGCCCGGTCGTAGTATCATAACGACTGACGAGGTAAGGGGCTTCACCGCAAGTGATTTCCATCCTTGTCGCCCGGACATATGACTTCCATGTCTTGTTATTCGGGAAAGTAATTCTGTCGGGATTGGCCATCCATGTATGCTGCGTATCGTCAACGGTGTTGAATACATCTTTCCTTCCGAACCAAGCCTCGTCCACAAGATTGTTTTGGGCATTACAAACCCATGACGGAGTAAACACCTCTGCCATTTCCTTTGTCCGTTCCGTCTGTTCGTCCTTGCTCTTCAAGGCACGCGGTCGTATCACCATCCCGTTTTCGCCAATAATATGCCCAACTGTTATGGCATCACTATACTGAAATCCATCTCCCCTATGTGCATACGAATCCGTTGCCCAAAAGATATTCCGTCCTGTCGTATGGTCTTTGAGTAACGTTTCCAGTACTTCCGGATAAAGATTAAATATCTCTGTTTCGTTTATATCAACATTTATTCTATCCATACCGTCAACGATAATTTTTCCATACCAATGTCCTAAATCTGCTTTGCAACTCACTCAATCGTTCCATAATCTCATCGAAAGAAGGTGCATTGGCATAGATGAAGCCGATTTGCATCTGCTTATAGTCGTCACGCAAAACATCTTCGATGCTTTCAGGAGGCAAGAACGATATTGTGTGTGGAAGATGACTCGTATAGTCCAATCCACTCCAAGCCGTGAACTTTTTACGATGAGTCACAATGTCCTCGTATAATTGTACATCCTGCATTGCTTCCATAGCAAACGGTTTATCCATCATCTTTACAATGTCATACATGTGTCGTGTGATACGTTCGATATGTGTACAGCCATTGGGACGGTTAAACTCTTCATGCAAAAGAAAAACCTTTTCCAAGAATGTCCGTCCTGGCACTACTGTGGGGACTGTAAATATCGGCAATGAAAAATCTTCATCCGGATAGGCATCTTCTATCATAGAACGCATTTCTATCTGTTCCGACGGTTCCATGAGAGAACGACAACTTATCTCAACTTTGACTCGCTCCGGTATATATTGCATTTTCGTTTGCAGCACTGAATTATACTCGACAAACAGGACTACAGGGTCAAGGTCGCTGACAGATGTCTCCGGAACTATGACTTTACAACACTCTGAAAGACCATACTCTTTTAATCTGTTCTCTACGTCAAGCGCAAAAGTGCCATCTATGAACTTCTTGGAGTCTTTCCGCAACTTAGTCCGTTGACTTTTAGTCTCAATATTTGTGAAACCGAGATATTGGGGATCTATTGCAAGGTCAATATCTTCCGAAAACCGTTCTATTAATCCCCAACCTTTGCTAAGGCTTGTTCCTCCCTTGAAAACAAAAGCTGCTGCATACGGCAAAGAAAATATGGCACGCAACACCATACTGACCCAGTAGTCCTTTTCTACGGCATTGTCCACAATCCCTTTCTCTTCGGCTACATTAGCCAAAATGGTAAGTTGTTCTTCTTTTGTAAGCTTAGTAAAATTCATAATGCAAGTCTTTGTTTAATCCATTGCGGGGCAATGCTGTAATCGTATTTGATTTCATCAGGACTACCATATTTTTCAATGGCTTGTTTTATGATTGCAACCTGTTCATCTGTCACGTTATCTTTCCCTAATTCTTTCATGGCAGCGACTATAAGTGGAAACAGGTCTGTCTTGTAGGCAAAATTGCGAGGTGCGCTGCGCTTGAATATGATTTTACGGTTCCCGATAGTAAGTTCCCTTGCTGTGGCATCTGTCAAATAGACTGCATTCATCGTGACCTGTGTGGAAAGTCCCAATTTGTTCAATGCTGTCAATCCACTAGGTATAATACGAGCCTTATCCTTTTCCGCTATGGCGTATGCGATATCTTCTATAGAGGGACGAAGTACACCGAACTTATTCCGTAATGGATATAAATATAGACCTTGAGAAAGACGAATGAGCACACCCTCTTTCTCTAATCGGGAAAGCGCACGAGTAACTAGCCCGTCATTATTCAGATGGGCAAAATCGCTCACCATATAAAGCCTGTTCGGTCCGTTTCGGTTTATAATGTTTCGTATTTCCTTCGTCAGTATCGTCTTCATATCCACAATGATTCTAGTTGCAAAGATACGATATTACTCTTGATGTAGCAATAAAATGTCCGAAATTCTTAAAGAAAATCGGACATTATAGAATGCTTTGCGGCTTAATACCCCGATCATGAACCGAGTACATTAAGTTAGGGTTATCATAGCTCGCCAATGGGTTGTTCTAACCAACCTTTTGGCGAACATTAACACCATACCTCAAAATGAAGAGCTTTTATTAGACAGTGGAGCAAAATAATAATAACCTTTGGGAAACCGACAGAATATGGGAACTATACGGTATCAAATAAAAGATAAAGACTAATATATAAATTGATTATCAGATTAGTATATAATCATTCTCGGTTCAAGTGTGGAACAGCAATCTTTTTCTCTTTGTGGAGCTGCTGCTGGTCTTTGTCGTGCTGTGGTATATTGTGGACTGGACGCTTGTCACCGCACGGGTCTATCACGCTCCGATGGGATTCGATACGGAGCACTGCTACAACATCACCGTAAGCAAGCTGGGAGAGGACTCGCCTCTTTATAATCCGGAGCTGACCGCCGATGATGATATGGACGACTTGCTCCGGCTTACGGACCGGCTGCGCCACTGCCCCGGCGTAGAGGCCGTTGCCCTTTCGCAAAACTGCTTTCCGTACAATGAGGGCAGTAACGGTATTGATTTGGGTATTGACTCTGTGGCTGTCAATGTTCGTCTTCTTTGGGTAGAGGCGGACTTTTTCCGCGTGTTCCGTTATGCCTTTACGGAGGAAGCGGAGTTTGCCAAGGTAGAGGCTGCATTCCGCAATGACGAGCCGGTGGTATCTTCCAATCTCACCG
>ERZ773252.2774-NODE-2774-length-14499-cov-3.848795_pt1 | contig 14499 bp, 9 predicted proteins | sample MGYA00580517_ERZ773252 | MGnify/ENA primary metagenome ERZ773252 (study PRJEB29015, sample SAMEA2737766) | human gut metagenome | biome: human gut; feature: human-associated habitat; material: faeces | place: China | collected 2012 ... | reverse complement strand
TTATGTAGAAGCATTTGAACAATTTTCTAAAAGTAGATTTCTATACATATGTAATATGTTTATTGCAAGAAAAGAAATTTTTGATGAATATTACAAATGGTTATTTGACATTTTGTTCGAGTTAGAAAAAAGAACTGATATAAGCAATTATGATGATTATAATAAAAGATTATTTGGATTCATGTCAGAAAGACTATTCAATGTTTGGCTTTTAAAGCACAAAGAACTTAAAATTCAAAAAATGCCTGTATATAATACAGATAGAAGACCATATAATCAATATTTAATGATAAATTAAAAACAGAGAGGAATAAAATAAATGCAAACTATAGCTATATTTTCAGGATATTATTTGCCACATTTAGGTGGTGTTGAAAGATATACATATAATTTAGCACTGAAGCTAAAGAAAATGGGATATAAAATTATAATCATTACATCTAGATATAATAAAGATTTAAAAGAAATAGAAGAAACAGATTATGCAAAAATAGTAAGATTACCTACATATAAAATAGTTTCAGAACGATATCCAATAAATAAACAAAATAAGAAATGCAAAGAATTACTTGAAATGGTAAAAAACGAAAATATTAATTCTGCAATAATACAGACAAGATTTTGGACAACGTCATATATTGCAGCAAAATTTGTAAGCCAAAATAATATACCAGCATGTTTAATTGAACATGGAAGTACACATTTTACAGTAAATAATAAAATATTAGATTTTTTCGGAGAAATATATGAACATCAATTAACAAACTTCATAAAGAAAAGAATAAAAGACTATTATGGAGTTTCAAAAAGATGTACAGAATGGTTAAAACACTTTGATATTGAAGCAAAAGGAGTGTTTTATAATTCTGTTAATACTGACGAAATAGAAAAATATAGTAAATATATTAATAAAGATACAGGAAAAACAGTTATAACATATACAGGAAGAATGATAGAAGAAAAAGGTGTATTAAGATTAATAGATGCTTTTAAAAATTTAAGTAAAAAATATCATAATTTAGAATTAAATTTAGCAGGAGATGGACCTATATTAGAAAAAATAATCCAAGACAATAAAGATGTAGCAAATATAAAAATATTAGGAAAAGTGTCACATGAAGAAGTACTAAAATTATTAGGAAGAACAAATATATTTGTTAATCCATCACATTTTTCAGAAGGATTGCCAACAACAATACTAGAAGCTGGAATGATGAAATGTGCTGTTGTTGCAACTCCAATGGGAGGAACAACAGAAATAATAACTAATGAAGAGGTTGGTTATATATGTGGTTTTGAAACTGAAGAAATCCAAGATAAAATAGAAGAATTAATAAATAATAAAGAAAAAATGAAAAATATGGGAATAAATATAGAAAAGAAAGTAAAAGAAGAATTTTCGTGGGATGTAACAGCAGAAAAAATAGCTAATACAATAAAATACAATGAATGAGAGAGGAAAAAAAAATAATATGAAAAAAAGTATTGCTAGAAACTATATATATAATTTAATTTATCAAATGTTAACAATATTACTGCCATTAGTAACTACACCATATTTATCAAGAGTATTAGGGGCCGAACCAATAGGAATATATGGATATACAATTTCAATTGTTACATATTTTGTACTATTTGGTACACTAGGAATTTCGATGTATGGACAAAGAGAAACTGCTTATAAAGGTGATAATATAGCAGAAAGAAGTAAAGTATTTTGGGAACTAATAATAATAAGGACAATTACTTTAAGCATATCAATGTTATTATTTTATATGATATATGGAAGAACAGGAGAATATACCATATATTATAGAATATTACTAATACAGCTAGTTGCAAATTTGTTTGATATAAGTTGGTTGTTCCAAGGAATAGAAGAATTTGAAAAGACTGTTGTAAGAAATTTAGTTGTTAAATTATTAAGTTTAATATTAATTTTTACGGTAATAAAAACACCAAATGATTTGTGGAAATATTTTGCAATTTATGTAGGGGCAGAATTGCTAGGAAATATAACACTATGGCTTTATTTACCACAGTATATAGAAAAAGTAAGTATAAAAAAATTGGATTTAAAAAAACACATAAAACCTGTAATATCATTATTTTTGCCACAAATAGCAATTCAAATATATACAGTATTAGATAAAACAATGATAGGTGTAATAACAAAAGATATGGTAGAGGTAGGATATTATGAACAAGCCCAAAAGGTAGTAAAAGCAGCATTAATGATAACAACTGCATTGCAGACTGTAATGAATTCAAGAATAGCAAATTCATATGCACAAAATGATAAGCAAGAAATTAAAAAATGTTTAGGAATATCAATTGATTTTGTATGGTTTTTAACTATACCTATGATGTTCGGATTTTTTGCAATATCATCTAAATTTGTTCCATGGTACTATGGGGATGGATTTGATGGTGTAACGCCAATATTATTAGCAACAGCACCAATATTAATAGCTATAGGACTAAATGGAATAACAGGAATACAATATTTAATACAAATAGGAAAACAAAATGTATTTACAATTTCAGTGGTGATAGGTGCAATAACAAATGTTATATTTAATAGTATATTAATTCCATTTTGGGGAGGAGTTGGAGCAGCAATTGCATCAACACTTGCTGAAACAGCAATTTTGATATATCAATTAAAATATTTTAAAGAACAATATAAAATATCAGAAATGTTAAGAATGTCAATAAAATGTTTTATTAGTGCATTTATTATGTTTATAGTAGTAAAAATAATAACAAATTTCCTACCAGTAGGTATATTAAATACATGTATAGAAATACTAATTGGAGGAATTGTCTATATAGTGGTATTACTAATATTAAAATATGAATTTCTTAAGGAGCTAACTAGTTTGGTAATTAATGCAGTAAGGGGGAAGATAAAATGCAAAAATTAAGAGAATTTGTAATAAGACATATAAATAAATCACTTTTCTCATTTGTGATGTTGGTATTTAGATATAAAAGAAAGTATAAAAGTATAAGTAAAACAGCAGTTTTTGCAATAAAGGCTTTGCCACATTTGTATTCTCCTAAGAAAAAAGATATTACAGGATTGCAAAATAGAAAATTATTTAATAAAGTGGATATTAAGTTAGATGAAAATGATAGATTTGTTTATAATATAGATATATATAAAACAAGATTTAGAACAAATAGAGGCACGAGAATAATAGATAATATATCTATAGATTATTCTAAAATATTAGAAACATCATTAGAAGATATGAAAAAGATAAATGAAGAAATGTCTGAAGGAATATATAAACAAAATCAAAAAGAATTGTTACAAGGAATAGAAGAATATATTGAAAGAGAATGTAAGGCAATAGAAAAGAGCAACAGAAAAGATAAAGAAAAAACAATACAATATTTGAAAAATATAGAAAATAAAAAAGCAATTACATTTGAAGAATCAATACAAAGAATAATGTTTTATAACCAATTGTTATGGCAACTTGGTCATAATTTAAATGGACTTGGAAGATTAGATAAAATACTAGAAAATAGTTATGAATATGATAAAAAGAACAACGACTTAACTAAAGAGAGGGCAAAAGAAATATTAAAAGATATGATAAAAATCTTACATAAAAAATATTGGTTTAAGAGCAGTGGATTAATTGGAGATACAGGGCAAATTATAATTCTTGGTGGTAAAGAACAAAATGGAGATTATTTTTGTAATGACTTAACATATTTGTTTATAGAAGTTTTACAAGAACTTCAATTACCTGATCCAAAGGCATTATTAAGAGTAACAGAAAATATGCCAAGAGACTTAATGGAACTTGCATTAAGATGCATTCAAACAGGAATAGGATGTCCATTATTTTCAAATGATGATGTAATCATACCCAAATTAATTGAATTCGGGTATGATGAAAAAGATGCTTACAATTATGTTACATCAGCATGTTGGGAACCACTAATGGCAGGAAAATCAATTGATCAAAACAATATAAGTTCAATTGTATTTATAAAACCATTAAATCAAATGCTTGATATAGAACAATTAGAAACTATTTCTTCATACAATGAGTTTGTTGAAAAATACAAATTATATTTAAAACAATATATTATAGAATATATGAAAGATATAAATAAAATTTTATGGGAAGAATCACCACTACTTTCATTATTAACAGATAATTGTAATAAAAATACAACAGATATATCACAGGGAGGAGCCAAATACAATAATTATGGTCTTACAACAGTATCATTAGGAAATACAGTAAATAGTATATATAATGTCAAAAAATTAGTATTTGAAGAGAAAAAATATACATTAAGTGAACTTAATGACAAGCGTAAAAATAATTATGAAGGACAAGAAGAACTAGTAAGAATTTTAAAACAACAGCCAGAAAGATATGGAACTCAAAATGAAGAAATAATACAACTTGCAAATGACATAACAGAATATGTTGATAAGTTATTAGATGAAATTCCAAATAGATTAGGAGGAAAAATGAAATTTGGTTTAAGTGCTCCAACATATATAATGGAATCAGGAGCAGTACCTGCTTCATTTGATGGAAGAAAAAATGGAGAAGCATTTATAGTTCATATATCATCTGACAAAACGGCAGTAGCGTATACGGAATTAATACAATTTGCATCAAAATTGAAATATGATAATCATAGATTCAATGGAAATGTTATAGATTTTATGATAACACCATCATTTATAGAAGATAATTTTGATAAAATGATTGATTTTTTAATGATAAGTATAAAATTAGGATTTTTCCAAATGCAAATGAATGTAACAAGTAGTGAAATATTAATAAAAGCAAAAGCAAATCCAAAAGAATATGAAAATCTAATTGTAAGAGTATGGGGATTTAGTGCATACTTTAATGACTTACCAGAAAATTATAAAGATTTGCTAATAGAAAGAGCATTGAAGAATGAAGGCAAAATATAGTAATTAGAGGAGACTATATTAATAATGAATAATAAAATAAGAATATCTAATATACAAAGATTTAGTTTGCATGATGGACCTGGCATTAGAACAACTGTATTTCTAAAAGGTTGTAATTTAAGGTGTCCTTGGTGTGCTAATCCAGAAAATTTAGAGTATGAATTTACAACATATAAAAATGAAGAAACAAAAGAAAATGGTTATTTTGGTAAAGATATGAATGTAGAAGAGTTATTTAATGAAATAATAAAAGACAAACCATATTATCAATTAAATAAAGGTGGAGTAACATTTTCAGGTGGAGAACCTTTACTACAGGCAAAGCAATTAGAACCATTATTAAAGAAATTAAAAGAAAATGATATAAATATTTGTGTAGAAACTGCATTACAAGTACCAAGCCAGTTGATAGAAATTGTAGAAGAGTATATAGATGAATTTATAGTTGATATAAAAATCTTGAATAAAGAAAAATGCAAAGAAATATTAAATGGTGATATAGAAATATATATGAATAATATAAAAAGCTTAGTTTCAAAAAATAAGATAAAAACATTTAGAATACCACTTGTAAAGGAATATACAATGAAAAAAGAGAATATTGAACAAATTCTAAAACTATTAAAAAAGTATCACACTATAAAAGTTGAAATATTTAAAATACACAATTTAGCAGAAAGTAAATATAGATCAATAGGAAAAGAAATTCCACATTTTAGTACAATAGATGATAACAGTGTAAAAGAAGTATATAAGCAAATTAAAGAAATGAATATAGATGTTGAAATTATTAAAATATAATAAAAAGAGAGGTATAGCTATGAAAAAGTTTGATTATTTAATTGTTGGAGCAGGATTATATGGTGCAACATTTGCATATGAAGCAAGCAAAAAAGGAAAAAAATGTTTAGTAATAGACAGAAGAAATCATATAGGTGGAAATATTTACTGTGAAAAAATAAATGATATAAATGTACATAAATATGGAGCACACATATTCCATACAAGTGATAAGAAAATATGGGACTATGTAAATCAATTTGTAGAATTTAACAACTATGTAAATTCACCAATAGCAAATTATAAAGGAGAAATTTATAATTTACCATTTAATATGAATACATTTTCTAAATTATGGGGAATTGTAACACCTAAAGAAGCACAAGAAAAAATAGAAGAACAAAAAGCAGAATTTAATATAACAGAACCTAAGAATTTAGAAGAACAAGCAATATCATTAATAGGAAAAGACATATATTTTAAATTAATAAAGGAATATACAGAAAAGCAATGGGGAAGAGACTGCAAAGAATTACCAGCATTTATCATAAAAAGGTTACCAGTAAGATTTACATATGATAATAATTACTTTAATGATAGATATCAAGGAATTCCTATTGGAGGATATAATGTAATAATAGAAAAGATGTTAGCAAATGCAGATGTCGAATTAGGAGTAGATTATTTAAAAAATAAAGATAAATATAATGAAATGGCCGATAAGATATTATACACAGGAATGATTGATGAATACTTTGACTATAAATACGGAAATCTAGAATGGCGTTCATTAAAATTTGAAAATGAGATTTTAAAAGATGTAGATAATTATCAAGGTAATGCAGTTGTAAATTATACAAGCCATGATCAAGAATATACTAGAATAATTGAACATAAACATTTTGAATTTAATAAATGTAAAGGAACAGTTATAACTAAGGAATACCCAATGAATTGGAAATTAGGTGACGAGGCATACTATCCTGTTAATGATGAAAAAAATAATCAATTGTTTGAAAAATATCAAAAATTAGCAGAAGAAGAAAAAAATGTAATATTTGGAGGCAGACTTGGAAATTACAAATATTATGATATGGATAAGGTTATTAAAGCAGCATTACAGAAAGTAGAGGAAGTTCTATAAAATATATAGAATGAAACCTAGAAAGAGATGATAGAAAATATGAAGAAGGTAGAGCGAAAAAATAAACTTAGTCTAAAAAATGTATTAGTTAAAACTATGGTTATAATGTTTTCGATATTTTTTTTAATAATATTAGTCAATACTATATTATTTAATAGAACAACTCAGATTAATTATAGTGTACTTACAATGATTATATCAACAATAATAATGTATTTTATAATTTATTTACTATATAAACATAATAAATTTGAATATAAATTTCCTAAAACATATCAAGTTGGACTAGTAATGGTAGCTATATTTGTTATACAAATAATTTTAGCAAATTTGACATATGCTGACTGTGGATGGGACTGTGGAATAGTTGTTAGACAAGCTGTAAATTTATTAAATGGAGAAAACTTTGATACACATTATTTTGCAGTTTGTTCCAATAATATTGGAATATTGTTAATAAGCAAATATGTACTAAAATTTACAAGTTTATTTACAACAGTTACTTTACAAAATGCTTTTTTTAGTATGATTATATTTAACATTGTTATGATTGATATATCTGCAGTATTGACATTTTATTTGTGTAAAAAATTACTAGGAAATAAAAGTGCATATTTTTCATTATTATTTATTGTACCACTAATTTTGTTTTCACCATATATAATTGTACCATATACAGATACAATTACTATGGTATTTCCTATTGCAATTATGTATACATATGTTATAATTAAAGAGGAGAAAGAACCTGTAAAGAAAAATATATTAGCACTAATAGAGGGAATTTTGGTAGTAACAGGGTTCTTTATAAAACCAACTGCTATTATAATGATGATTGCTATTGCTATTATAGAATTATTACAAATAAATAAAACAAAAATTAAATATAGTTTGGTAATTATAGCGATGTTTGCAATTGGATGTATAATTTCATATACAGGATACAGCTATTTAAAAAATAAAAATTTAGGTTCATTAATTAGTGATGAGGATTATGAAAAATACTCAATGTCATTTACACATTTTTTAAAGATGGGAATGAGTCAAACAGAAAGTGGAAACTCATTACCAACTAAAAATAAAACTTTGTATGGTAGTTATTCAGAAAATGATGCTCTTACAACTCAAGGCATAATAGGAAAAGATGAAAAACAAAAGGAAAATTTACGAACCGTTAAAAAAAGACTGCAAGACTTTGGAATAAAAGGATATATTAAGTTTTTATATAATAAAGCAAACTGGATATTATCTGATGGAACATTTTTTTATGGAGAAGAAGGAACGTTTTGGACATCTGAACACTATAACAATAGTGAAATTGGAAAGTTTATACAAGAACTAATTAATAAAGATGATGTTAAATATCAAACAGTTACAGTTAATATAATGCAAACTTTATGGATATTGATAATAATAGGTTTGGTATTTTCGTATAATAAAAAACAAGATGATAATTTTGCAATTTTAAAATTATCAATAATAGGAATAGTTATATTTTTACTACTTTTTGAAGGAAGAGCAAGATATATTGTAAATCATTTACCAATTTTTATTATAATAGGAGTATGTGGAATTAAAAATAGTTTAAAATTTTTTGACCACAAAGAAAAACTTTTATTAAAGGAAGGTGATAAAAATGAAGTTAAAAATTAAAATTATATTTTGTTTTATGTTATTTTTGAGTATAATAGCTATCTTATCTATAACAGAAAAAGCAACAGCGAATGTGAAATACGCATCACATTTAGATACAAATTTAGATAATGCAATATTTGATAAAAATGGAATACATATAGAAGGATGGAGATTATCAACAGAACCAAACTCAAAAATACAGGTTTTCATAGATGGACAAGAAGTAAGTGAAGATTGCATAAAATATTCATATAAATATGATTTGATATCACTAGTAGGAGGATATGGAACATATGAAGAAAATCCAACTCCGAATTATGATATAGATATTCCAACAGAAGATATCAAAGATGGAAAACATAGTTTGCAAATACAATTTGTATTAGAAGATGGGACAGCATTAGAAAATATAGAAAAGAGTATTACAATACAAAAGGTTAAACATGCATCACATTTAGATACAAATTTAGATAATGTAACATTTGATAAAAAAGGAATACATATTGAGGGATGGAAACTTGCAACAGAACCAAATACAAAAATAATAGTATTAATAGATGGACAAAAAGTAAGTGAAGAATATACAAAATATTCATACAAATATGATTTAATATCATTAGTAGGAGGATATGGAACATATGAAGAAAATCCAACTCCAAATTATGACATAGATATTCCAACAAAAGACATTAAAGACGGAAAACATAGTTTGCAAATACAATTTGTATTAGAAGATGGGACAGTATTAGAAAATATAGAAAAGAGTATTACAATACAAAAGGTTAAACATGCATCACATTTAGATACAAATTTAGATAATGTAACATTTGATAAAAAAGGAATACATATTGAGGGATGGAAACTTGCAACAGAACCAAATACAAAAATAATAGTATTAATAGATGGACAAAAAGTAAGTGAAGAATATACAAAATATTCATACAAATATGATTTAATATCATTAGTAGGAGGATATGGAACATATGAAGAAAATCCAACTCCTAATTATGATATAGACATTCCTACAAAAGACATCAAAAATGGAAAACATAGTCTGCAAATACAATTTATATTAGAAGATGGAACAGTACTAGAAAATATAGAAAAAAATATAACAATACAAAAATTAAGATATGCATCGCATTTAGACACAAATTTAGATAATGCAACATTTGACAAAAAGGGAATACATATAGAAGGATGGAGACTAGCAACAGAGCCAAATACAAAAATAATAGTATTAATAGATGGACAAAAAGTAAGTGAAGAATATACAAAATATTCATACAAATATGATTTAATATCAATAGTAAAAGGATATGGAACATATGAAGAAAATCCAACTCCTAATTATGATATAGACATTCCGACAAAAGACATCAAAGATGGAAAACATAGTTTGCAAATACAATTTATATTAGATGATGAAACTGTTTTAGAAAATACTACTAAAACTATATATATTGATAAATCAATAAAATCATATCTACAAATAGATACTAATTTGCAAGAGATAGTATTTAATGAAAGAAAGGGAATACACATAGAAGGATGGAAACTTGCAACAGAACCAAATACAAAATTAATAATTTCCATAGATGGTAAAGAAATAAGCCAAGAATATATTAAATATTCATATAAATATGATTTAATATCAATAGTAAAGGGATATGGAACATATGAAGAAAATCCAACTCCTAATTATGATATAGATATACCAGTAGAAGAATTAACAAAACAAAAACATATTATAAAAATAGAATTTGTAACAGAAAATAAAAGTGATACTTTAAAAAGTATTGAATTTGAAGTAAATTATGGGGGAACATATAAGGGAATAGATGTTAGTTCACACAATGGAGTCATTGACTGGAATGGTGTAAAACAATCAGGATTAGATTTTGCAATGATAAGAATTGGATATAGAGGATATAGAAGCGGAAAAATAGTAATAGATGAACAAGCTCTATATAATATAAGAGAAGCAAAGGCAAGAGGAATAAAAATAGGAGTATACTTTTTTACACAGGCTGTAAATGTTGAAGAAGCACAAGAAGAAGCATTATGGGTTGTTAGCCAATTACATCAAAATCATATATATATAGATTATCCAATTGCAATAGATACTGAAGACTCAGGAGCAAGAAAAAATGGATATCTTCCAGGAAGAGCTGATTTGATTGATAACCAAACAAGGACTACTGCTTGTAGAGCATTTTCAGATATAATAAAGTATTATGGATATACACCAGCTGTATATGCAAGTTCAGATTGGTTTAATAATAAATTAAAATTTTCAGATATTCAGTGTTATGATATTTGGCTTGCACATTATACATATGATGAAAACATATTATCTAATTTTAAGGGAGAATATCAAATATGGCAATATACAGATTCAGGGCAAGTTTTAGGGATATCAACAAAAATAGATATGAATGTGTGTTATAAAAAATATTAAGAGGATAAATAAATATGAAAAGATTAAAAAAGATTTTAGTTATATTATTAGTAATAAATAGTATTTTAATATGTCAAATATCTTTTGCATTAGACAATGCATTAGAAAAATCTACACTAAGATCTGCTTGGCACATAGATACAAATTTAAAACAGACATTTTATAAAGAAGATGGAATACATATAGAAGGATGGAAATTGGCAACTGAGCCGAACAGTAAAATTGTAGTTTCTATAGATGAAAGAGAAATAAGCCAAGAATATATTAAATACTCATATAAGTATGACTTAATATCAATAGTAAAGGGATATGGAACATATGAAGAGAATCCAATACCTAATTTTGATATTGATATAGATCTAGTAAAGGAAAATATAACAGAAGGAAAACATAAATTAAAAATTGAACTAAAAAACTCAGATGAAACATTAACTTTACAATCTCAAGAAGAAGAAATTAATATTTCTAGAAACATAAAATATGCATTGCAAATAGATACAAAGCTTGAAGGTGCAACTTTTGGAAAAAGTGGAATAATAATAAATGGATGGAAATTAGCAACAGAGGCAAATACTAAATTAGTTGCAAAAATAGATGAAGAAGTAATAGAAGATACAAAAATAGATATGTATTATGCATATGACTTAATATCAATAATAGGAGGATATGGAACATATAAGGAGAATCCAACTCCTAATTATACTATAAATATTCCAACTAAAAAGCTAGCAGAAGGAAAACATGTAATAAAAGTACAACTAGTTACATTTGATGATATAGTCTTAAAAGAAGAACAAAATAATATTATAATAGACACTGCAATAAGACATGCAATGCATATAGATACTAATGTAGATGGAATGTGTTGGAAGCCAAATGGAATAGAAATAAAGGGATGGAAACTAGCAACAGAACCAAAGACAAATATAAATATCTATATAGAAAATAGAAAAATTGAGGATTTTGAAATAAACACATATTATGCATATGATTTAATATCAATAGTAAAAGGATATGGAACATATAAAGAAAACCCAACACCTAATTTTACAATTAATATACCTGTAACAGAATTTGAAGATACAGATAACATACTAAAAATTCAAATGGTAACAGAAGAAGGTAAGGTATTAGAAGAAAGAACATATAATATAATTAATTCAAAAACGAGAATGCATGTTGAAACACCATATGATAGAACAAAAATTACAAATTCAGAACACGATGTGTCAGGTTGGGTAATGACAACAGAAGAGAATGCCAGAATAAGAATTTTAATAGATGGAAGATATCTTCAAGAAGATGGTCAAAGAACAGATAGAAAAGATGTATTAAATGCAATAAAAGGCTATGGAGACGAAAAAACAAATGCATTACCAGGCTTTGAATTTTCAATAGACTTTTCAAAATATGATTTAGGATTACATCAAATTGCAGTAAGAGTGGAAAATCAAAATGGAAAAATTGTAGGAGAAGAAGTAATATATGTTTGGTTAAGAAGTACTATTATATATGATGAAGGAACATATGGTGATAGTGGATTAACAAAAGCAGGAAATCCATATGGTTCAAAACTACAGTATTATCGTTATGGAAATGGAGAAAATGTATTTTTTGCAACATTTACAGTACATGGGTTTGAAGATAATTGGAATAATGATGGAGAGGCATTAGTAAATATAGCAAATAAGTTTTATGATGACTTAAAAGAGAACCATAATGATAATTTTGAACTTGCTGATAAATGGACAATATATATATTACCAGAAATAAACCCAGATGGAAGAAAGCTAGGAACAGGTAGCAATGGACCAGGAAGAACAACATTATATAGTCAAGCTCCTAATAATAAAGGAATAGATTTAAATAGATGTTGGAAAAATTCTGGTTTTAGAGCAAATGAAAGTTCAAGAAATTATGCAGGAACAGCACCATATCAAGCCTATGAAGCACAAGCATTAAGGGATTTTTTGATATCACATAAATCTCAAAATGGACAAACAGTATTAGTGGATTTGCATGGATGGCTAGAACAATTAATAGGTGATAGAGAAATAGGAATGTATTATGCAGTACAATTTCCAAATGCACATGGAAGGTCATTAGACAGATATGGAGATGGATATATAATAAATTGGGCAAGAACTGCATTAGCAAGCAATGGAAGAATTGCAAGAACATCATTAATTGAATTGCCAAGAAATGTATATAGTAACAAAGATGTTGAAAATCAAAAATTAGCAGAAAGATATATACAAGCAACATTATCAATGCTTCATGGAGTAAATTAGAGAGAGTTGATAAATATGAAAAAAATTATTATAGTAATATTTTGTATAGTAATAATTATTGGATTAGGAGTAGTTGGATGTTTAAAACAAAAAACTAGCAATGAAATTTCTAAAGAAGAAGTAAATGATTTAAAAGAAGATATAGGAGTAAGTGGAGGTACTGATTTATATCAAATTCAAACAGAGTATGACGGAAACAAAACTCTAGATATAAAACCAGAAATACAATATAAAGTAGCATTTGCGGGAATAATAGAACAAAAAGTTCCAAAACTTGAAAATGTAGATACTATTTTTAATAAAAACTATCCTAAAAATTATGGAGTATGGATTGATAGCACTAGTAGAGAAAAGTTTTTAACAATGTTAAAAGAAAATACAAATAATGAATATGAAATAACAGAAGAAGGATTTTTAAAAATAAAAAAAGAAAATAATTCAACAGATATTGATAATTCATTAAAAGAAATGATACAAAGTAATAAGAGATATATAATAACAATATCAGGAATTTATTATGAAATAGATAGAGTAACTGGTGAAATATTGGATAATTTTTATGAAGATATGGATCCAATGCAAGCAACAAAAAGTGTAGACAACAAAGATGATATAATTATTTATTTAACAACAAATACAGAAAAAAGACTTACAACAAAAGAAATATTATATGAACTAATATCATATAAGTAAAAGAGAATGCCAAAAAGTCTCAGGCCTAAAAAAGATTCGAATTAATTTTGACTTGAATCTCTTTTTGGTCTGGGACTTTTTTTATAGGTCATTTTTATGAAAAATTGTTGAAATTATTATAATTAAGTGATACAATACAAGTGCTAAAAATGAGACAAACTAAAATAAAAAGAAAGAAGGAAAAAAGAATGTCAATATTAGTAACAGGCGGAGCTGGATACATAGGAAGCCACACTGCAGTAGAATTATTAAATGCAGGAAGAGAGATAGTAATAATAGACAATTTTTCAAACAGCAAACCGGAAGTATTAAAAAAAATAAAGAAGATAACAGGAAAAGATTTTAAATTTTACGAAACAAATTATTTAGATAGAAAAGCATTAGAAAAAGTATTTGAAGAAAACACAATAGAAGCGGTAATGAATTTTGCGGGGTATAAAGCGGTTGGAGAATCAGTACAAAAACCATTAGAATATTATGAAAACAATATTTCTGGTGCAATAGTACTATTAGAAACAATGAGAAAATATAA
>ERZ773252.2773-NODE-2773-length-14509-cov-2.611595_pt1 | contig 14509 bp, 11 predicted proteins | sample MGYA00580517_ERZ773252 | MGnify/ENA primary metagenome ERZ773252 (study PRJEB29015, sample SAMEA2737766) | human gut metagenome | biome: human gut; feature: human-associated habitat; material: faeces | place: China | collected 2012 ... | reverse complement strand
CGAGCTGCTGCAGCTTGCGCCGGCGGTAATCGACAATACGGAAAATATTGAGGATTCTGCGGATTCCTTCGATACTGGCGATTCTTGCGATACTGCAGATTCCGACACTGCACAATCTTCCGCAGGTCCTGAGAATTCCGAAAAAACTGATATTGCACCATCTTCCGCAGGTCCTGTGCTGATTTTTCCGAATCCTTCCGCCCCGCTGTTCACACAACAGGATGCGACGGAACTGAGCCATGCCGATCATCTGCTGTTCGGCTGCGGCCGTTACGAAGGGTATGACGCGCGCATTCCGCAGTATTACCGCGCGCAAGGCATTGACGTGCGCGAATATTCGATCGGCGATTACGTGTTGAACGGCGGCGAGGTTGCGGTTTCGGTCATGCTGGAGGCGATCACGCGGCTGCTGCCCGGTTTTATGGGCAATGCCGCGTCGATCGTGGAGGAATCCTACACGGGAGACAACGCCCTGCTGGAGCATCGCCAGTATACGAAGCCCGCGGAATGGCGTGGCATCAAGGTTCCGGACGTGCTGCTTTCCGGCAATCATGCGAAAGTGGATCGTTTCCGCCGCGATGAGGCGCTCGAGAAAACCGACGAGCTGCGTCCGGATCTGATCGAAGCGCTGGATTGCACCAAGCTTGACAAAGCCGATCGCAAGACGCTTATGTCGCTCGGTTGGGAAGTCTCCGGCCCCTACCCCCGCAAGCGATAAAAGTCGCGTATTCCCAAAAGCGCAAATACGAAAGACGTCAATCCAAGATGCACGTAACATCATCGGATTGACGTTTTCTCATATCGACTCGGCAACGATTTGGCAGCAGTTCGGTAACGTTACAGCATTACCGCATTATCCGCCAGTTTCACAAACGCTTCCGCAGCCAATCAAGTACCAACCCGATTGCCTTGTCACTGCGGAATCCATAGGCGGCATGGCTGGCATTGTCAAGCTTGTAGAAAGTCACGTCTTTATCAAGCACCTTCATGGTCGCATACAGCCTGCAACTCTGGTTGAACGGTACGAGCAGATCACGACCGCCATGCATAATCAAGGTCGGCGGAGTCGGCCTGTCAGCGCTCAAATAGGTCATTGGCGAAGCTGCACGGCTCAGTTCCGGGTTTTCCAGCACACTAACGCCGCCGAGTTCCATACCTTCCGGGCATTGCGCAGGATTGTGATCTTGCGAACTCGGATAGTAGTTCATTTTCACAAAATCGGTGGGACCATACCAGTCGATGATACAGCGCACTTCAGCACTGGTCTCGCCGTAATCTGGAGTATCCGGCTCGCGATCACCGGTAAAACCCAGCAAAAGTACGGTATGGCCGCCAGCAGAGTCACCGAATAATGCGATTAGGATCAGCATCCAGCCGTTCGGCATTGCGGCGCACATAACGTACAGCGGTTTTGCAGTCCTGCATTTGTGCAGGGAACGGATCGACGGTGCTTGGACGATATTCCGGCACTACAACCATATATCCCTTTTCCGCCAGTCGAATATATAGACTGTTGAAACTGGACAGGTTCGGCTTAAAGAAAGCGGCTCCACGTATGATCACGATTACCGGCCAACCTGCTTCTGGTTTACCGTCGGGCATGTTGCCATCGTCATGGAACGGTGTGTAGATGGTCATCTGCAGATCGAGGTCGTTGCCGTCCACGTCACGTCGCGTCACATATGTTTCGTGCGTTATATACGTGGAGTAGAAGAAATCGTCAGTGTTGATGTCAAATACTTGGCAACCTTCCGGCAGCTCATCGGAATGGGGGAATTCCGCGACTTTATCGACTGGTGTGAAGATTGGTTTGAGTGGCTCCGCCGCGGGTGGTTCTACCATGGTTTCGATATCAATCATTATTGTTTTCTCCATTTTTCAATATGCATGTTGCAGCACACGAATTGCCGTCAGGCAACAATTGCTGCAGTCTTCTTCTTTTCCGACGCCATGAATGCCAGGATGAGCACGATGCACACGACCATGAATGCGGCACCCATGTTCATGGACTTCCACGGGCTGGTGATACCGGTGATTGCGCCCAGTGCTGCGAATGCATACGGCGGAATGAAGGAACCAACGGAGTTGCCGAAGAACGCATAAGAAGTGGCCTGTGCAGAGATGGATGGATCGGTATGCTCGTTCACCAGAATGTTCACGTATGGCATGAACCAGCAGAAACCCACGCCCAGCAGCACACCAGCCACGTTCCAAGCGGCAAGCGAAGTGGTATTACCCCAAATGAGCAGTGCAATACCTTGCATGGCGATGGCGATCACGCCAACCCACATGCCGACGAAGCTCTTGACAAGTCCGAAGAACAGACCACCAATCAGGGAAGACACGGAAATGATGGTGATGACCGTTGCCGCTTGTACTGCGGTGATGGTGCCGGTTTCTTCAGCGGCAAGCGACAGATTGATAGTGTAGAAGCCGTAACCAGTGGCAAAAATGATCTGTAGCAACATGCCGAAATACGCGGAAATCGGCATCTTCTTGCGCTGCTTCGGAGCTGCGTTAGTTTCAGTGGAAATTACTTCTTCACGACCCAAGTCGTTTACTGCGTTCGGAATGAAGAACAGCACAATCACCATAACCACCAGTGCGAAGAAATACACGTAGTAGAAGTAGTGCCAGTCGAACGACATGATGCCTGCAATGGTGGAAGAAATAATAGTGGCGCCCAAACCAACCGCAGAGGATTGGAAACCCATCAGTGTGTCCGCTTCCTTACCTTTGAAGCAATCGACAATCAACGATGCAGACAACGGCTGGATCAAACCCAAACCAAAACCTGCGAACACACGAAGCGCGGTTTGTCCATCAAGTATCGGCACGAACATTGGCAGAAAACCACCGATGAAGCACAACAACGTACCGATGATACACAGGTTTTTCTTACCGATTTTTGTGGCGAAGCGTCCTCCAATCAGCGTGGCAATGATGTTACCCAGCACAGGCACTGTCACAAAGCATTGCAGTTCCATGGCAGAAGCGTTGGGAAAGTCTTGTTTAAGACTGGACACGACTGCTGCAGTAACGGAAATGCTTTGTAGCAGCAGAGCCAGAGACAAGATTGCACCTTTAAGCATGACTCGTTTCGGTCCGGATTGCGGCAGCTGCGACATTGGGGCAGCTTTAGCTGTCACGGTGGTATCACTCATAGTTCGCTCCTTCGCTATTTCTCTTTATGCACACTGTTCACGTGCACTGTGCCGCCTGTCTGCTACGACATGCGGCTGTGATTTCAGCTTACGAGAGCACATATCAACTATTTAGGTGACTTTTTGACAGAAAAAGTCGGTTTTGTGACACGCTGAGAATACTTGATTTTGCGAAAAATCACTCAAGTTAAGCATAACGTTACGCAAGAGTTAAGCATAACGTTACGCAAGCGCCCGCACTACATATTTTATGCGTTGTGAGCACGTCGATATACTGCAGGAGTAGCGGAAAAACGTGCTGCAAATGCTGTTGTAAACGATCGCACGTTGGGAAATCCATTATGCTGCGCAATTTGCGCAACGGTATCGCCAGTATTGAGCAAATCATCAAGAGCCGATTGCAACCGGATTTCCGTCAGATATCGGTCGGGCGTAACTCCTGTGCCGCGTTTGAATAGTCGAGAGAAGTGCTCACGTGAATAGCCGAACTGTGATGCGAGCTGCCCGATAGACAGATCCTGCGCGTAATGCCGTTCCATATATTCAGTGATACGACGCACGCCAACACCCGAGCCTTCGCTGACAGTCGCAACATCGCCAGCATTGAAAGCATGTGCAGTACTGCAGACTGCGTTACTACTGATATGTTTTGCCTCACCATCAGTAGTATAGCAATCCATCACCGTACACTGGGTACACACATGATAAAGCAGCTCATACAGCAACGCATTGAGTTGCAGCATCTGCAGCGCCGAGCCATCATTTTCCACACAACCGACAATCTGCTCGCACAAGCCAAGGAGTTGACCGTCCACAATGCCATCTACTCCGTAGACAACCCCTTGATTCAGCCGTATATTCGCTAATTCCGGACACATGCGAGACAAGTATTCACCATCGAAGGATATGGATAACACGTTCTGTGAATCATCATGCGGCATTGGATGAATGGAATGCAGGGCTTTGGGACTAATCAAGCACAACTGCCCGCTGCGCAGAGTAACGTCCATGCCGTCGATGAACAAACGAACGTCACCATGACGCGCATATACCAGTTCCGAGCCAAGATGCCAATGCAATGGCACATTCTGCGCAGGCATTTCCGTATGCACACGCACAATTGCTGGATACAGCTGATTACTGCCCCAAGATTCGCGGTGATCGGAGTTGATCACCGAACTGTAATCGAGTTCGCTGTCGACATAAAACATTCGCGACGATGCGGCACTGGTAAACATGCTGACATCATAGCGCCGAATTTACGATTCAGCGATTGGCTTGCTTAGTTCGATGTAGTACACGGCGGTTTCGCCGTAATCGCGGTGGTCGGAGATGGTCCAGCCTTCCGGCGCGGCCGGTTCGGCGGATCGTGTGGAGCGTTCCAGCATGATCACCGCCAGATCGGTCAGCAGCTGGTTGCATGCCTCGGTTTCGAACGCGTATGGCGGATCGATGAAGATCACGTCGAACGGGGCCACCGCGGAGGCGCAGGCCGCGTACTTTTCCGCGCGCGCCTTGATCACGCGCGCGCTCATGCCCAGCTCCCATGAACGGTTGTGTTTCAGTGCCGTCAGAGTCTGCGCGATCAATGCGGCCGCCGGAGCGGATGATTCCACCGCCACCAGCTCTCGTGCGCCACGGCTCAATGCTTCGATGCCCAAAGCGCCGGTTCCTGCAAACAAATCGAGCACGCGGGCATCGTCCAACACTCCCCATGAATCGAGATGCGAGAAAATCGCCTCTTTGGTGCGATCGGTGGTCGGTCGAGTGCCCGCTTTCGGCGTGGTCAATGCAACGCCTTTGAATCGTCCTGAAATTACGCGCATACGCACCACTCTAGCGTGCCAGGCGATTAATTAATCGCACCAAACTAATTACTGGTCAGGAACGTTTCATTGCCGCGCGTGAAATCAAGCACCGCCCCGGCCAACTGCACATGTTCGAGTAAATCAGGATCCTGAGCGACAAGCCTCGTAGCCTCAACCCGCGCATGCTCAATAATCTTCACATCCTTAACCACACGAAGCAGCTTCAAACCTGACTTTCCGCCAGATTGCGCGTCGCCGAGCACGTCGCCGGCGCCGCGGAATTCCAAATCGGCCTGCGCTATTTCGGCACCATCCAACGTGCCCTGAATCACGTCAAGACGGCGGGCGGCATCACTGTCCGCGGGCGCACGCGAAATCAGGAAAGCCCCCGAATCGGTGCCGCCTCGGCCGACGCGCCCACGCAACTGGTGCAATTGCGAAAGCCCATACCGGTCCGCATCGAAAATCACGATGCAGCTGGCTTTCGCCACGTCCACGCCGACCTCGATCACCGTGGTCGCCACCAGAATCGGCGTTATGCCGGATTCAAAATCGGCCATGACCTGCGATTTTGTGGTGTCATCGTCACGCCCGGTCAACGTGGCGAATCGAATGCCTTTGAACTGCGGCAGCGATTGCAGACGCTCCACGATTTCCGCCACGGAATGCAACGGGGGGCGTTGTGCGCGCTGTTCGTCGTCTTCGCCAAGATCGTAGGCGTCGTCAAAAGCCGCGGCCGACGAACCTGCGGTTTTCGAGCCTGAAGCCGCTGACGCCGCCAGCGCGCCGTCCGCATCTTCGGCATCGGCGTCAATGCGCGGGCAGACCACGTAGGCACGTTCCCCCGCGTCGATGCGCTTGCGAATCAGGGCAAACATTTCGCCCATCAACGACGCATTGTCTTCCGGCACCACGAATGTGCGAATCGGCTTGCGGCCGCCGGGAAGTTCGGTCAGCGAGGAAATGTCGAGATCGCCGAACCAGGTCATGGCTGCGGTGCGCGGAATCGGCGTGGCCGTCATGACCAACAGATGAGGCGCCGTAGAACCCTTGGAATTCAACGATTCGCGCTGTTCCACACCGAAGCGGTGCTGTTCGTCGATCACCGCCAAGGTGAGGTTCGGCGCCTGGAAACTCTTGGAAAATGCGGCGTGCGTCGCCACGACGATACAGGGCATGCCCGATGCGGCTGCTGCGAGCACGCGACGACGTTCGGCAAGTCGCATACTTCCCGTGAGAAGAAATACAGGAATCTCCCCATCTTTTGTGCCAAATATATCGTTTCCTTTGCCGGAAAATCCGGTTTCCACATCATCAGATGCGGCCAAATCAAGAAGGTCTGCAAGTTGTACACCTTTATCCACAGCATTATTGTGAGTTGTTTTTGCGTCGAATTCCCCATCTTTCGAACTTTGCGCGGACCGTTTATTGCTTCGCCGCGCATTGGCATCATCTAGATTTTTTTGATTATCACTCGAATTTGCGTCGCTTTTTCCCAGTTTGGATACCATTGTGGAAATGCTCGCATAATGCTGTTCGGCAAGAACCTGCGTTGGCGCTACAAGCACGGCCTGGCCGCCTGATCCGACGGCCTGCATCATGGCAGCAACCGCGACCACGGTCTTACCGGAACCGACCTCGCCTTGCAGCAATCGTTGCATGGGGTAATCGTGCGCCATATCGGCGGAAATATCGGCGATGACCTGCTGTTGGCCGTTCGTAAGGGCGAATGGCAGCGACGCGATGAAATCGTCTTTCAACCGCGTTTCAGGGCATGCGGTAGCCTTGGATTTGCGCGATGCATCGCGTGATTTGACGAGCGCGGTCTGGCAGATCAGCGCTTCCTCATATCGCAACGTTTGCAAGGCGTTATCGAAATTCTTGCGATCAACCGGATCATGAATCGCCATGAATGCCTCAGCACGATGCATAAGCCCATATTCCTCACGAAAATCTTCCGGAATAATATCGGGAATAGCATTACCGAGTACTTTAATCTGTATTTCTCGATCAATTTGGGGAATATCAAAATCCCCTTCTTGCGTAGGATTATCTAAGAAATTCCCTGCATTTTGCGTTGCCAGATATTCGGCTCCGCGCAACGCATCCATATATTTCAATACCGATTCATGAATATGTTCGCTGGAAATTCGCGAAGTTGCATGATATACCGGTCGTGGACGGCAAACTCGTTTCAGCGCTTCGTCGATCGTTTGCGCATCGTATTTCAGATTGCCGAGAGGCGGATTCGCAGGATCGCCGAAACCGTCGTTCCATTCCCCGTTTTCCGACTGCGATTGCACGGGATTGATGGTGAGCAGGTCGGGATGCGTGAATTGCAGACGATTGTCGTACACGCTTGGCTCGCCTGCGACGACGAGCAGCGCTCCCGCGTGCAGTTTGCGCTGCACCCAGTCAACATACGATTTGCGATACGAAAAGAAGACCAGCGACGCCAACGATTTTGGGGTGTTGCGACGCGCTGCGAAATCGTCGTCCGTGACTGTTGCGATCAGGCGGAAGCCTCGACGTGCCATGGGGAAAACGCGCGTTTCGAGCACATGCGCGGCGAACGCCATTTTCTCCCCGATTTTCGCTTCATGCAGTGAGCGCGCGGGAACCGGATCGGTTACGCGGAACGGATAATAGGTCAGGGCGTCGCCAACTGACACCACACCAAGCGATTTCAGCGCGCCGACTCTGCGGCGGTTGCTCTCGATTGATGAAATCGGTGTTTCCAGTGTGGTGCTCATAACGCACCATTCTCCCCAGTTATGCCGACAGATGCGGCTTCTACCACTGGGTACGACTCAAACCGCCCAAATTCCCCACTCGCTGGAGGAATACGGACGCAAACCAGCCCCTCAGCGGGCAAAAACCTCCACCCACTGGAGAAATCACCCCGTCCACAAGCCCCTTAGCGGGCAAAAAGCTCCAGTCGCTGGAGAAATCAGGACGCAAACCAGCCAACCAATGGGAGTATTCCTCCACCTACTGGAGGAATACGGACGCAAACGCCACTGTACGCGGGAAGATTTCTCCATCGAGTGGAGAAATCCGAACGCTTAAAGCCCTGGCGGGATCAAGATAAAGCAAAACCCCGGTGACCATTGGTCTACCGGGGTTTCAAGCTGTTATTTCGCGATTCACGCTTCAACGCGCTGAACCTTGCCAGCCTTGATGCACTTGACGCAAACGCGAACGCGAACGTTCTCGCCGTCGATGGTGGTGCGAACCGGCTGCAGGTTCGGGCGGAAGGTGCGCTTATTGCGAATATGTGAGTGCGAAACGGTGAAACCGGTCTGCGGTCCCTTGCCGCACACTGCGCAACGAGCTGCCATAATGGACTCCCTATAATTACTATTGACTTGCAAGTCTGCGCGTTCGATGCCCCGCAACTGAATGCAAGGCAGAACACACAACTTCTCAACTATACAACCAGCCCCAGCCAATCGCAAATTTGTGGATAGCAATCGCCTTAAATTCCCCGGAATGCCGCTGTCTGGTCAACATGCGTCAGGTCGGCAGACAGCGCATCCAAACCACCATTTGCCCGCGCATAGACGCCGCCAGCCAGTCATAGCCCGAGCCGCCAGCCAGTCAAACCGCCCAGCACACCCCACCCGGCGTCGTCGCGCTAGTTCTTCGAACGCCCTTCGGCTCCAAAACGCAGGCTCATCGCAACCGCGCCGATCACATCACCGCCATCGCGCATTCCAAGCATCCAAGCCGCATCCTGAGCCAGTAGCGGGAAACCAGCATCCGTCAGGCAAATCGCGGCGCGGGCAATCGTATCTAACACCTTGTCTTCCGGCGCAACCGGCACGCCGCCGGATCGCAGCGCATCGCACGCATCCCCATATTTCATATCCGGCGAAGGCAATCCCATCTGCCTACTCACTTCTTCGGCCTCATCGCGCGCGGCCGTACGGAATGGCGTGCCGCCGTTGACCATCATCGCATAGCAGGCGAGCGCTTCCGGCAGACGTCCCAACTGCCACAATGCGTAGCCAAGTCGATAGTAGAGTACTTCGCAATCGATAGGCAGCACTGCGATTTTCAACGCGCCGATGAGCACGTCGGCCGCTTTGCCGTATTCGTCGGTTCTTGCGTATACCTGCGATAGTTCCTCGTAGAAACGTACGCTGGTTGGGGCAAGTTTGATGCAGGCGCGCAGCTCACGTTCCGCGCGCTCATAGTCGCCATTGTTTTTGGCGAGTTCCCCAAGATTCTGGTGTACGTCGACTACAGCATCCGGCAGTTTCCAGTAGCGCGTGTGTTCGTCGCCGTCTAGCAGGGAGATGATGAGTCGCACGCCTGGACGGCTGCAGTAGAGCGGAATTTCGCCATTTTCGCCAATTTTCGCTACGCCTGTCTCGTCAGTTCCGCCCGCTTCGCACACCCCACCTGCTTCACCGCTTTCGCCAAGTTGCGCCAACGCGGCTTCCAATTGGAGTTCGGCGACCATGGGGGATCCTTCGTTTTCTTCCATAATCGCGTTCACATCATCGGTGGAAACCGGCGATTCGTCATGCATCACGTCAAGTTCGCAGGCACGGTCGGCACGTAGGAATCCCCGCAATCCTTCAGGCAGCGCACGTTGATCCTGCCATTCGGAAACACGTTTCTCCAAGAATACGGCTGGCGTTGCAAGCGGTGTGATTGGCGTCAGGGCACGGTTCCCATCAAAGAAACCCACATAACGCACCGGGCGCAGCAAATTGAGCAGCGCCAGCGGATCGACATCCAACGGAACCACGTCGCATTGTCCGTTTTTCATGGCAGGCAGCGCACCCATCATGAATGGCACGCGATCGAATCCCATGGAAATCACGGGAATGCCGTCAGCATCCCCCACGCAACCGGTCAGATCGACTTGCGTCAGTCGTACGCTTGACGAGAACGCCGCCCACGCAAGCATGCCCGCCAATCGCACGGCATACGCGGAGGCGAATCCGTCGCGATATTGCGACGCAACCGGCATGATCGCCGTGTTCGGTATGCTGAAACGCACTACCATCACGCCGCTGGACGCATCGACGTCAAATCGGTAATGCAAGCGGAAAGGCAATTCGAGATTTTCGCAAACATTGGCGAATCTGGTGCTGATATCCCAATTTCCGCCGCGCGCCCCTTCCGTACCCCTCATTCTACGGAAGTTGTTTTCACCTTCCTGCAGACCGTCGATTGCCACGATCGCACCCGACACGTTTCGCAGATACTGTTGCGATTTCGCAATATAGAAGTTTTCGTCGATGCACGCTTCCGGCATACCTCCGTGCACCGCCCTGCGCGCTTCGTCGTCGGCATAGTCGATGCGGTTAAGCGCCGATTCGACCGCCTGCACAACATTGAATTGTTCATTGGAAAGATCATTGCCGTTGCAGCGCAGCCAGAATCGTTTCGTCGTGCTCAGTCGGATCACATCAAAATCGTTTTCGGCAGCAATGTCTCGGATGCCCGCAGCACCGGCTTCCACCAAAAGTCGTGCCGCGAATCGTTCGAATGGCGACGCTTGCGCGGAGTTCGTGACGCCACGCCAGATGATCATGTCAAGCGTGTCAGGCAATGGCTGGCTCAATATCGAGCGCAATATTTCAGCGTTCGCACCAAGCATGTCCGGAACTTCCCCACTCATACAGACTCCTCGACTCTTCGCAGAAATATGCCGACGCAACAGCGCGGCGGCAGTCACACACAGCAAACTTAGTTCGTGTTTTCCCAGTATTTTGACACGTTCCAATATACCGTTCTGCGAACGTTTTTCACGACATCAACATACGACATCAACATACAGATGGTGCAATCTACAATCTGCACATGTTCATCTCCGTCATTTCAGTATTCCCAGTATTATTTGCAGCATTTCGATATTTCAGATTTTTTATGTCGATCACACATCAGTCGCAATGTTCATGCAATGTTCATGCGTAACGGCAGAGCGCTCCCCTTACAGCCGCTTAAGATGAACTGTAATATATACAATAGTGAATTGACGGTTTATTCGAAAGAGTCAACAATCATGTCCGAACGCGCAACAGCGCCCGCATCCGCACCTACGTCCGACATGGCCACAGAGACTGCCCCAGAGCATATGCCGGACCCCAACGCAAAACTTACCACCCGCGAAAAGAAGTGGATCGTCTACGATGTCGGCAATTCCGCATTCGTGATGCTGTCGACCGCAGTCGTGCCAATCTACGCAAACTCGCTGCTGCAGTCCGCCGGCCAATCGAATATCGTGTCGACATGGGGGTACGCGCAGACCATCGCGTCGCTGATCATCGCGGTGATGATGCCTGTGCTTGGATCCATGGCCGACGTGCAGGGCATGAAGGTGAAGTTCTTTACCGGATTCTTCCTGACGGGCGTGGTCGCCTGCTGTGCGATGGCGTTGCCGCTCAGCTGGCTCGTTTTCTTGGTGGTGTGCATTCTCGCCACGGTCGGCCTGAACGGTTCGCTCACGTTCTACGATTCCATGCTGGTCGATATCACGTCGAATGAACGTATGGACCGCGTGTCCTCGCATGGTTTCGCATGGGGCTATATTGGCTCCACGATTCCGTTTATCGCCTGTATCGCGCTGATTTTCGGCGGTCCGTCGTTGCTTGGATGGTCCACGGTGGCATGCACGCGCGCTTCGTTCGTAATCACCGCATTGTGGTGGGTGGCGTTCACCATTCCGCTGCTCACCAGCTATAAGCAGGTGCACTACCGCGCTACCGCGGGTCAGACCGGTGAGGCCATCCGCGGCACATTCGCAGAGCTCGGCTCCACTTTTCGTGCAATCTGCAAGAACAAGCCGTTGTGGATGTTCATGATTGCGTTCTTCTTCTATATAGACGCGGTGAACACGGTGATTTCCATGAGCACCTCGTACGGCACGCAGCTGGGCATCGACTCTACGCATCTGGTAATGGCGCTGCTGGTCACGCAGTTCGTGGCATTCCCGAGCGCGATCGCGTATGGCAAGCTTGCCGGTCGTTTCGGCGCGAAAACCATGATCACCACGGCTGTGGTCGCCTATATCTGCATTGTGCTGTTCGCCGCGTTCTTCTTGCGTTCCGCTACGGAATTCTGGATTCTTGCGATTCTCGTAGGCCTGTTCCAAGGCGGTATCCAGGCGTTGTCGCGCTCGTATTACGGCAAGATCATTCCAAAGAATCGTGCCAACGAATATTACGGTTTCTATGATATTTTCGGCAAGACCGCTTCGATTATCGGCACCTTCCTCGTTGCGACCACCACGTCGCTGACCGGCAACGCTTCGGTGGGCGTGCTTTCGATCGCAATCCTGCTGATCGTCGCCCTCATCTTCCTTCTCCTGCAAAAAGACCCCACCCGCAAGTAGCGTAAAGTAACACTTGCTTGCAACTGCGCATGCAAATCCAATCACCAAGACTGATTGATTCTGCATGCGAATTTTGCTGCAATAGTGAAGCTTTCTCTTGGCAACAAGGAAGGCTCCAAGCCGCCGGGGGTATTCCCCGGCATCTCCATATTCACCGAAAGAAACGTTGGCAGAGCTGCCTTCATGCCGTATTTCCGATGTCGCCTTACGTCTGAAAAGTCGCACATGGCAAGAGTCGGCCGCATAGTAATCGCAATTGCAATCTTCTTCAGAGTCTACGAAAGAAGCAATGCTGATTCGAAAATCAGAAGAAATTGAGGGCACGTGCCACTTCGTCGACGATGTCGAGCATGGCGCTGCGTGCACGTTCAGGCTCCCCCTTGGCGATCGCGTCGGCTACGGCATCATGCGCGTCGAGCGCGTCGGACTTCGGCTTCATCGGGTATTTGCCGAGTTCCACACGCCCGCGCAGCACGGTGGCGATGGTGTCGGAAAGCGCGGCGAACAGCTCATTGCCGCTTTCATGCAGAATCAGCGTATGGAATTCCACGTCAAGATCATGGAATTGCGCAAGCCCGGCTTCGCCTTCCTCGTTGGCTTCGGCGATCTGCCGCATTCGCGCCGCGTACACAGGGAATTTCGCCTTGACGTCGATGGGGGCAAGACGTGCGGCGGAAGCTGCTGCAGCCGGTTCGACGGCCAGTCGCAGCTCAGTGAGGGATGACAGCTGCCGTTCGCGTTGCGTGGAGTGGAGACGCCATTCGATCACCTGATGGTTGAGCGCCTGCCATTCGCCGAATGGACGTGCAACAAGTCCGATGCGACGTTTGACGAGTACCGCATTCATGGATTCCAGTGTTTTCGCGACTTCTCGCGCCACGGTTCTGGAAATACCGAAACGACTTTGCAAGGCTTCCAACGTAAGGCTTTCGCCAGCCTTCCACACGCCGTCGAGCATTTCGATGGCGAGCGTTCGACTCACCGAATCCTGCAACAGCTCGCTGCCGATATGTTCTGAGCCCGCCGTGCCTTCAGCCATCGATCGCTCCTCCCTTGCCCACTTCACAACATGCCTGCTTTGTTTCACGGTATGTTTCACGTATTCTGCGACACGCACGGCAATCACCAATCGCAGATGATTGCGTATCTGCGATTGCGTGATTTACCGCCATTTTGCACTATCTCCAGCATAGCAAGTCACACGATTTTTCCAATTCGTAGTACTTTTTATTTGACTGATACTACTTTTACGGTTTATAGTAGTCTTATTCCTGGTGCGAAGTGGCACAGGATCATCAATAGCAAGGAGAGCAACATGAGCATTCACGTAGTGGTGATGGGCGTTGCAGGATGTGGCAAATCCACCGTCGCAGAAGCCATCCATGAACGACTCGGATACGTGTACGCGGAAGGCGACGACTTCCATCCGCAGGCGAATATCGACAAAATGTCAGCCGGCATTCCACTCACCGATGAGGACCGCTGGCCATGGCTGAACGTCATCAACTCCTGGATGGTGGCACGCGAGGCGCTCGGCGAAAACACCGTGGTGTCCAGCTCCGCGTTGAAGCGCAGCTACCGCGAGGTGCTCGCCAAAAACGTGCCCACATTCTTCATTCACCTCAACGGCAGCCACAAGCTCATTCAGCAGAGGCTCAGCGAACGCAAGGGCCATTTCATGCCGCCCGCGCTACTGCCAAGCCAGTTCGCCATTCTTGAGCCGCTTGCCCCCGAAGAGAACGGCGTGGAAATCTCCATCGAAGGCAGCGTCGACGAAATGGTCGACCGTGCCATCGAAGCACTGAACGCCTATGCGACAACCGTAGCCGCGACGGTGGCAGCCCAAACCGCAACCCAGGCCGCCTAACCCACCATCCCCCAGTCCGCATGTGTCCGATTCGGCAGAAACGGACAGACAAAACCCAAAACCGGTGCATGTTTGTCCGATTCCACAGAAACGGACAAACAGAACCCAAAAACAGCAGCCCAACTGTCCGATTCACCAGGAACGGACATCCAAACACCAAAAACCAGCCTGTGAACGTCCGATTCTGCAGAAACGGACACTCCACACAGCCTAAGAACGCCTATCTCGCTTATATATGGCAGACGTCCTCGGCAAAACGCCACTTCGGGGGTACGTTTTTGGCTGTTTTAACCAACCGCCCTGCCATATATAAGCGAGA
>ERZ773252.2770-NODE-2770-length-14525-cov-2.281133_pt1 | contig 14525 bp, 15 predicted proteins | sample MGYA00580517_ERZ773252 | MGnify/ENA primary metagenome ERZ773252 (study PRJEB29015, sample SAMEA2737766) | human gut metagenome | biome: human gut; feature: human-associated habitat; material: faeces | place: China | collected 2012 ... | reverse complement strand
AAAATAATTACATAATTTTCAATTCCCCTGAATATGATTTAGTATCATATTTGGGGGTGTTTTTTTGAAAAGCATTACTTTAGGATTTAATAAATTTAAGTACATAAAAGGTTTAGTAGTTGGTTTAATAGTTGGAGAATTAACTCTTATTGTTTTACTTAGCCTTGTGGCAATAGTTATGAGTAACACAGGTATACTTAACAGTACTGTACTAAACATTCTTCTCACTATTATATGTGGTGTATGTGCATTTGTTACAGGGTTTATATGTTCAAAAATTTCTCCTATTAAGGGATACATCAATGGGATTAGCAGTGGGTTTATATTTTTCTTAATTATCTTTAGTGCAGGTATGATAAGCATTGACAGTAATTTTACTGTTTTTACATTCTTAAAGTTTATTGTATCTTTCCTATTCGGCACTATTGGTGGAATACTTGGTGTAAGTAAAAAAGAAAAGTTAATAAAATAATTATAGGCTAGTGATATTTTTATTTATCACTAGCCTTTTTCGTAAAATATATTAAATAAAGTTCTTAAATCTTGAAAGTAAGTCTTTCTTGGTATTCCATAGCTTTTCTGAAAGGTCAACATAATAAGTATGTGGATTTTCAAAACGCTTAACTTCATCCCATAGTAAATCAATTTCTTTAGCACAATAATCTTCAAGGGTTGGCATATCATATACACAATTACCATCTTTAAAGATTGGTACTTGAAGTTCTCTAACTTTAAAATTAGTTAACTCTTTAGTTTTCCAAGTAGCTTGTTGGTCAAAGATTATTCTAGGTTCTTTATCACTTACTACTTCATCATAGATACAAAGTTCATCTGCCAAAGCCTTGCCACTTTCTTTGTCATAGTATCTATAAACTTTCTTAAAGTGTGGGTTAGTGATTTTTGCAGTATTTTCACTGACTTTGATTTTTGGAACAATATTGCCATCATTATCTTCAACTGCAACTAACTTATACACTCCACCAAATACAGGTGTACTCTTGGAGGTAATCAGTCTTTCACCTACACCAAAAGTATCTACCTTTGCGTCCTGCATCATTAAATCACGAATTAGGTATTCATCAAGTGCATTGGATGCTACAATCTTACAACATTGCAGTCCTGCATCATCAAGCATTTTTCTTGCTTTCTTAGATAGATAGGAAATATCACCTGAATCAAGTCTGATTGCAAAATTAGTAATACCCTTCGGTAAAAGAATTTCTTTAAACACCTTAATTGCATTTGGTACACCACTTTTTATGGTGTTATAAGTATCAACTAAAAGTGTTACATTCTCAGGATAAGTTTCACAATAAGTTTTAAATGCATCATACTCAGTATCAAACATTTGTATCCAAGAATGAGCCATTGTACCACCGGCAGGTACACCATAAAGTTCATCGGTAATTGTACAAGCAGTACCAGCACATCCACCTATATATGCTGCTCTTGCACCTAAGATTGCACCATCAGCACCTTGTGCTCTACGAGAACCAAACTCAAGTACTGTTCTGCCTTGAGAGGCTCTCACAATTCTATTTGCTTTAGTAGCAATTAGTGACTGATGGTTAATTGAAAGAAGTAAAAATGTTTCAATAAGTTGTGCTTCAATTGCCGGTGCTTTTACTGTGAGAATTGGCTCATTTGGAAATACAGGTGTACCTTCAGGTATTGCATATATGTCACCTGTAAAATGAAAATCCTTTAGATAATCCAAAAATTCTTCGTCAAAAATGTTCTTTGAATGAAGGTAGTCAATATCTTCACTTGAAAAATGAAGGTTCTTTATATAATCAATTACTTGTTCAAGACCGGCTACAATTGCAAAACCACCATTGTCAGGTACAGAACGATAGAATACATCAAAATATGTAATTTTCTTATAAAAACCGTTCTTAAAGTAACCATTTGCCATTGTAAGTTCATAGAAGTCACATAGCATAGTCATATTCTTTTCTGTCATATTTACACCTACTTATTCTGTTATTTTAATTTGGAAGCTACTCATAACGGAAAGTGCTTCATCATTTAATTTGTCGTCATTTGATGCTACAAGATTCTTGTTCACAATAATTTCTGTTTCAGGTTGGGCAATTTTTGCAATTACTGCATTTGAGATAACACAGATATTTGTTACTACACCAACTAATTCTATTGATGAATACCGATTATTTTTTAAATATTCAAAAAGTTTATCTGAACCAAAAGTGTTTTTCTCAAAAAGTAAATCCGATTCTTTAACCGAATGTGACACTTTGCCATAAAGATTATGACCGATTGTACCTTTAATACAATGTGGTACAGGTAAAGATTTACCCTCATTTGTATTCATATAATCATCATAATGGGTATCTAAAGTAAAAACAACATCATCACTGTTATTATGGTACTTTTCAATTAAATTAGCAATTTCAGAGTCAAGTTCTTTAGCCTTTTCAAAGCCAAGAGAACCTGAAACAAAGTCATTTTGATAATCTACAACTACAAGACATTTCTTCATAATTAATCCCTACTTAAATTTTCTTTAATAATATTCAATCATTTTTTAGGAATTTAGTCAAGTATAATTTAAGTAAATTTTAGTTTAGAAAAGTTTAGGATAATATAAAAAAGGTATAAAAAAGACCTATGTAAAACATAGGTCTTAAAGTCTTAACTTTTTAGATTTTAGATTAGCAAACAGGAACAACCCAACCTAGCTTATCTTCAATCTTACCCCACTGAATACCTGTTAGGTTATCGTAAAGTTTCTGGCTGATTTCACCGATTTCGCCATTGTTGATTGTCATAACCTTGTCGCCACACTTTAGTTCACCGATTGGTGAAATAACTGCAGCAGTACCTGTACCAAAGCTTTCCTTTAGTCTGCCTTCGTCAGCAGCCTTTTCAACTTCCTGAATTGAAAGTCTTCTTTCTGAAACCTTGTAACCCCAAGATTTTAGAAGTTCAATAGTACTCATTCTTGTGATACCACCAAGGATTGAACCCTGAAGTGCAGGTGTAATAACTTCGTCATCAATAACAAAGAATACATTCATAGTACCAACTTCTTCAATATACTTTCTTTCTACACCGTCTAGCCATAGAACCTGAGTATATTTCTGCTTTTCAGCTTCATCCTGAGCCTTTAGAGAAGCAGCATAGTTACCACCTGTCTTAGTAAAGCCCATACCACCTTTAACGGCACGAACATAATTTTCTTCTACATAAATCTTAACAGGGTTAAGTCCTTCAGGATAATAAGCACCAACAGGACAACAGATAATTACAAATAGAAGATGTTTTGCTGGGTGAACACCTAGCTGAGCATCTGTTGAGAAAATAAATGGTCTAATGTATAGAGATGTACCTTCTGAGTGTGGTACCCAATCTTTTTCTACTTCTACAAGTTTCTTAACAGCTTCTACTGCAAACTTTTCGTCAATCTGAGGAATACAAAGTCTTTCGTTAGAAACATTAAGTCTAGCCATATTTTTGTCCGGTCTAAATAGGTTAATACCACCGTTGACATTTCTGTATGCTTTCATACCTTCAAATACTTCTTGACCGTAGTGGAATACCATTGCTGATGGATCTAGTGCGATTGGACCATAAGGTACAATTCTTGGGTCATGCCAACCCTGACCTTCATCATAATTCATTAGGAACATATGGTCTGTGAAAATACGACCAAAACCTAATTTACTTTCGTCTTGTGGTTTTTCTTTGGGATTTTTAGTAAGTTCAATTTTAATTTCTTCCATAATATAATCGACCTTTCATATATGAACTCTAGTTCTATTTTATCACAAATTACATAATAGTCAATATTTTAACAAATATTTTATGTCAAAAGGCAAATTACTCTGTAATACAACTTTTTCATTACTTATTGGATGGGTAAAAATCACCTTGCTACAATGTAGCGCTTGTCTGGAGATATGCTCTAAAGAACCACCATATAAATCATCCCCTGCCAGTGGATAACCTAGGTAGGACATATGGCATCTTATTTGATGAGTTCTGCCTGTTTCTAAAGTACAGAGAATTTCTGTATAGCTTGGACTTCTATTAATTACTTTATAGTGAGTAATAGCACCATCATCAGAAACATCACGAACCATCTTGCTATTTTCTTTTAATTTTATATTTTTATTTACCGTACCATCTTCGACAATATTACCACAGCATACTGCTGTATATTCTTTATATAGGGACTTGATTTTGTTTGCTACAAATCTATTTTTTGCAATTACAACTAAGCCAGATGTATCTCTGTCTATTCTATTAATTGCTCTAAAGGTATAGTCCTCATTTTTGTTAAGTGAATAATATCTAACTATATTGGCTAAGGTATCAGTTTGGTGATTCTTAGTAGGATGTACCGGCATTAGTGGTGGTTTATCTACTACTAAAATGTAGTCATCCTCATAAATTACATTTAGTTCGCCTTGAGTTGGAGTAATTTCGTTACTGTCGTTAGGTAAATTAATTACTACTTTATCCCCTACATACACATTATCAATAGTTCTTAAAAGCTGATTATCCCTAGTAATTCCCATTTCTGTTCTAACCAGTCTAGTAATTAATCTTGCCGAAATGTTGCAATAATACTTTAAGAACTCTTTGCAATTTTTGTTGTCATATTCAATTGGCACTATAAAAGTTAAACTTTTTCTATCCATAACACTATCCTATATAACCTACTGCATAAAGCACTACTAAGGTTAAAATAATTTGTAACACAAAAATAATGGGAATACCAACCATAAAAAGTGGATGTCTTGTTTTGTGGTGAATAATTCTCATAATAAGGTACATTAATACTGAACCACCTAAAAATGAAAATAGCATTAAGGTGCTTTCTCTCACTCTCCACAAGCCTAAAACACTTGCTCTTTTATCATATATAGTCAAAGCTATGGCTATAATATTCACTACTACTAAATATATAATCAGAAAATATAACATAATATCACCGAAAGGATTGTTAATATTGAAAACTAAAATTTATTTATCTTTACTTGCTTTATCACTTCTAATAGCTGTGATCACATTAAATTACTATGAAGTAGCTAATCCTGTAAAGGAAGTAATAAACACAAATACTGTACCTATAACCGAAAGTACCACTAAAAAGGTTATTAAGAAAAGTCAGGACAAATTCTTTATGAAAGGAATTTGGGTTACATATATGGACCTTGATATGAGTGACACAGACAGAAGTTATACTTCTTTTAAAAAGAAGTTTGATTCTATTGTTGACACTTGCAAAGAAAAAGGCTTTAACACACTTATTGTACAAGTTAGGCCATTTTCCGATGCATTATATAATTCAAGTATATATCCTTATTCACACATACTTACAGGTGAACAAGGTAAAAATCCAAATTATGATGGGCTAAAATATATGTGTAAAAAGGTACATTCTTCAGGAATGAGAATTGAGGCATGGGTAAACCCATACAGAGTAAAAAGCAAAAAAGTTCCGGAAAAATTATCAAATGATAACCCATATGTTATGGACAATTCCATAGGTGTTGAAACTGATGATGGAATATATCTTAACCCAGCCAGTAAAAAGGCTCAAGACCTAGTTGTAAAAGGTGTTGAAGAAATAGTTGCTAACTATGACATTGACGGAATACAATTTGACGATTACTTCTACCCTACTGATGATGAAAGTTTTGACAGTAGGGAATACAGTCAATACAAAAAAGCACAAAATAACAACTGTCTTAGCCTTGATAAATGGAGAATGAACAATGTTAATACACTTATCAAAAATGTATATGAGAAGGTTCACAGTCTTAAAGATAATGTACAGTTTGGCATTTCACCACAAGGCAATGTTGACAACAACAAGGAAATTTATGCTGATGTAAAAACTTGGTGCAGTAAAGATGGATATATAGACTATATCTGTCCTCAAATTTACTTTAGCCTAGACAATCCTGCACTTACATATGAAGATGCCATTAATGATTGGCTAAAGATTAAGACAAATAAAAATATCAAAATATATTCAGGTCTTGCCGGATATAAGGCCGGTACTGATGACAGTGACAGTGGCACTTGGAGTGACTTTGACGATATACTAAAGCAAGAATATGAAATTGCAGTAAAAAAGAACTATAATGGTATAATGCTATACAGTTATAGTTCTTTATCTGAAAAATCTGCAACTAAAGAAATTGCAAACCTTACTATGAAATTAAATTAATTCACCTATACAATAATCATCAAAAGCATCTGTTAATTTAACATCTACAATCTTATCATTTAGGTCTAAGTCAGAAAATACTCTTACCGGTGTATAGTTCATTGTGTAACCTTCCCAGTAACCTTCTTCTTTCTTGCGTTCAAACAGTACTGAATATGTATTATTAAGCTGATTTCTAAGGAACTCTTTTCTATCTTTTAGAGTAACCTCAATCATTTTCTTACTGCGTTCACTCTTAATTTGTGGGTCAACCTGGTTAGGTAGCTTATCACCTACTGTACCCTTTCTACGAGAATAAGAGAAAGTATGTACCTTTGCAAACTTAATGGAATGAACAAAGTCAAGGGACTTCTGGAATTCTTCTTCAGTTTCACCTGCAAAGCCTACCATTACATCAGTAGTAATTGCACAATCTTTAAATGCTTTACGCAAGTTATTTACAATAGTTCTATATTCTTCTGTATCGTAATGACGGTTCATTCTCTTTAGTGTTTCGTCACAACCTGATTGTAAAGACAAATGGAACTGAGGGCATAGTTTATCACACTTTGCAAGTCTTTCGATAAACTCAGGGTCAAGTCTTTCAGGTTCTAGGGAACTTAGTCTTACTCTATCAATGCCATCAACTGATGCTACAGTTTCTACTGCATCACATAAATTCAAGTTAGTATCTTGACCAAAACAAGAAAGGTTGATACCAACTAAAACAATTTCTCTAAAGCCCTTTGATGCTAAGTCTGTTGCTTCTTCCTTAAGTTCATTAATATCTTTTGAACGAACTCTGCCTCTTGCATAAGGGATAATACAATATGCACAGAAACGGTTACAACCGTCCTCAATTTTAATTTGTGCTCTTGTTCTTTCTTCAAAGTTAGTAATTTTGATTGGTTCAAAAATTTCTCCACCTGTATGTTCTTCAACATTTACATAGTGGTCTGAATTTGCCACATAGTCTTTAATTAACTTTGAGATAATCTTTCTGTTTGTATTACCAACAACAATGTCACAAATTTCATACACTTCATCTTCAGGAAATGCTTGTGACATACAACCTGTTACTACAATAATTGCATTTTCGTTATTTCTTCTGATTCTTCTGATTAGCTTTCTGTTTTTGCTATCACTTACAGAAGTTACAGTACAAGTATTTACAATAAAAATATCTGCATGGTCTTTGTCTTGGCTATGAGTAAAACCATCCTTTAGCATAACCTCTGTCATAACCTGAGATTCGTACTGATTAACCTTACAACCCAGTGTAATTATATTAAATGTCATAAAATACTTCTCCTTTTAGTCATAACTTAAAGTATAATAATTTTCAAGAAAGGATTGATAAATAATAAGCAAAAAATGCACACCATAAAATGATGTGCATTTAAGTTTAAATATTTAAATTTATTTTGTGCGACCAATATCAGTTCTATAATGTGCACCCTCAAAAGAGATTTTCTTTACTGCATTATAAGCATTGTTAAGTGCATCATCAAGAGTTTTGCCACTGGCAGTAACACCTAGAACTCTACCACCGTTTGTGTAGAATTTGCCGTTTTCATACTTTGTACCGGCGTGATATACTGTTGCACCTTCAACTTGACCTTTATCATCAAGACCAAACATTTCAATACCCTTTTTGTATGATTCAGGGTAACCACCACTTGCCATAACAACACAAGCAGTTGGTTCATCTGACCATTCAATATTGATTTCATCTAGTCTTTCGTCAATAATTGCATCACAAATATCAACTAAATCTGTCTTTAGTCTTGGAAGTACAACCTGTGCTTCAGGGTCACCAAAACGAGCATTATACTCAATTACCTTTGGTCCTTTTGGTGTCATCATTAAGCCAAAGTATAGACAACCCTTAAATGGTCTGCCCTCTGCTTTCATAGCATTTACTGTTGGAATAAAGATTTCTTCCATACACTGCTTTGCAAGTTCATCAGTATAGTAAGGGTTTGGACTGATTGTACCCATACCACCTGTGTTTAAACCTTCGTCATTGTCATATGCTCTCTTATGGTCCTTTGAACTAACCATAGGTTTAACTGTCTTACCGTCTGTAAAGGATAGAACAGAAACTTCAGGGCCTGTTAGGAACTCTTCAATAACAATGTTGTTACCGGAAGAACCAAACTTCTTGTCCTCCATAATTGTCTTAATTGCTTCTACTGCATCTTCAACAGTTTGACAAATAAGAACACCCTTACCAAGTGCCAAGCCATCAGCCTTTACAACACATGGTGCCATATTATTTTCTTTAACCCAAGCAATTGCCTTTTCTGAGTCATCAAAAACTTCATACTGAGCAGTTGGAATATTGTACTTTTTCATTAGGTTCTTAGAGAAAACCTTTGATGCTTCAATAATAGCAGCCTTAGCATTTGGACCAAATGCACGAATACCGGCTTCTTCACAAGCATCTACCATACCGTCAGCAAGTGGGTCATCAGGAGCTACAAAAACCATATCAATGTTATTGTCTTTTGCAAAAGCTACCATTTTTTCTTTATCCATTACAGGAATATCAACAACTTCTGCATCTCTTGAAATACCACCGTTACCGGGAGCACAATAAAGCTTTTCTACCTTATCACTTTCGAGTAACTTTTTGATTAGGGCATGTTCTCTACCACCGGAACCAACCATTAATATTTTCATTTAAGTCACCTCATTAATGATGGAATAGTCTAATACCTGTAAAGCACATTGTCATATTGTACTTATTACAAGTATCAATTACATTATCATCACGAATTGAGCCACCAGGCTGTGCAACATACTGAACGCCACTTCTCTTAGCTCTTTCGATATTATCACCAAATGGGAAGAATGCATCACTACCTAGAGAAACACCTGAGAATGTGCTTAACCATTCTTTCTTTTCTTCTCTTGAAAGTGATTCAGGCTTTTCAGTAAAGAACTGTTCCCATGTGCCGTCTGCTAGTACATCTTCGTAATCATCAGAAATATAAACATCAATTGTGTTATCTCTGTCAGGTCTTCTGATATTTTCCTTGAAAGGTAGGTTTAGACACTTTGGATGCTGACGAAGGTACCAAATATCTGCCTTATTACCGGCTAGACGAGTACAGTGAATTCTTGACTGCTGGCCTGCACCAACACCGATAGCCTGACCGTCTTTTGCATAGCAAACTGAATTTGACTGTGTATATTTTAGAGTGATTAAAGCAATAAGTAAATCTCTCTTTGCTTCTTCAGGAAGTTCCTTATTATCTGTGATAATATTCTTTGTTAAGAATTCTTCATCAATCTTTAGTTCGTTTCTGCCCTGCTGGAAAGTAACACCAAATACATCCTTATATTCCTGTGGAGCAGGTGTATAGTTAGGATCAATCTTAACAATGTTATAGTTACCACGCTTTTTAGTCTTTAGAATTTCAAGTGCTTCGTCAGTATAACCTGGAGCAATGATACCGTCAGATACTTCTCTCTTTAGCAGTAAAGCAGTTTCCTTATCACATACATCAGAAAGTGCAGCCCAGTCACCGTAAGAACTCATTCTGTCAGCACCTCTGGCCTTTGCATAAGCTGATGCTAATGGTGAAAGTTCTAGGTCATCTACAAAGTAGATTTTCTTTAGTGTATCTGAAAGTTCTGTTGCAACAGCAGCACCTGCAGGAGAAACATGCTTAAATGATGCAGCAGCAGGTAGGCCTGTAGCAGCCTTTAGTTCCTTAACTAACTGCCAACTGTTGAAAGCATCCAAAAAGTTAATATAACCCGGTTTACCGTTTAGAACTTCGATTGGAAGGTCACTATCGTCTTTCATAAAAATTCTTGATGGTTTCTGGTTAGGGTTACAACCATACTTTAGTTCAAGTTCGTGCATAGTAAGTCTCCTTATTTATTTTTATTAATAATTCTTGATGTTGCTTTACCTGTTGCAATATCAATATATCTTACGAATAGAGATACTTTGTTATCTTCGTTAAGTGCATTCCATACCTTATTAGTAAATGTATCAATATCATCATTATTAACATCTACAAGAGTTGGTTCGCCTTCATAGCTTGGTAGTGGATTGCCGTCATTCATATATGTATGAATAAATCTACCTTTACCGGCTAGTGGATTTTCATAAGAATAAGTAAATCTTAGTGAAGAATTTGGATCACCGTCATCACTCTTTAGAATTGACATATTCATATCCATTTTGCCATCGTTAATTTCGATAATGCCTGAAATTCTTGGTGTATAATTAGGACCATCAGGCTCAAACTCTCTAGTGCGAAGTGACTGTTCAAAAGTTTGACCGTCTTTCATTAGGTCGTAAACAGTGTCTGTCTGGTCACCATTTGTAACGATAGTCTTGTTACCTAGCACTCTAACGGGTGCATAGATAATTAGTGAAGGGTCTGTTAGTTTGCTTTCATCAAAGGCCTGTGTACGGATGCCTTCACCTTCTTCAACAAAAACTCTGTTACGGCTGTTTTCACTTCTACCCATAATAAAGTATGTGATTACAGCATTTTTACCGTCAGCAGTTCTGCCTAGCATAATGCCTCTGCCGGGATATGCGTTACTCTGAAGATCTTTCTCAAATGATATTGCTTTCACTATAAAGTACCTCTCATTCTGAAATTATTGTTTTGTTATCTTCTACTTTTATTTTGTCACTGCAAAATAATTCTACTGAAAGTGGAAGTATCTTCCACTCTACATTTTCCATAATTCTTCTTTGTAAAATTTCCGGTGTATCATCATTTTTAACTTCAACAGACTTTTGCATAATGATAGGGCCACCATCACACTCTTCTGTTACAAAATGAGTTGTTGCACCTGAAATTTTAACACCCTTTTTTAGAGCTTCTTCGTGAACCTTTAGTCCGTAAAAACCTTCACCACAGAAACTTGGAATTAGGGCAGGATGAATATTGATAATTCTGTTTTCAAAGGCTGAAATCACCTTATGTCCTAGGATAGTCATAAAACCGGCTAGGACAACAAGGTCAGCACCTTTGCTCTTTAACAATTCTGTTAAAGCTGAATCATATTCATCAAATGTATCAAAATCTTTTCTTCTGATAACATCAGTATCTATATTATTATTTTTTGCTCTTTCCAGTGCATAGGCATTAGGATTAGAAGAAATTACTGTTGTAATCTTGCCACTTTTGATGATACCTGATTTTTCAGCATCAATAAGTGCCTGTAAATTAGTGCCACCACCGGAAACTAAAACAACTATATTCTTCATTATTCAAAAATAACTCCGTCATTACCTTCAACTAGTTCACCAAGAACTACTGCATCTTCACCGTAAGCCTTTAGAGTTTCAACTGCCTTATCAGCATTTTCCTTAGCAACTGCAACAATCATACCAATACCCATATTAAATGTATTGAACATATCATGTTCAGGAATGTTGCCAACTCTCTGAATTACCTTGAAGATTGGAAGTACAGGAACTGCATCTTTCTTAATCTTAGCAGTTAGACCGTCACTTAACATTCTAGGAATGTTTTCATAGAAACCACCACCGGTAATGTGAGAAATAGCCTTTACATCAACTTTGCTGATTAGGTCTAGGATAGGCTTAACATAAATCTTTGTTGGAGTTAGAAGTGTTTCACCTAGAGGCTTATCTAGTTCAGGGTATTCGTTATAGATTGTGTTTTCATCAATACCAAATACTTTTCTTACCAGTGAGAAACCATTTGAATGAACACCACTTGATGGTAAACCGATAAGTACATCACCGGCTGTTAGTTTACTACCGTCAATGATTTTCTTCTTATCAACAATACCTACTGAGAAACCTGCAACATCATATTCATCAACAGGATAGAAACCAGGCATTTCAGCAGTTTCACCACCAACCAGTGCTGAATAAGACATTTCACAACCATCAGCAATACCTGATACAATTTGTGCTACCTTTTCAGGAACATTCTTTCCAACTGCGATGTAATCTAGGAAAAACATTGGCTTTGCACCACAACATACAACATCATTAACGCACATTGCAACTGCATCAATACCGATTGTATCGTGCTTATCAAGTAAGAAAGCAAGTTTTAGCTTTGTACCAACACCATCAGTACCGCTTACTAGGATTGGTTCTTCCATACCTTTCATATCAGGAGCAAATAGACCACCAAAACCACCGATGCCTGAAACAACACCTGATGTTTTTGTTCTCTTAACATGCTCTTTCATTAATTCAACTGCTTTGTAACCTGCTGTTACATCAACACCTGCATTCTTGTAACTTTCTGAAAAACTATTTTTCATAATACACCTCTTATTTGGAAAGTTTTATTTTCTTGCTGAATTTATCAACATAGTTTTCTTTTGGTACCGGACCTGTGTAATTACCTGTGAAACAAGCATCACAAACAGAAATACCGTTTTCGTTAGAGATTTTTCTTAGGCTTTCAATGCTTAAGAATCCCAAAGAATCTGAACCTACAAAATTCTGTAGTTCCTCAACTGTCATTAGGTTGGCAATCATATTCTTCTCAGTATGTAAATCTGAACCATAATAACAAGAATATTTTAGTGGTGGTGAAGAAATTCTCATATGAACTTCAGCAGCACCTGCCTCTCTAAGCAATTTAACAATGTGACTTGCTGTACTACCATGAACAATTGAGTCGTCAATAATAACAACCTTCTTGCCTCTTACCTTATGCTTTAATACATTTAGTCGCATCATTAGTAGTCGTTCTTTCTTAGTATTTTTCATTGAAGAAAGGCTACGACCTATATATTTATTTTTAACAAAAACTGCACTGTAAGGAATACCGGATTCTTCGGCATAACCTTGGGCAGCTTCATTACCTGAGTCAGGAACACCACAAACAAGGTCAGCCTCTACAGGGAAGTCCCTTGCAAGTTCCTTACCAAATTCTTTTCTTACTGCGTGAACAGGACCACAATCAAGGATACTGTCAGGTCTGGCAATATAAACATATTCAAATACGCATAAAGCAGACTTCTTAGGCTTTTCAATCATATATGAATGGAAGCCGTCTTCGTCAATAACAACCATTTCACCAGGCTTTACATGACGAATAAACTGTGCACCGATTGAGTCAAATGCACAACTTTCAGATGCTACAACATAGCTTTGACCCAGTTTACCTACGCATAATGGACGGAAACCATAAGGGTCTCTAACTGCAATTAACTTACTTGGTGAAGTAAGAACAAATGAATAAGCACCTTCAATTTTATTACAAGCATTTTTAACTGCATCTTCAATAGTTTCACTATTTACTCTTTCTGTTGCAATAACATAAGCAATAAGTTCTGCATTTGAGAAAGACTGGAAAATAGCTCCACCCTCTTCAAGGTTCTTTCTAATTTCAGCAAAATTAGTAATTGAACCATTATGACAAATTGCAAGTGAACCTTGAATATATCTAATAACAAGCGGCTGAGAACCGGCTCTGTCAAGTGCTTGATATGGAGTATATCTAACATGAGCAATAGCAATCTTACCGTCAGTACCCAGTTCTTCCATAGCTTGATTAGTCAGCACTTCTGAAACCATACCAACATCTTTGATTGACTTAAAATTGCCATCATTGTTTACTGCAATACCGGCACTTTCTTGACCACGATGTTGAAGTGCATAGAGGGCATCTCTTGAGATTGAAGCAACATCTACTTCATCATCCATCTTATAGATACCGAACACACCACATTCTTCGTGAACTTTTTCATTATAAAAATCTAGGGAATTATTTTTCAAATTTCATCAACCTTACTCTGAATATCTTTATCCTTAGAAACAACTGTTTCAGCCATTTTCTTTCGGTTATCAACTAACTTCTGTGCTAAAGTTTCATCTGATAGTGCTAACATTTGGATTGCAAGAATTGCAGCATTCGCAGCACCATTAACAGCAACAGTAGCAACAGGAATACCTGTTGGCATCATAACTGTAGCAAGTAAAGCGTCCATACCGTCAAAACAAGGACCTTTACAAGGAATACCGATAACAGGAAGTGTTGTATTAGCAGCAAGAACACCACCTAAATGAGCAGCCATACCGGCAGCAGCAATAATAACACCAAAGCCATTCTTAATTGCATTCTTAGCAAATTCAGATGCTTCGTCAGGTGTTCTGTGAGCTGACATAACATGAACTTCAAAAGGAACTTCGTAATCTTTCAACTGTTTAATAGCTTTTGAAACAATTGGAAAATCGCTATCAGAACCCATAATAATTGCAACTTTTTTCATAATGATCACCTTTCGTTACAAAAATTAACTAGTAAAAACAAGTGTATTTTTATTAGCTACATAATTTTACTTTTTAATTATACCCAAAAATCAAATTAAATTC
>ERZ773252.2754-NODE-2754-length-14600-cov-495.449020_pt1 | contig 14600 bp, 17 predicted proteins | sample MGYA00580517_ERZ773252 | MGnify/ENA primary metagenome ERZ773252 (study PRJEB29015, sample SAMEA2737766) | human gut metagenome | biome: human gut; feature: human-associated habitat; material: faeces | place: China | collected 2012 ... | reverse complement strand
AACAAATCATTTACAATTTATTCAAGACTTATCCGACACGTTATGTTATTATAATCATGTCGAAAGACAAGAGTAACAAACAACAATCAACAAACAACAAACAAAGAAAGAAGAGGTAACATTATGACATTATTAGAACTTTTAAAGAAATTTACCAACATTAACTTAGATGATACTATTAATTTTACTTTTAGATATATTAAAGTGAGTGAATTGACTTACTCTCACACAGAATATACTTGTATGACATTTTTAGAAGTATTAGATAATCATACACTTAGAGATTTAATGGTAGATTATTTTTCATATTATAATAATATATTAAGTGTATCTATATCTTTGGCTGTATAAAGTCGAAACGGCAGTCATATGCCGTCCACACAAGATAGCAACTTGTGTGCTGATGAAGACAAGCGGTATAGTTGATAAAGGTTGCGCTATAAGTCAAGCAGAATAAGCTAATCAAGAAAATATAAATATAAGCATAAAAAAAAGGAGATTAAAAATCATGTCAAAATCAGTAACAAACTACAAAGTAGAAATCAAGGAAGACACATTAAACGGCAGTTTAAATAGTGAATTATTTAAGGTAATGTGTGCAAGAGGTGATGTAAACAGTATTAGTGTATCAGAGTTAGTCGGTGAACACATAACAATTACTGGAACAGCAGAAGCAGTTATAACAGTCGGAGAGGATGTTATCGAAACATCTTATTTCGATACAGAGGAAAAGGGTGTTATTCACTGTGGTACTGGAACCATGTTTGATGTAAGCGTAGGTGATTACGCAGAATACACTAACAAGTTCATTGTGCGTGAAGTCAAGTGCAAAAAGGGAAAAGGATACAAGGCAGTACCGCAGTTAGCACAGGAAACAAGTTACGAAAATTAAAGTAACAAACTATAATAATAATATCTAAATAGTGTTAATAATCATAATTTTCAGCAAAGGACTTGTATTTGCAAGTCCTTTTTTAAAAAAAGTGAACTGAGTTCAAAAAAGAGGTATGATATGATAACAAACAAAAAAATTATTAAAGACTTGATAAAACGATTGCATAAGAAAAGTGGCAGTAATTATATATTAGATTTTAGAAATAATTGTGTAAGATATAAAATGGAAGCTTTATATATAACTGATTTAGGTATGTTTAATAAGGAATATTTAGAAGAATATTCTTATTTTAATATAATAGAAGACGGATACAAAAAGATATTAAATAAAGATACTTCTAAAATGGCAGTATTAGATGCTGACTGTATAAGACTAATAAATAATGAACAATATTTATCTCTATATAATATAGATACTGGATGTTATACAGAGTTAAAAATGGAATATATGAATAAACTAATGAGTAATATATCTGATACTGATTTTTTAATCTTTAAACAGACATATAATTCACACGACTTAGTTTATATCTATGGAATAGATAACGAACTTTTAGCAATAATAACTCCTTATAAAAGAAAGTAGGTATTATATGACACGTGAACAGGAACACGAAAAACTATACAAAGAATTATCTACACAAGTTCGTAGAACAAATGCAAAGTTACAAAGATTACGTGGACATTTTGGGGACGACCCTGGCTGGGCGGCTACAAGGTTATTAAATAAATTAGATATTGATATTCTAAATGCTGTAACTGAAAAAGGTTATATAAAATATAATAAAAACCTTTCTAATCGACAAATGAAAGCTATATTAAAAGCAACAGACAGCTTTCTTAAATCTAAAACTTCTACAGTAAAAGGTGTACAAGAGAATATGTCTAAAATTAAAGCTGGCATTGGTGAAGCATTTGACCTAACAAGTAAAGAAGCTGGCATGTTATATGAATTCTTTTCCAGTGATGATTATAAACTAACAAATGAGGTCAAGTATGAATTAGCAAAAATAGCTGTTGAAGTTCATGAAAAAAATGGAAGTTTTGAAGATTTTGTTGAAATAGCAGAAAGTTATATTGATTTAGGCAATGATGAGGATATGAAAGCTTTATTACGTCATGTTTTCGATATTTCTGAAGATAGAACAGCACTTCGAAAATTCGGAGAAATGGAGCTGTAATAAAAAAAGAGGTGTATTAAATGTTGTATTGGACTAAGTATAGTGGACACAATCCAGATATAAAAGGAAAACGAAAAAAAGTTGATAACACAATATATACATTTGATATAGAAACTACCTCATTTTTATACTTAAACAATAAAATATATAATAGTTTAGAATATCTTAATATGTCTAAGAAAGAACAGCAAGAAGCAGAAAAGCACTCTTGTATGTACATATGGATGTTTGGGATTAATGATACAGTGTACTTCGGGCGCACTTGGGATGAACTTAAAGAATTTATAATACGTATAGAAGAAAACTGTGATGAACACAAAATAATCTTTGTACACAATTTATCATACGAATTCCAATTCATTAAATCTGTATTTAGATTTAGTGAAGTAATGGCACGTAAAAAACACAAAGTGATGAAAGCTGTTATGGAAGATTTTAACATAGAATTTAGGTGTAGCTACTTTATGAGTAACGCGGCACTTGCTGAACTTCCTAAGCTATTTAATCTCCCAGTTAAAAAAAAGGTAGGTGACTTAGATTATACAAAATTAAGAAATAGTAAAACACCACTTACATTTAAGGAGCTTGGATACTGTGAATATGACTGTTTAGTGGTATACTACTACATAATACACGAACTAGAAGAATATACACAAGTAGATAAAATTCCACTAACAAGTACTGGACATGTAAGGAGAGAATTAAAGGTTTTAACAATAAGCAACTTTCAATACCGAAACAAAGTATTTAAAGCAATAAATACAGACCCGCACATATATAATATGCTGTGCGATGCGTTCGCTGGTGGCTACACTCATGCAAATTGGATTTACACAGATGAGGTACTGACAGAAGGTGTCGACAGCTGGGATTTTACAAGTTCTTATCCTTATGTTATGGTTAGTGAAAAATATCCTTCAACAGTATTCAAACCTTGTAAGCTTAAAAGACGTGAAGATATGCTTGATAGTTTTGCATATTTATTAAAAGTAAAGTTTACTAATATAAGTAGCAAGTATTACAACAACTTTATATCTAATAATAAATGTCATAAAATTAAAGGGGCTAAATATGACAATGGTCGTATTATGAAAGCGGAAGAGTTAGAAATAACTTTAACAGACGTAGACTTTAAATTTATCTGCGATAGCCATAACTATGACAGTTATGAAATATTAGAAAGTTACTATTCTCTATATGACTATCTTCCTAAATTGTTTATTAACTTTATTCTCGATAAGTATGTAAACAAAACACAATTTAAAGGTGTAAAAGGCAAAGAATTAGAATATGCGAAAGAAAAGAATAAATTTAATGCATTATATGGCATGTCTGTAACAAACACTATTAGAGATATAGTAGAATACGACAACGATTATGACTGGTTAGAGGATAAGCCGCTTACAAATGAAGAGATACAAGAATTATTAAATAGTGAAAAGAAAAAGTCATTCTTGAGTTTTGCATATGGTGTATGGGTAACAGCATATGCAAGAAACAATCTTTTAAGAAATGTATGCAAGCTTGATGAATATGTTGTCTACTGCGATACAGATAGTATTAAAGTTGTAAGCGGATACGATAAGAAAGTAATAGATGATTATAATATAGAAGTTATTAAGAAACTTAATAAAGTCGCTGTTAAATTGAGAATAGATATAAGTAAATATAAGCCAGCAGACAAAAAAGGAATAGAACACCCACTCGGTGTTTTTGACAGTGATGGTCATTATGAGGAATTCATAACTCAAGGTGCTAAAAAGTACGCTTATAGGTCATACGAAAATAAGTACGGCTTTAAGAAAGACTACAATTTTAAGAAAGAACACGAACTGCACATAACTGTGTCTGGTGTTCCTAAGTCTGGCGTTAAAAGCTTAAACAACAACATACACAATTTTAAAGATGACTTAGTATTCAAATATGAGGACACAAACAAACACATATTAATGTACTTAGATGAACAACATCATATAGAATTAACTGATTATTTAGGAAATACAGAAACAATAGAGGATAAAAGTGGATGTTGCATATTACCAACCACATATATATTAAGTAAAGCATTAGAATATGCCGAGTTATGTGGTGATAGTTCTAAACGTGCAAGATTTATAGAATAAAAAAGTGAACTGAGTTCAGAAAATTAAAAAAAAAAGAGGTGATTATATATGAAAGAAGACGGAATTCATTACAACTTAGACAAACTTGATAACGAAAATTGTCTATTTAATTTAATCTACGGCGCAAAAAGTAAAGGCAAGTCCTATCAGCTCAAGCATAAAAAAGCGGTAGAATATTATCTTAAGACTGGCAAGCGATTTATTTTACTACGGCGCTGGAAAGATGAGGTAACAACAAGTAAAGTAGAGGGCTACTTCTCAGACGTAGATATAGAAAAATTAACAGACGGCAGATATAATACAATAATTGCATGGCGCGGCGCTATATACTTTGGGTTTTTTGATGTAGAAAACTTTAAGAAAGTAAAGGGAGAAAAGATAGGCTACTACATAGCATTATCTCAAGAACAAAATTATTCATCTGTGAGCTTTCTTGACGTAGACAACATAATTTTTGAAGAGTTTATGAGCCGCACATTATACATAGCGAAAGAACCCGACAAATTAATGATGTTTTACGATACAGTCGATAGAAAAAGAGGTACAACCCGATTGTGGTTACTGGGTAACACTGTAAGCCGTGTTTGTCCGTACCTTGGAAGTTGGAACTTGCGCTCTACTATGTTAAAACAAAATGCGGGAGATATAGACGTTATAAAGATTAAGAACTCTAACAACTCAATAAAGTTTGGTATAGAACTTACAAGTAAACCTCAAGAAAAATCTTATGCAATCGGAGATAGCGACAAAATGGTTGGTAGTGGCGACTGGTTAACAAATATTCAACCACACTTGGACGAAAGCTTAAAACATTACCGCACTGTTTTACATATTGTTTTCGTGTATCAAGATTTTAAATTTTTAGCGCGGCTACTTGTTAACAATAACACTGGAACTCTAAACTGGTTTATATGTCCTAAATATTCGGATATAAAACCTAAAACATTAGTTGTTGGATTAATAAAAGAGGGCATGTATTACAATAAGAATATATACAATCTTAATAAAAGAATTAATCCTAAGTTGCGTGATTTAATAGATAAGACATTTTGCGAAAGTAATATATTTTATGCTACAGACCTTTGCGGGACAGATTTTAAGCAGTGTATAGACTTTATGATAAAAAAGTGAGGTGATGATATATGAATATTGTCGAATATAAATCTCTAATAACACTAGCGGATGATTTATGTGTACTATCTTATATTAAAGATAAACTTGATATTACGAAAGATTACGAACAACAACGAATTGATATTGTTATGAGAGAATATGAAAAGAGGTATTGTAAATGAGGAATAGTAAAATAATTTTAGCTAAGGGAATAAAAATGGATAGAGATTACAATAATGTTCTTAGATATAATGAAGATGAGATTGTAGCACTATGTTCTGAAGATAAACACGTAACAGCAACGGGAAATAATTTTAGCTTTATTAGAAACAGAGGAACAATCGCAACGCCGTTCGGCTATGGAGCTTGTATACAGTCTAATTATGTATGTTTCCAAAATCCCGACTACGATAACAAGTGGTTTTTTGCTTGGATAGATAATGTTACTTACAAGTCTGATAATTGTACTGAGATTGGTTATACAGTAGATGAATTTTCTACATGGTGGGATTACTGGACTAGGGCTACTTGTTTTGTAGAAAGAGAACATCCAGTGTCAGATAGTCTCGGAGAAAATACTAATCCAGAGCCTGTTGAATTAGGTGCAGACTACGTTTGCACAAACACTGGTATTTTTAAACTGGCTGATATGAATACTTTTAATATGCGATGGGGTATGCTTGTTACTGGCAGTAGTGACAAAAATCAGCAAACTTATAATGACGTTGTTTCTTATAATGGAGTATTAAGTGGTTTACATCCAGTTATGGGAATACCGATTACGGATACAGACAGTATAAAAGCTGCTATTAAGCCTTATGTAGACAATGGAGTGGAAGATAGAATTGTTAGGATGTTCCAATATCCTACTTTATTGGGAGATGCAACGGGAGCTAAACAGCCATGGTCTTCTCTTATGAGTTTACCAGATAACAGTGATGTAGACGGCTATACCCCACAATTTAAGAAGCTTCTTACATATCCATACAAGTTCTTAAGATTAAGTACATCTGACGGAGATAGTGTAGACCTACATTTCGAATTATTTGACGGCGGTGGCATTGTTTTACGTGGTACACTATTTCCTACTAGTCAGTTTAAAGCATACCCAAAAAATTACGGCGGTGTGGAAGATGATTATAGTAATGCAGTGTTTATAAATACGGATGTCGAAGTATCTTGGCTTGGGGATAGCTATAAGCAGTGGCTAGCTAATAGCAAGGTTAGTGAGGGATTAGGCTTTGCTGTTAAAACAATCGGAGCTGGTGTACAAGCGGCAACTGGGGCGGCAGTTGGAAATCCTCTTGCTGTAGGCGGTGCGGCTTTAAGCGTAGGTACAGCGGCGGCGCAAGTTGTAAATGATGTATCTGTCGCAAGAAATCAGAGTAGCAAGGTACATGGTCAGTCATCTGGAAATGGTATTGCAATAGCAGAAGGTTCATGGGGCTTTACTGTGCAAGTTATGTCGATACGAGCTGAATATGCAAAACGAATAGATGAATATTTTGATAAGTATGGATATGCTACTAACAGATTAAAGACCCCGAACTTGGATAGTGGAACACATAATTTTGTGAAGATTAGTAGTGATAGTTGCATTGGATATGGTGATGTTCCAGCTAATTCTATGGCAGTTATAAATAGTGCTTTTAGAAGAGGTGTGACATTATGGTCTTCGCATAGTGGGTTAGGTAATTATTAAAAAAAGTGAACTCAGTACAGATTTTACTTCTCTGAACTGGGTTCACTTTTTTTAATATGTTAATTGTGATTTAGAATATTATCATTATTTCCGTGACTTCTTATTCCCAGTCCACCACCAGAAATCTCAGTTCCTCTTCTTAGATATACTGTGTCAGATACTTTTCCATTCGCTTCTAACGTATTTAATTCAAACGTAAATTTCCACGGACTGCCTAAGGTGTATGAAAAAAGCTGCACTGCCTTATCAGTATTAGAGATAATATCACAGTTTTTAACTATTAGATTTTCATTTTCTTCTACTGTACTTCTATCAGTTGTACTATGACAAGCAAGAGCACCTTGATAGTATTCGCTTAAATAATTATTATTAGTTGTGTTACGTTCTATTATTGAATTTTCTATAGAAACAGTTTCGTTTGAATGTAATCCCATTCCAATCGCGTTTAGGCACTCGCTATATGCTACACAATTTATAATATTACCTTTTCCTGCTCCTCCGCCATCTATATGAATTGCATACGATGGGAAATCGAAGTTTTCCCAAGTTGGCACCCATCCGCCAGCATTATCTCCATTTGCAATAAAAGTTAGATTTTGTAATAGCCATTCACCCCCACTTATCCACATAGGTGAATTAGCATATTTTCCAGAGGTATCTCTTATAATACAAGTATCTCTATTTACACCAACGAACGATATATAACGGTTTCGACTTTCTATAACCTCATCATAAATGCCTGGATATATTAATATTGTAATTGGGTTATTTTTACTATCATTTGCATTTTTTACTGCTTCTTTAATAGAAGTATAATCACAATTATTTTTACCGACTGTGATTACATTAGCTGGATTATTTATGTTGTTATAGCTTTTTTCTAAAAAATATTTTACCCAAGAATTTACTGAAAATAAAGTAGGTGTATTGTTAAAATAGCAAAAACGGCAATAAACAGCATTATCTGGTATTGTTAAAGTAGTAATAACTTTTGCTATAGTACTACTTGTTCCACTTTCAGCGCTAATAAATTCTAAGTTATTATTATAATAACATACTCCGCCTATTTCATAATACAAAGATATTTCTACTGTATCTATTATAGATAATGGAATATACTGGTCTATCATAGTCCAGCCGTTCGATACGTGTCTGCTGCCGTCCGTTCCGTAATAACCAGTAGTAGTAGATAACTGTGTTATTTCTTTTTTAGTATAAATACAATTATCCAAAAAGAACTTTACCCATGAATTAACAGTAAATTCAGACGGATTATTATTAAAATAGCAGAAACGACAATAAACAGCTTTGTTAGGTATTGTTAATTTTGTAATAACACTACCACTTGCTGTACCACTTTCAGCACTAATAAAATCTAAATTAATATCATAGTAGCAGACACCGCCTATCTCATTCCAAAGTGTTATATTTACAGTATCTATAATAGATACTGGAATATACTGGTCTATCATAGTCCAGCCGTTCGATACGTGTCTGCTGCCGTCCGTTCCGTAATAACCGGTAGTAGTAGATAATTGTGTTATTTCACTTAATTTATTTTTTAGAGTAGATACCTGTCCTCTAACTGCATTTCCCGCAGTGTCATAATTTTTATTATCATTAAATCCACTCGCAGGTACTCTAATATCTACTAATTCTGCATTTCCAGAAGTAGAACCATCTGGTAAACTGGCAAATGTATCCATTCTATTTTGCAATACAGTTATTTTATTATTTTGAGCATTAACTTCACTATCAATAGTTTTTTTATACTCATCAAATAACGGCTGTATTAATTTACTTAAAGAACCATCAGCTGCCATTTCATCAAGCTTCTTATTAATTTCCTCTTGTACATCTAAATTATTAAAATAATCTTTAACATAGTTATACAATGTAATAAAATTCTGTTCAAGCTGTGTTATATTTGTATTCTGCTTATTATTATTATCAATAATATTATTTAAGTATTCCACAACTTTACAAAGCAACTGGTAATTTGTAACAGCATCAAAATCCGCTTCTATGAACGGAAAGTTTTGTAATACGCACATCTTAAAAGGAGTAAGATGTGTCATATCTGTATAATTGTTATTAATGTTTAAATCTGACATATTAACCTCTCTTTCTAAACAAGACCATAGAATAAACAATCTAAGTCTTTATAAATCATAGTATAAATATTGTTATATTCCTCTTGGAACTTAAGATATACATCTAATGTATTCGACACAGTGCGTGTGACAGTTTCGTTCACATCCTTAGTAGATGTACCACTTTCAATGCCCGTGTTATCAATAGTGTTATTATTAGTTGTCGTCATATCAGTTGAGCCTTTACTACTTGTTTTCGTGTACTCAGAAATATATGAATTATCCGCTATATCAGTTATCTGTGACTGAGGGGTATCTGAATAAGCGCTGTCGCCGCCGTTTTCTGAACTGCCAGTTGATGTTGTATTGCCGATAGCTGTGTTATGTTGTGTTGTCGAATTACTATTAAAGCCGCTGTCTTTATATTCTCTAATCGTTGTATCTGCTTTAAAAATATCCCAGCCATTTAGCTTAGAGAACAAAATGTTGTATTTAGGGATTATTTCATTAAGCTTATTTTCCAACATTATCTTAAAGAGATTTACTGTTTCGTAGTTAATGCGGCGCATAAGATAATGATTTATTATGTTATGTTCAAAGTTTTCTTTCGTTTCGATTAATAGTGGATATTGGAAGTCGAATAGATAAGTTCGCCCAACCTTCCACATATCTTTTATCTTTACTATATCAGAAGCTGACTTGCCGTAATTTACATAACTTTCTAATATGCTATATAAAGTTAGAGGTAAGTCGTTACCTTGACAGAGTATCGGATATATCATAGTCATCACCCCCATTGCTATCAATTAAGCTTAAGTCGGTATTTAAGTTGTCGTAAAAATGCCAGTCTACATCTATTCCTAACTTTTCTTTACACTGCTGTTTCCATATGTCACGCGGATATGCACTTGCATATCTGCCAATTATCGTTCCACCTTGGCTGTAATTTACCTCATCTTTTATTAGTCTTTCTTTTTTCTGTATTGTTATGTCAGTTACACCGATGAACCTTAAGAATTCACTCCATATCTCTCTTTTATGTTCATTTACTTTATCAGATATATATGGTGCTGGTGCTAATATTGCATTAAGACCATTTATTTCTATGTTGTCATAAGCGATTACCTCATTTTCGCACGCATCTATATTATTCATTAAGTTTTGCACTGTCATTTTATTTTCATTGCTTGTAGTAAAAATTCTTGGTGTTTTTTGCTGACCTATGTTTATGTCCATAGTGCGGATGTCAAGAGCCATTCTTTCTGCGTACTGTTCTACATCATAAATAATTGGGTATTCGCCAGTTGTATCATAAAGTAGAACAAACTCATCACGATTTAGTATTTTACTGCGGTATCCATTTAAGCCATAGCACATAATACTTGTAGGTCTACCATAACAATCTAAAGTACCGACATTCTGAAATGGTAGTATCAAATGTCCTAATACATCATCTATAAAACTTGCTACTACACCTTGCTTAAATAAACATCTATTTACATATTTCATATCTATATAATCATTTAAGTTCGAATACTGTATTCTATTCTGCGCTATAGAAAACATCTGACGGCGGCACATAGCTAGTGTTGTAAGGTTAGATAACTGAGTTGGTATTCGTTTTCTTGCCATTGTTTATATCACCTCTTTCATAATATTAAAGGGTATCTTAATCAGATACCCTTTATGTGAGATTTAATGCGACTTTTTTTAAAGTACAGTCACTAATGATTTGCCAGTCTTTGTAGTATCAAAGACAGATGTTGCTGTTACTTCTATCTGCGGTGCGCCACCTGATACTGGATAATCCTTTGCAACCTTAAGAAGACCATCAGCTGTGATAGATACTTTTCCATCCACATAACCCTTTGTGATAGACCAAGTAACTGCTTTATTAGCAAAGCCAGTTGTTGTAACATCCGCTGTAAGCTGTGCAGTAAGTCCAGCAGTTAAAGAAAACGCGCTAGGTGATACAGCAACACTAACAACACTAGGTGCTACACCAGCAGTAAATACAACTGCATTTTCAAACGGACTAGTACTCTTAATACCCCAAATGTGGAGATAATGATTGTTTTTAAGAGTTGTTGGATTGTAAAACTCAGTCATCTTTCCGTTGGCTGATGCGTCCATTCCGTAATTATAATTCTGAAACCACTCATCAGATATGATAATACCTGGTATATTAGCAAGCTGTGATAATTCATCACTAGTAAAAGGTACGTACTGGTCTTTAAGAACTTCTGAAAGTCTTTCAGTATCATGCTGTGAAAAACTATCTGCCATTACCATTCTTGACTTAAGGTCAGCTTCATCTCTAAAGAAAGATGTAGCTAATACCTCAGTTGTAAGGTCTGCTTCAAATTCTGTATTTAAGATGAATATCTGTCTATCAAAAGAAGTGGCACGGCGAATACCAGCTGGATTGTAGTTCGGACTTCTAAAGGTGAGTTTGTTAGAAATATTTTTCATTGCAGAAACACGTTCTCTTGCTGTCTTTGTGTTGTAGTCCTCTATTTCAATAGAGGTCATTGTTCCTTCAAGAATTCTGCGGCAAAGCTGATACTTGTCGATAATATAATCATCATATATTTTACTCTCCCAAAGCATAGACACAGCTTCTTCTATAAATCTAAGTAATCCGCCTTCCTCTTCAAAAGCCATAGCAACCTGTTCATCGCTGGTTGTTGTTTCATAATATACCTGAAAGTTCAGATTATGAAGATACTGAAATACGTTTGGTACTTCATTCTGTAAAAACTGAGTTACATTATCCGCATTTTCATTGTAATTATAAACCTTGCAAAGGTCTAAAATCATTTCTCTGACAGTCTGTCCATTTCTAATTGTTCCTCTGTACGTAAAATCCCACGGATTTTCCCATCTGTTGCGGCTAATTACTGTTAAAGATATTACATTTACTGTATTAATAAAAGCATTTCTATATCTTTCATTATCTATAATTAATTTACCAATAGGCTTTAAATCCTGCCCCTGTACTGGTAAATCAAGTTCAGCGCTTAATACTGGCGACTGATTAATAATATAACTCAATAAGTGTGCATTATCACTATACGCTAATACATTTTCATTGTTTGTTGTTTTTTTCATTTTAAATCTCCTTTACATCAATAACTTCTTTTTCTTCTTTTTTTTCTTCTGGAAGTATTACTTCTTTTCTTTCTTCCTTTACTTCAACACCTGATAAAAATCTCTCTTTATACTTTGCTTTAAGGTTAGCCGTTTCTGCTTCAAGATTAGCGATACTAGCTTCCATTTCTTTCTTTTCTGCTTCGTATCTAGCTTTGTACTCTTCATTTACATCATCTGTCCAGCTGTCCTCAATATCTTCCAGTAATTCTATCTGTTTTTCATCAGACAGACCACTGTCAACTATTTTCTGTTTAAGTTCTTCTTTACTTACAACTGCCATTTGTTTACCTCACTTTCTTTGTATACTTGTTATTACTTATTTATATTATACCTAATTTCCCACCCTTGCAACCCTTTTATTTAATTTTTTGAACTCAGTTCACTTTTTTTTCAGTTTTCTAACTGGCGGTTGACTTCTGACTGCACTCTATCGTAGAGGTCAGAAGGAAAACCTTTTTCTAAAAATGCCGCTTCTCTTGTTTCTCTGCCATTTCCAAAATCTCCATCAATGACAAGATTTACAAGGTCATTAAAAGAATAGGAAATACCATTGTTATCGGTAAAATATTCAACAACCTCTTCATCATCAACAACTATGCTTTCGCTGTCGTCATTTAACGTAGCGAAACAATACAAGTTGTACTGCTCTAAGTTATTTTTTTCTATTATGTTTATTAACTTATCAGCGTAGTTTGGGTCTGTTGCATATCCGCATAGGCTAAGCTGTCGGCACTCTTCTCTATACTCAACCGCCGAAGTCGCAGGAGCGTAGCGCTCAGACTGCATAAGGTCATAGAGACCTTGGACTGCTGCACTAATTGTAGGATATGCTTTAAAGCTATCGCGGATGTTAACGTACTCGCCATTAACATACTCGCTTGTATCTAAGACTATTCCGTCACCTTTTATTCCGAATAGGGTCGGGGCGTTTATGTTGTAGCCGCTTTCAAGTGCAGCTTGAGCTATTACTGTGCAAGGTAATATTCTGCGCTCACCTTTTTCAACTCGCTTAATATATTCATTACACACAATCGGTGCAACCTCATTTACAAAGCGGTCTACATGTTCTCGCCCTGTACATATAATTGGAAATTCCATATTATTCTCCTTTCATAATATCGTTTACTTTTTTGTTAAGTATATCTAATCCGTTTTGGATTGGAGCTGGTAGGTTTAATCCCATTAAACCCAGCTTTTCTGTTATGCTTATTATTTCTTCTATAATAAAGCATATTTCCACTGCGTACATAATGTAAGTTATGTGTAGCGTGCTGTCGATTATATGTCCTATTACAACAAAAATGAATATACCTATTTTTTTGCATATCCCTTTTGTCATAGCAGTACTGGATAACCGACCTGTACTGGTCTTGCTGGACGTGTGAAAAACAGCCGCAGTCATAACACCACAGATTAAGTCTAAAAGAATTAACAAACTTAATGTTTTCAGCTCATCCGTTACATTGCCAAACAAGACATATACGGCACTACTCCATATCGCACCTATGTAGCCAGATAATAATGTTTTTAGTCTAATCGTTATCACCCCCTTTCTTATGATTATTCTTGTATATATCAAATAATAACTTTATAAGTATAACAAAAGCTATATCTAATTCACAAAATAATATAATTGCTATAATTCCTAATATAGTTGTCATATTTACTCATTCTCCTCTAAGAATATAGTTAATTCATTGTCTTTATTAATGAAATGATTGCACACGTAGAAACTATTATTAAGAAACTTATATCTAAGAACATAATCTATTGTCATAATTAAATAACTGTTATCGGGATAAACCACTTTAATATAAGTATGTTTACTGTCTAACTTAGAAGTTTCTCTTTCTATTTTATTACAATAATCAGTTACTACGTCTTTAATGGTTCTATTCTCTACCATATTAATTCACCTCTATTTATATAATACTATTTTTATTTAAAGCCTTGTTGTGTGGTAATGTCTGATTATAATCTTACAAATCCCATATTATAATAATATTTATAAACGCATGAGCTATGTAAATACATTGTTGATAGCTCCGTAATATTGAAAGCTATATCTTCGTAGTCTACATAAATTTGATATGGTATTCCACATTCATTAATAGCTAACCATAAATTATATTTATTATCAATGTGAACTATCTTTAACTCTAAGTTTTCCTCTACATAATTCTTTATTAATTTCTTTACTTCTTTTTTATTCATGTCAATACCTTTTACCTTTCTTTGTTGTTTGTTGTTTGTTGTTTGTTGTTTGTTGCCTTGTCTTTCGACATCATTATAATAACATAACGTGTCGGATAAGTCTTGAATAAATTGTAAATGATTTGTT
>ERZ773252.2731-NODE-2731-length-14685-cov-2.835748_pt1 | contig 14685 bp, 13 predicted proteins | sample MGYA00580517_ERZ773252 | MGnify/ENA primary metagenome ERZ773252 (study PRJEB29015, sample SAMEA2737766) | human gut metagenome | biome: human gut; feature: human-associated habitat; material: faeces | place: China | collected 2012 ... | reverse complement strand
GTAGTAGTTGAAGGAGCTGGCCACCGAGAAGTCGACGAGCACGGAGTCGGCCAGGCCGGCCTCGCCCAGAAGATCGTAGGTGGCCTGGAAGTCGTCCAGGTCGGCCACGCACCCGAGCGGGGTCACGAGCGCGCGCACCGCGTCGATGGCGTCCTGGGCGCCCCGGATGCGCGCGAGCTGACGGATGGCCTCGGTGTAGGCGGGCGCGGCAGCCCCCGCATCGACGGCCTCCCCTTCCACGGCGCGCCCCATGGCGGCGTCGCACAAACGGTCGAGGGCCACGAAGTCGGAGCCGTGATAGGCATCCAGCACCGCGGCCTTCCACGGCTCGGCGGCCCCCGAGCGCTCGAGCAGGGCCCGGAGCACCCCTACTGTGGCCATGGCGAGCACGAACTGCGTCGCTCCGGCCAGCCGCAGTGCCTCGGCGAACAGCACGACGATCTCGGCATCGGCCGCCGGCCCCACTTCCCCGATGCACTCCACGCCGCACTGGGTGAGCTCGCGGGCCTGCACCTGGTTCTCCGTCTCGGCCTCGCGAAAGACCCGCTGGGTGTAGCGGAAGCGCAAGGGGCCGGGGACGCCGGCCAGGCGCGTGGCGCACATGCGCGCGATCTGCAGGGTGACGTCCGGGCGCATGGCCAGAAGGTCGCCCCGGGAGTCGAAGAACTTGAAGGGAGTGGCCGGCACCCGTCCGCCGGCCCGCAGGACGTCCATCACCTCCAGGGTGGGCGTCTCGATGGGCACGTAGCCGCGAGAGGCGAACAGGTCGGCCACGGCCCGGGTGATGGCCTCGCGGACGCGCGCCTCCTCGGAGAGCACGTCGCGGAAGCCCGATGGTGTCACAGCGTTCAACGCACATTCCTCACTGGCGCAAACGACGCGCGAACGGCTCAAGACCTGTGACCCGGCATGCATGCAGCCGGAGCTTTCGCCCTGGCTCGCAGTCAGCCGAGGCCATCGCCTGGCTCGTCTCGTCGCAAGCGCCTTCGATTACCGAGATTGTCATGTTACACGCCCTCTCCCCTCCCGGCGCACCGGGACGGCAAACGGCGAATTATCGACAGAGTTCCCGCGCAAAGAACGCACGAGGATCTCGCATCGATGTTAGTACTTTATCACAGTAGAGTGCTAAAGCAATGGGATTTTCGCCTACGGTTGGAATTACTCCGCAGGCTCGATGATCATGGCGCGGAGGATGCCGGGGGTGTCGTAGGCGCGTTTGCCGGCGCCCATGCCGATGGCCTTGATGGAGAAGCGCTCGGGAAGGGCGGCTTCCGTGCGCAGAGCGGCGGCCGCGGCGGCGCCCGTGGGGGTGACGAGCTCGCCTTCCACGTCCACCGGGGAAAGCGTCAATCCGGCAGCTTCGGCGATGAACGCCGTGGCCGGGGCGGGCACGGGGATGAGGCCGTGCTGGCAGCGCACCGTGCCGTACCCGCAGGGCAGATCGGACACGACAACGCCGTCGGGCGCCAAGTCGTCGGCCGCCACGGCGATGGCAATAATGTCGGCGATGGAATCCACGGCGCCCACCTCGTGGAAGTGAACTTCCCCAACAGGTACGCCATGAGCCCGCGCCTCGGCGTCGGCCACGAAGCCGAACGTGCGGTGCGCGATGGCCTTGGCGCCGTCGGTCATGGCGGCACCGTCGATGATCTGCGCTATTTCCGCAGGGCCGCGGTGGTGGTGGCCGCCGGGGGCACCGTGGGCATGGTCGTGATCGTGGGCGTGACCATGGTCATGGTCATGGCCGTGCTCGCTTGCGCCCCCCTGCCCGTGCAGGTAGGCCATATCATGGTCGTGGTTCTCGTGGGCGGCATCCAGCACGACGCTGAAGTCGCAGACGTCCAAACCCGACTTCTTCACCCGGGATATCTCCACAGCGAAACCTTCCACAGGCAGGCTCTCCAGCGCCCGGCGCACCGCTTCCTCGCTCGCGCCTGCATCCAGCAGGGCCGCCGCGCACATGTCGCCGCTGATACCGGAGGTGCATTCCAAGTAGAGAAGTTTCGTCATTGTATCGCCTTTCATGATGGTGCCGCCCTCGAGGCGCCCGCGTTCGGCGGGAACCGCCGCAGGTTTATCCCTGTCGGGAATTCAAGTGATTGATGGCGCTTGCCTGGAAGGCGGCGCCGAAGCCGTTGTCGATGTTGACCACCGACACGCCGCTCGCACACGAGTTCAACATGGCGAGCAGGGCGGTCACGCCGCCGAACGAGGCGCCGTAGCCCACCGAGGTGGGCACCGCGATCACCGGCGCGGAGACCAGACCCCCCACCACGGAGGCGAGCGCGCCCTCCATGCCGGCCACCGCCACCACGACTCGGGCCGCGCGCAGCTCGTCGGCCACATCCAAGAGTCGATGGATGCCCGCCACGCCCACATCGTAGAAGCGCCGCACCTCGTTGCCGAGGAACTCCGCGGTGAGCGCCGCCTCCTCGGCCACGGGCAGATCGCTCGTGCCGGCGCAGGCGATGGCCACCACTCCGTCCCCGTCGGGCGCGGGCATGCCGCCGAACACGACGAGCCGCGCCGTCTCGTAGTAGGCGCACGGGGCGATCCCGCCGTCGTCGCCCCATAGAGCGGCCACGGTATCGGCCTTCTTCGCGTCCACGCGGGTCGCCAGAACGCGCGGTTGACCGGCGCCCATGAGCGACGAGGCGATGGCGGCGATCTGCTCGGCGGTCTTTCCCTCGCCGTAAATCACCTCGCCGGCGCCCTGTCGCATCGCACGGTCGTAGTCGGGCCGCGCGAACGCGGCTCCGCCGCAAAGACTCTCAGAATTCTCGCTCTGGTGAAAGGCCACGGCCACCCCGCTTTCCGACGAACACCCTCACTCGTTCTCAGTTGGTTTCTCGGAAAGCCATGATAAATGTTGGAGTCAGCTCCAATAAAAGACTCGAGGGCAACGCCCACGGAACAAACGCATTCGCGGCGGTTACTCCCCCGCGCGCAGAGTCCGCTCGGTGGCCGTCATGACCTCGTCGTAGTGCTCGATCTTGTACTCGAGACGCGCCAAGGCCCGCTCCAGGCCGGCAATGCGCTCCCGGATCTCGTCGCCCTGCCTCAAAAGAAGCTCCTTGCGGGCCGCCGTCGTCTCGTCGCCCTGCTCCAGAAGCTCCATGTACCCCACCAAAGACTCGATGGACATGCCGGCATCGCGCATGCATTTGACGAACTCGACGGCATTGCAGCTGGCCTCGTCGTAATCGCGAATGCCGCTCTTGTTGCGAGGCACATGGCGCAACAGGCCAATGCGCTCGTAATAGCGCAGCGTGTCGGTGGAAACACCGTAGCGCTTGCTGACTTCCGCAATCTTCATGCCGTCCCCTTCGAAACGCGCCGCTGCGCATCTCACGTTCGCGCAGCCTGCGTGTCCATTAGACCATATGGAGTATGCTATAAGTCAATAGATCGAAATAATATCCCACGGAAAAGCCCCGCACACAGCCCATTTTTACCGTTCGTCAACGCTTTGGGAAAGGGCCTTTTTGAGCACGCGCAAGGCATTTCCCCGATGAGATATGCCGTTCTTCTCGGCCTGGGAGACCTCGGCCAGCGCCCGCATGCCGCCGTACTCGTCGGGCAAAAACAGCGGGTCGTAGCCGAAGCCCTCGCTGCCGCGGGGTTCGCGCCCGATGGAACCCTCGATGGTGCCGCGGGCCACCGATTCCGTGCCGTCCTCGTCGATGAACACGAGCGTGCACACGAACCGCGCCGTGCACTCGGCATCCGGCACGGCGGCAAGCTCGGCCAGAAGCTTCGCGTTGTTGGCCGCATCGTCCCCGTCGGGTCCCGCGTAGCGCGCCGAGAAGACCCCCGGCGCGCCGTCCAGGGCGTCAACCTCCAAACCGGAGTCGTCGGCGAGCACCGCCACAAAGCGCCCCAGCGACTCCCGTGCCGCCGCACGCGCCGCCCGGGCCTTGATGCGGGCGTTGCCCTCGAAGCTGTCGGCGTCCTCGGCCGGATCTGATGTCACCCCCGCCTCGGCCAGCGTCGTGAACGTCCAGCCCTCGAAGTTCAGGGCCGTGCGGATCTCCTCCACCTTGTGGGCGTTGTTCGTAGCGATGAGCACTTCCTTCACGGGCTCCTCCTTGCAGACGGGCACCTCGCCGGTGCGGGCGGTTGCTTACAGTGCGGGCAGATCCACGTGCGCGACGACGTCCATGGGGCGGGCGAGCACGCGGCCGCCGAAGCGCCGGAACTCCTCCACGTCGTCGGCCGTGGTGAAAAACGAGTGGACGGGCACGTTGCCCGAGCGGGCGTGGGCGCGGCGCCGGCGCAGGATGTGATCGACGTCGCGGGCCGTCTCGTCGGCCGAGTTCACCAGCGTGACCTTGCGCCCCACCACGCCCCCGATGAGCGCCTTCAGAAGCGGATAGTGGGTGCAGCCCAAAACGAGCGTGTCGATGTCGCAGCGGCGCAGCGGCTCCAGGTACTGCCGGGCGATGTCCTCGAACTCCGGGCGGATGTAGACCTTGGTGGTGTCGGCCATGTAGTCCTCGATGGGCCCGTCGGAGAGCTTCAGCCCCATCTCGGCGATCTCCACGAACCGGGGCGTCGCCGTGGAGAACACGGTGATGCCGGCGTCGATGTGGCGTATGGCGTCGCTGTAGGCGTTGGAATCCACGGTGCCCTTGGTGGCGATGACCCCCACGCGCCGGTTGAGCGTCGTATGGGCCGCCGCCCGGGCGCCCGGCTCCACCACGCCGACGACGGGCACGGAGAAGTTCTCCTGGGCATGGGCGAGGCCGGCGGCCGTGGCCGTGTTGCAGGCGATTACGATCATCTTCACGTCCCGGCCGACGAGCCACGTGCAGATCTGCTGCACGAAGCCGTCCACCTCGGCCTGATCGCGGGGCCCATAGGGGCAGCGCGCCGAGTCGCCGAAGTACAGAATGGACTCCTCCGGCAGGCGCTTCTGCAGCGCGCGGGCCACCGTGAGGCCCCCGTAGCCGGAATCGAACACTCCGATGGGGCGGTTGTCGAAATGCTCCGTATTCACAGCGCCCTACTCGTGCACGACGACGACGTCGCCCACCGACAGAAGCCCATGGAGCTCTTCGGCCTTATCGGGAGGCAGGTTGATGCAGCCGTGGCTGCCGTGCTCGACGTACCAGTCGCCGCCGAACTTCTCCTGCCAACCCGCGTCGTGGAAGCCCACGGAGTTGTCCTTGAAGGGCATCCAGAACTCCACCTCGGTCTCGTAGTCCTTGGTGCCGTCGGGCTTGTAGCCGCGCAGCACCGACTTGCCGTCGTTGGTCTTGATGTAGTAGGTACCCTGGGGCGTGTCGCGCCCGTCGGCGGGCTTGCCGCTGACGATATCGCTCTCCCAGACAATGGCGCCGTCCTCGCCGTAGAAGCGCGCGTGCTGCTCGGTGAGATCCACGTCAATGTAGCGGGTGCCGAAGTCGCGGCCGCCCTCGTCGGGGGCCTGGGCCGCGTTCTGCTTCATGATGATCTCCAGCGTGCCGCCCGCCCCGGAGGTGAGCGCCTCGCGCACGGCGTCGGCGGTGGCCTGGCTGTCGGTGATCCAGCCGTAGTCGCCGCCCTTCACCGTGACGGCCTTGCCGTCGGGACGCGTGAACGTGCGGGTAGCGCCCGTGGTGTCCATGGCGTTCACCTTCTCCTTCACCGCCGCCACCAAAGGCTCAGGGTCGAAGGTCACGGAGAGATCGTCGCCCAAGGTGATGTGCTCGGCGATCTCGTCGGCGGTGATGGCCATCTTCTCGGCGCCCGCCATGGTGAGGGAAAGCGCCCCGCCGAGGTACTTGTTGGCCGCATCGCGCGCCTCGGCCAGCGCGGGGTCGCCGCGCGTCACCGTGGGCTTGGCCAGCACGGCGTCGGAGAGCGTCACCTTCGGCGCGAAGTTCACCGTGCCCCGCGTCACCTCGTCGATGACGACGTCGGCCAAAAGGGTGTTGCCCTCCTCCTCGGGCACGACGACATAGCCGCCCTCGTCGGCGTCATAGGCCACGGTGGCGTTCTTGGGAGCGGTGCCGCGGGCGTTGGCCTCCTCCACGGCGGCGGTCAGCGTGTCGGCCAGCTTCGAGTTCTCCAGAGTGGAGACCAAGTCATCGGTGTCGTCGTGGCGCTGAAACACCTCGTAGGGCCACGCCCAGGGGTTCATCTCGGCCAGAAGGCCGTCGGCGATAGATTGGCTGTCGAGCGCCATGCCCATGTCCGTGGCGTCCAGCGTGAGGGAAAGACCCGGGCCCTCCACCTTGAAGGTGTAGTCGCCCAGCACCTCGTCGAGCATCTGATGGACCTCTTCGGGCGTCTTGCCGGAGATGTCCATGCCGATGATGGTGGACTGCGGGAAGAAGCGCCCGGAGAACACGATGACGCCGGCGAAGTAGACAAGGGCGATGGCGCCTAGAATGGAGGCCATCACGATGCCGAAGATCTTGAGCCCCCGATGCTTCTTGGGCGGCCGGGCATTCACCTGGTAGCCGGGCACGTAGCCGCCGGACGTCGGGCCCATGGGGGGCACGACGGGCATGGCGCCGGTGCCGCTGATTGCGGGGCGCGAAGGCTGAGGGGGCATCGCGGCGGTTCCCTGGTCGTGCTGGGGCGGCATCGCGCCCGTGGCCTGGGGCCCCACGGGCCTCGGCGCGCCGAAGCGGCCCTCGGGCATGACGAAACCGCGGGTCGCGCTTGCGCCCGCTTCGGAAACTCGATTGTCAGATGTGCTGTGTCGTGGCATAGTGCGCTTCCGTGGTGCGATTCAACTTACTTTGGGGCCGCCGCGCAAGTCGGCGGATGCGCCTTAGGCCCATTATAAGCCAAGGAGCCCGCGGCCGCCGGCGGATACGTCGTTCGGCGCTACTTTCCCACAGACCGCGCCCCGCGCGCCACCCTGCACGCCATTCCCCACGACTCCCCCACAGAACTTAAAGGATTTTCAGCCTGTTTCCCCAGAACATGACCGTTTTCGTAAGGAATAAGCCACGCGAGGAGAGAAAAGCGGCCGCCCCGAAGAGCGGCCGCGAAAAGCTTGGTGGAGGCGCGGAGAATCGAACTCCGGTCCATACTAAATTGTCCACAAGGCGCTACAGGCTTAGTCAGCGATCGGGCTTCGGAGCGGATCGGTTCGCAGACCAACGTGGCCGCTCCTAGTCGGTTCAGTCTTTCCCGCGGCCATACCGACTACGTGCCGCAGGGCATTCCCCTCAAATGACACCTTGCCCGGTTCGGGGAAGCACCGGGGTCGGTGATCACCAGAGCTGCTGTTAGGCAGCCATGGCGGCCGGCATGTAGTAGCCGGTCTTAGAAGTGTTTTTGCCAATTAACTTGACGGTACCCCTGTTTAGCGTGGCGAGGAGACCACGGCCTGCTCCTCGTTTCGAACTTACCATGTCGAAACCAGTCGCCCCCTTTAAGGGTTGTCGATTTATTCTAGCGGGCGCGCCGCTCCTGTCAAGAGCCGCACCATCGGCCCCGTCAGCCCGACACGCCCGAGCCGCCGAGCCACCGCGGCGCTAGGCCGCCACGCGGATGAGCTCGTCGCCGCTCAGGTCGTAATCGTCCAAGCACACGCTCTGGCGCGCCGGCTCGTCGTAGGTGCACCAGTAATAGGTCTTGGTGGCCGCCGAGTAGCCGTCGGAGAACATCGTGTACTCGAAGCGACCGTCGGCCATCTGCGCGCCGCCCTTGCACATGGACGCGCCCTCAAGCGTGCGGAACAGGCGCGTCACATTGGCGGCCTCCCCCTCTTCTGCGGGATAATGCGCATTCAGGAAGGCGGCCCGCACGAAGCGGCTGGCCGGATCGTAGCCGCCCGGGAACCCGATCATGCCCGCGCCGCTGCCGAACGCGCGCAGGGTGTCGCGCGTCCACGCAACCGGCTCGGGATGCGCGGTCTCGATATGCATATAGTTACGCACATTCTCGGTATGCCAGGGGAAGGGCGGCTGGTTGGTAAGCACGTCCAGCCCGTCGTCGTACACGTGCATGCCGTCGGCTTGGCATTCGATGACGATGGACTCCTTCCCATCGCCTACCAGCCAGTGCAGCTGGGCCACGCCATAGCCCTCGCTGGGCGCCTTGGCCACGATGACAACGTCCTTAAGCGCCTTGCGCACCTCGGCCACCGTGGAGAAGCTCGCCGCCACCCACAGAGGGAACTCGTAGGCCGCCACGTTCACCGCTCCCTTTTCGGGAGCTTCGGCGAACTGGGCGTAGCCGGGGAAGTTAAGGCCGGCGATGGCGAGTCCCGCCTCGTTGGCGCAATCGAAGTAGCACGGCACGCCGCCCACGACGATGCCCATGCCCACGCAGGCATGCTCGGGACTCAGCGAACCAAGGAACTGCGTGGGGATAGACGCCCCCCGCGGGGTGATGACCACGCCCTCGCCGTAGCTCTCGCACCAATCGAGGTTGCGGCCGAAATACAAGTTGCCGGCTGCATCGGCAAAACGAACGCCCGTGCACATAATGATCTCCTAACGACGAAATGGGAGCGACCCAACCGATCGCTCCCATCCATGGTAGGCCCCGATGACCGACGTTCGCCGATGCAGGCCGTCTCCGTTGTCGTTTCGACAGCGCCTTGTCGCCGTTACTTTTTCTTCTTAAGGAAACTCAGCGAATCGGAGATCTCGTCGAAGGTGCTCTTCAGCTCGGCGGCCACCTGAACGCCGTCCTTGTAGATGGCGTTCACGTCCCTGGTGGCGGCGGCCACGCCCTCGCGGCTGATGCCGAGGTCGAACTCATCGCCGTCCGAGGTGCGCTCCACGCGCACGCCGTCGCCGTCGTTGTCCTCGGCGACGTAGTAGTACTCCTGCTCGTTGCCGTCCTCGTCGAGCAAGATGAAGCCGATCTCGTTGTCGTGCTCGTCGACGATCACCGCATAGACATCGCCGTCCTCGATCTCCATCTCGATGACTTCGCTCTCCTCTTCGGGCTCCTCCTCGATGTGATAGCCCTCCGAGTGCAGGATGTCGGCGTCCTCCTCGGCCTGGATGGCCTCGGGCACCTCGTCGGGATCCCAGCCGTCGTAGTCGGCCTCGTTGTCGGTCATGAAGCTGTCGTAGGCGTGCTCCAAGTCGCTTTCGGCGGCATCCTCCTCATCGGCGTCGAAGAGGGCGTCCTCGTCGTCCTCGGCGTCTTCCAGCTCTGTTTCCTGGTCGGTCCACTCGGCATCGGTCTCGCCGACCTCTTCCATGCTCTCAAGCTCTTCGTCAAGACCCATTGCCAGACTCCTAACCTCGTGATGTACGTGCGCGGGCGACCTCGCCCGCCGAACCTATGATGCCACGACTTCCCGCGCCGCGGCCCTCCCGCGCCGTTTCGTTGACCGAGCGTGAACGTGCCAAGGCGCGACGCCGGTCGTGCAGCCCGCGAGCACCGAGCGAAGGCGGTAGCGCGACTGGGCACCGGCGCGCGGCGCGCACCCGCAGACCCCGGCCTAGCGGACGCGCTCCTTCAGCGCGCGGTCGATCTCGCGCTTGGTGTCGCGCTCCTTCATGGAGGCGCGCTTGTCGTAGAGCTTCTTGCCCCGGGCCAGCGCCAGCTCCACCTTCACCCGGCCGTCCTCGTTGAAGTACATCTTCAAGGGCACGATGGCCAGGCCCTTCTCGGCCACCTTCGCGTCCAGGTAGCGAATCTGCTTCTTGTGCAGCAGGAGCTTCCGGCGCCGGTCGGGGTCGGGGTTGAAGATGCTGCCGTTGGAGTACGGCGAGATGTGCACGTTGTTGAGCCACACCTCGCCGTTCCGAATGAGGGCGAAGCAATCGGTGAGCTGGCAGTTGCTCTCCCGCAGAGAGCGCACCTCGGTGCCCGTCAGCTCGATGCCGGCCTCGTAGGTCTCCAAGATCTCGTAGTCGTGGAAGGCCCGGCGGTTCTTCGCGATGGTCTTCTCCTCGCGCTTCGGCACGGCCCTCACGCCTCCTCGGGTGCGGCGGAAGCGTCGGGCGCATCGGCATCGGCGCCGGCGGCCTTCCCTTCCGCATTCTCGGTCACCGCGCCGCCCAGCCCCGGCACGAAGCTCGTGTCGGGGGCGAGGTCTTGTGCGAAGCGGGCGATGAGGCGCACCGTGGCCTCCAAATCGCGCAGGCAGATGACCTCGGTGGGAGTATGCATGTAGCGCAGCGGCACGGAGATGAGGCCCGTGGGAATGCCCCCGCGCGTCACCTGAATGGCCCGAGCGTCGGTGCCGGTGACCGACGGCTCGGCCTCCAGCTGGTACGGAATGCCCTCCGCCTCGGCAGCGGCCACGAGGCGCTCGAACACCACGGGGTTGGTGTTCGGCCCCCGCGCGATAACCGGGCCCGCCCCGCAGACGATCTTTCCGTACTTCGTTTTGTCGATGCCCGGGTAGTCCGTGGCATGGGTGACGTCGAAGGCGAGCGCCACGTCCGGATTCACGGCATGGGCGCTTGTCATGGCGCCGCGGGTGCCGATCTCCTCCTGAGTGGTGGCTACGGAGATGAAGTCGCCCGGGGCGCGGCCGGCGCGGGCCAGCTTCTCCATGACGCGACAGGCGATCCACACGCCGCACTTGTCATCGAAGCACTTCGAGACGGCCATGTCGTCGCCGAACCGCTCGAATCCGACGCCGAACGTGATGGGGTCGCCCACCCGAACAAGCTTCTTCACGCGCTTGGGCTTCATGCCCAAATCGATAACGAGGGAGGAGAGCGGCGTCACCGTCTTGCGCTCGTCCGGCTCGATGAGGTGGATGGGCTTGCGGCCCACGATGCCGCGGAGGGTGCCGGAAGCGGTGTGCACGTCGACCCGCATGCCGGGCAGGATGGCCGCGTCCACGCCGCCCAAAGAGGCCACGGAGAGGAAGCCCTCGTCGGAGATGTAGGTGACCATGAGGCCGATCTCGTCCATATGGGCCGCCAGCATGAGCGAGGGCGCACCGGCGTCGCGGCCCTCGAGTACCGCGCGCACCGAGCCCATGGTGTCGGTGGCCACTTCGTCGGCCACATCGGCGAGCCTCTCGCGCACGAGAGACGCCGCCGGTTCCTCGAAGCCCGTCGGCGAGGGAGTCTCCACCAGCTGCTTCAGAAATTTCAGGTGCTTCTTCTTCATATCACCAATATCCTTTCGAATGCTTGCGCTTGCGCTCGGGCTTGGGAGGGCGGAAGTCCAGCGCCAGCTGGCCGTCGGTGGTCTTCTCCCGCTTCTCGGCGGGAGCGGCGCCGGCGCGCTCCACCTTCTCGATGGTCCACGACACCGCACTCGCGCCGAACAGCTCTAGCATCTTCATGCGCGCGTCGTGGGCGTTGGCCTTGGTGCCGGCCCGCGCGTCGCTCTCGAACTCGAACAGCCCGCGCTCTCTCTCGTAGGAGCCCTTCGGCGACTGGTAATGGGCGATGTACGTTGCCATAAACTCGCGCGCTTCCTTTCTCAAACGTTCCCGAGCCATGATAGCAGAGCGCACGAACTTCGTGGATGGCCCGGACGCCAGATTCTGCCAGGTAAATGCCACTTCGACCCCGAAATGTGCGCCCCATTTTCCACGTCTTGTACATTTCTATCTTCAACTGGCACTTTTCTGCCATTTCAGCCCCGAAATGTACAAACCGTCTCTTGTCCATCAACCATTTCTAGGCCAAAGTGGCATTTCGAAGGCAGAATCGGAAAAACATCTGGAGACGACCGGCCACCAGCCTGGGCACCGTTGGATACCAAACAGTATCTTCAGTGTCCAAAAAAGAGAAAAGGCCAGAGGCTATAAACCTCTGACCTGGTAAAACATGGAGCCGGTGACAGGAATCGAACCCGCAACCCACTGATTACAAATCAGTTGCTCTACCGTTGAGCCACACCGGCGACGAGCGCGTGAACGGCCGACCCTCCCCATCGATGCCGTTCCGCGTCGGCCCATTGTACGACAACGCTCCGATTTAGGGAAGTTGCAACCGCAGATTCCCTACTCCTTGGCGCCCCACTGCTCGTAGTAGGAGTCGATGGCGGCCGCGATATCGTCGTCGATCACGACGCGTCCGGCCACCTCGTGGTTGTGCAGGCACTCCTTCACCTCGGCCATGGACACGATGGAGGCCACCGGGAAGCCGTACTTCGCCTCGATCTCCTTCTGGGCCGTGGTGACGCCGCCCTTCCCCACCTCCATGCGGTTGAGCGACACGATGAGCCCGCGCACATCCACATCGGCAGCGGCCTTCAAGATGGGGTAGGTCTCGTCGATGGACTTGCCCGAAGTGGTGACGTCCTCCACCATGATGACCTTGTCGCCGTCGTGAAGCTCCGCGCCGAGCAGGTTGCCCGCGTCGGCCCCGTGGTCCTTCACTTCCTTGCGGTTGCAGCAGTACTTTACCTCCTTGCCGTACAGCTCCTGAAGCGCCATGGCCGTCACCACCGCCAAGGGGATGCCCTTGTAGGCTGGCCCGAACACCACATCGAAGTCCAGCCCGAAATTGTCGTTGATGGCCTGGGCGTAGTACAGACCCAGCCGATGCAGCTGCTCGCCGGTCACATAGGCGCCCGCGTTCATGAAGAACGGCGACTTGCGCCCGCTCTTCAGCGTGAAATCGCCGAACTTCAGCACGTCGCTCTGAACCATGAACTCGATGAACTCGCGCTTGTAAGCCTCCATAGCCGCCCTTTCATCCGTGAGGAGTTCCCTCGTCTTTCCTGCGCCGAACATGATACCCGATTCCCCCACCCGTTTCCGCAGAGCCGACGAAATCCTTTGGAGAGAAAGGCACGCAATCATTTTACTGACACCGGTAAAATGATCTTGGGCAAGGAGAATACCGTTCGGCATCACGCTACCATCCCCCTTAACCTCCCAATTCTATTGACACGCGAACATCTATTCGAGTAGTATAGCGTACATTCATTCGGGCGAACAAGTGTGCCTGTTAGGGCTGGCGGTTGGAAGGGGTTGCGCGGTGAACGTCATCGAGAAGCTGGAGATTCTGGCCGATGCGGCGAAGTACGACGTGGCTTGCACCTCCTCCGGGGTTCAGCGCGCGGGCAAGGCCGGACAGCTGGGCGCGGCCACCCAGGCGGGATGCTGCCATTCGTTCACGCCGGACGGGCGCTGCGTCACGCTGCTCAAGGTGCTCATGACCAACGTCTGCGTCTACGATTGCTGCTACTGCGTGAACCGCGCGAGCAACGCCGAGGCACCCCGAGCCGCATTTACGCCTCGCGAGTTGGCCGACCTCACCATCGGCTTCTACCGTCGCAACTACATCGAGGGGTTGTTCCTCTCCTCGGGCGTCGCCGGATGCCCCGATCGCACCACCGAACTCATGATCGAGGCCCTGCGCATCCTGCGGGAGGAGTACGGCTTTCGCGGCTACATCCACACCAAGGCCATCCCCGGCACCTCGGTGGAGCTCATCGACGAGCTGGGGCGCCTGTCCGACCGTCTCTCGGTGAATCTGGAGCTGCCGAGCCGGCAGAGCCTGGGGCTTTTGGCCCCCAACAAGTCGCGTGCGTCCATCCTGGCCCCCATGCGGCATATCTGCGACTCCATCGCCGACGATGCGGAATCGCGCTCGCTGGCGAAGAAGCGCACTACGGTATACCCGACGAAGAAGAACGCCCGGAAGGCACGGGCCTTCGCGCCGGCGGGCCAGTCCACCCAGATGATCGTCGGAGCCACCCCGGAAAGCGACTACCAGATCCTGAACCTGTCGGCGGCCCTGTACACCCACCTGTCGCTGAAGCGCGTGTTCTTCAGCGCCTACCTCCCCGTCGTGCCCGATCCGCTCCTGCCCGCCACCGACGCCGTGCAGCTGAACCGCGAGCACCGCCTCTACCAGGCCGACTGGCTCTTGCGCTTCTACGGCTTCAACGTGAGCGAGATCATCGACGAGGAGAACCCCTTCCTCGCCCCCGATGTCGATCCGAAGGCGAACTGGGCTCTGAACCACCTGGACTTCTTTCCCGTGGAGGTGAACAGCGCGCCTTTGGAGGCCCTTCTGCGCGTGCCCGGCATCGGCGTGCGCGGGGCGAAGCTCATCTGTCGGGCACGACGGCAGTCCACCCTCGGCGAGGCGGAGCTGAGAAAGCTCGGCATCGCCTACAAGCGGGCCCGCTACTTCATCACCATGAACGGCGCCTGGGGCGGATCGGGAGTCGATTTCTCCCGCGAGGCCCTGCACGCGCGGCTTTCGGCCCCTATCGACGGCGGTCGCCATGGGCGCCGCGCCGACCGCGCCCCAGCTGGCCAGATGAGCCTCTTCGAAACCGTGGAGGCACCGCCCGTACTGCCCGAGGCGAGCCCCGATGCGACAACCGCCCGCGAGGTCGCCTTCGCCGCCCAGCGCCGGGCCCTTGAGGCGGCCGGGACGGCGACCGGGCGGCAAGCGGCCGCAACCGAGCCGGCATCGGTCGCAGAGCGCTCGATCGCCGACGGCCGCAAAACGCTCGACAGCCCGCTGCTCTCGGTGGCCTAGGTGGGCGCCATGAAGCATATCCCGAACGCATACGCGGAGGGCGCCCCTGCGACGCCCTCCCCTCCTCCCGACATCTACGACGAGGTGGCCTACGCCTACGACGGCTCCCTGGAAGGGCTGCTCTCGGCCGTCTTCGCCGCCTACGAGCGCCACGAGCGTCCCACCGATGTCGCGCCGGAAGAGCGCCTGCAGCCCCGTCTCGGCCAGCGCGTGGCGCTCATCCCCACCGACCAGGACCGGGCCCTGCGCGTCATGAGCACCCTGCGCCGCCAGTGCGGCCGCGCGGCAGCCCTGGCGGTGACCC